>SWCD01011467.1_pt1 | contig 17777 bp, 17 predicted proteins | sample 4693011 | NCBI WGS metagenome assembly SWCD01 (sample SAMN10267278, study PRJNA491770) | bioreactor metagenome | isolation source: DHS bioreactor inoculated with marine | place: Japan: Omine Ridge, Nankai Trough | reverse complement strand
AAAAATCGCTTCTGGGGGTGAAACAGCGAGGTTAATGTTAGCGCTTAAGAATGTGTTGGCAATGGCAGATGCAACACCGACGCTAATCTTTGATGAGATCGATCAGGGGATCGGCGGGAGAGTGGGATCGGTGGTGGGCCAGAAACTTTGGCAATTGGGACGCAGCCATCAAGTATTATGCATCACGCATCTTGCCCAATTAGCAGGATTTGGGGATGCACATTTTAGGGTGAGCAAGAAACTCGAAGACGGGCGTACGACCACGATCGTGACCGAAATTAAAGAGAATGATCGACTCATGGAATTGGCACAGATGTTGGGGGATGTGAGTGAGGGGACCTTGCAATCAGCGAATGAAATCGTGCAGTCGGTGGGGAAGATAACTACAGCGTAAAACACCATTCTTTAAATATATTAGATATTGAATAAAAAATCCTTCCAGCAAAGAATTTGCCGAAAGGATTTTATGGTTAATAAATATCAGTTTACTTTTACTCGTACCTTTTCTTAATATTCGGCACCAGATATTCCGCAAAACATCTCTCCAAGCCAAAATCTGGGGACCATCCCCAATCTTCTTGGGCGGCGGTATCATCACAACCGATGGGCCAGCTATCAATGATATTTTGACGTTGTGGGTGAACCTCATAACCTATTTTGGCATCTGGGAAAAATTTGAGAACTTCTTCCCGAAATTCACTGGCTAATAGGCTAAATGCAGAAATATTGTAGACTCGTTTTTTGATATTTTCTGCAGGGGCTTCGGCTAAAAGGGTCAGGGACTTTACTGCATCTGGCATCGCCATAAAGGGGATCGATGAATCTTCGCGCACAAAACAATTATAGGCTTCCCCTTTTGCGGCGGCATGAAGCATTTCGGGACCATAATCCGTTGTGCCACCACTGGGCAATGTAAACGCACTGATCAGGCCAGGGAAACGGATCGCACGAAAATCTAAAGAAACTGGGCGGATTTCTGCTAATTGCTTGAAATGATCGCTAAAATAGATACCTAACATTTCACAATAGAGTTTGTTTGCCCCATACATTGTGGTGGGGTAATTCCACTCCCATTCCTTCACATTGGGGAATTTGGATTTTGTTTCAAGATCCGGCATACCATAGGCAGCGATCGAACTGGGGAAGATGAATTTAACAGGTTTGCCCCGGAATTCTGTTTGACTTGCGGCCATTTCTAATAGCATGAGGGTGCCTTGCACATTTACATTATGTGCGGCGACCGGATTGAATTCTGCACTTGTGGAAAGTAAGGCGGCAAGGTGGTAAATAATATCGAATTCGTATTCTGAGATCAACCGATCAAAGAGTGATTTATCGGTCACGCTTCCTTTGACATGAATTACTTTATCCACAATTTCCGGGGAGGCATCTTGAAGATCCAAGGTGACGATCGGCAGATCACTATTTTCTATCAAATAATCAACTAGGGCATGTCCAATTTCCCCACATGCACCGGTGATCAAAATAACTTTTTTGCGCATCCATTTTCTCCAATATCAAGTGTAAAAATTTAGTTTTTCAACAGCTTAAGAATAGCTGAATTTAGACATAAAAACAAGTAGGGACCCAGCAAGCTGAGTCCCTATAATGATTAATATTTATCCGGTTTTCCTTTATACCTTAGAACAGACCAGTGACCTTCCCCGTTTCAAGATCAAGGTCTACATCATAGTAAGCAGGTCTGGTTGGTAAGCCCGGCATGGTGCTCATTGAGCCGAGAAGAGGATACAAGAAGCCAGCACCTACTGAGGCACGAATGTCTCGAATCGGCACGGTGAAACCAGTGGGGGCACCCTTTAATTTAGGATCATGACTGATGCTCAAGTGAGTTTTAGCCATACACATTGGGAGTTTATCAAATCCTAATTTTTCATAGAGGGCGATTTTTTCTTCCGCTTCCTCACTGTATTCGACACCATCTGCACTGTAAATTGTCTTACAGATAATTTCGATTTTTTCTTTGATCGTGGTTGTTTCAAGATCATAGAGGAATTTGAAATCACTGGGTTTTTCACAGGCATCTACGACAGCTTCGGCTAATGCTGTTGCACCAGCTCCACCTTCCATCCAATGGCGGGAAACAACTGCATTTTCTGCACCAGCTTCGATAGCCATTTTAGTGACCAAATCCACTTCGGCTTGGGTATCATCTTTGAAGGAGTTTACGGCAACAACAACTGAGATGCCAAAAGCTTTTGCATTTTTGATATGGGCTTCAAGATTGACCATGCCCGCTTCAAGCAGTTCAAGGTTTTCTTCGGTGTATTCTGGGGCTAATGGTCTCCCAGCGGATACTTTGGGGCCACCGCCATGCATCTTAAGGGCTCGAACGGTTGCAACCATGACTACACAATGGGGGATTAAACCAGAGTATCGGCATTTGATATTGAAGAATTTTTCCATACCGATATCTGCGCCAAAACCTGATTCGGTGACGACATAATCTGCTAATTTGAGTGCGATCTTATCGGCGATGATCGAGCTGTTTCCATGAGCAATATTTGCAAATGGACCTGCATGAACAAAGGCAGGAGTGCCTTCTAAGGTCTGCATCAATGTCGGTTTGATGGCATCTTTCATTAAAACGGTCATTGCGCCAGCAACACCAATATCTTCACAGGTGATCGCTTCGCCAGCATGGTTCGTGCCGATGACCACTCGACCAAAACGTTCTCGCATATCTGCTAGATCAGTTGTCAGAGCTAAGATCGCCATGATCTCACTTGCCACTGTGATATCGTATCCGGTTTCACGAGTGAAGCCTTTTTCTTTCGGGCCGGTTCCAATCGTAATTCCACGAAGCATACGATCATTTATATCGACGACTCGTCGCCAAGTGACGCTATCAGGATCAATGTCCAATCGAGCAAATCGAGAAATCTCTTCCTCGGTCAAGTCATCGGGGTTGGTCTTATCAATGCCCAATTTCTTTAATCTTCTTATCATGGAAGGAGAGAAGGAGCGTTTTCCAGGTTTGCCGGGGCATAATCGTTTGAATAAGCCGGCATCTGATTGTTGTGATTCATGGAACATTCGGGTATCAATTGCTGCAGCGACAAGGTTATTAGAAGCTGTGATGGCATGAATGTCACCAGTGAGATGCAAATTGAAATCTTCCATTGGGATAACTTGGCTATATCCACCACCAGCTGCTCCACCCTTAATTCCAAAGGTAGGTCCTTGGCTAGGTTGGCGAATGCAGGTGAACACAGATTTTCCAAGATGGGCACCTAAAGCTTGGCTAAGGCCGACCATGGTTGTACTCTTGCCCTCACCTAATGGTGTTGGGGTAATGGCGGTGACATCAATATACTTTCCATCAGGAATATCTTTAAGCCGATCTAAAACTTCAAGTTTAACTTTGGCTTTATTGTCACCATATAGTTCTACCTCATCCATTTCTAAACCGATCTCAGCAATTAGATCTGTGATCTTTTTGCCAGTTGCCGCTTGGGCAATCTCAATATCAGAAGGTACTGGGGATAGCGTTTTAAGGGGTAAGGGTTTTACGGGTTGTTTAACAGCAGACATGCACAATCCTCCTAAATCATTGGATAATATTTTGGGCTCCAATTTTTCAATTAATTTGATTTTATTATCACTTTTTGTTGTAAAAATAGCAAGGGACGGTTGTCAGGGACAATAATCCCCTTGTTCTAAAAATCATGATCCTTCATTATTACTTAGCTTGACACAGAACGAATGTTCGTGTATATTTATAGCACAAATGAACGATAATCTTTCAAAATATTCATTTGTTAGGAGATTATTATGGCAAGAAGAAGAGAAGGTCTCAGCGATAGACATAAAAAAATACTTGAGGTATTAGAACACTTTCAAGAGACTGTAGGCTACCCACCTTCCATCCGTGAAATCGGGAAGGATGCTGACATATCTTCTACCTCAGTAGTCAACTATTACCTAGATCAACTTGAGGAAATGGGCTATATCGAGAGGGATCGCAAGGTGTCTAGAGGGATGCGATTGGTTAAAAACGCCGCTGGTGAATTGATCTCTGGTGTAAAAGCTGCAATTGAGGATATCATGCGTATTCCCCTGGCAGGCCGAATTGGTGCTGGTGAAGTTTTTCAACCCCCACCCTCTGGATTTTCAGTATTTGATCCGGATGAAAGTGTTGAAGTTGCCCGCAGCCTCTTGAATACTCGCGATCAGCAAGAACCCTTATTTGCCCTTGAGGTAGAGGGGAATTCCATGATTGACGCGATGGTCAACAATGGTGATATTGTCGTGATGAAACAGGCCCAGGAAGCCCTAAATGGGGAAATGGTCGCGGTAAGACTTGCGGATGATGATATGACTACTCTCAAATATTTCTATAGGGAAAATGGCAAAGTTCGCCTTCAACCAGCCAATCCAACGATTGATCCGATCATTGTGGACGATCCTTCTCAGGTAGAAATACAAGGCAAGGTTGTTTTGGTTATACGGCAAATTGACGCATCCCCAATTTAGAGATAAATTTTTTTGCAATCAAAAGAGTTTCTTATAAACAGAAACTCTTTTTTATTTTAAATACATGCTCTTTTACACTCTGGTAAAATCCTATTATGACAGCAAGACTTCTCCCCCCAGGCATTCCAGTAGGCAAAAGGCTATTCGATCTAGCCCTCACCGTACCGGGGATCCTATTGGCATCACCCTTATTGATCATCTTGGCAATATTGATACGAATTCTACATGGCAAGCCAATCGTCTTTTCTCAGGTAAGACCGGGTTATAAAACCGAGCCATTTACAATGTATAAGTTTCGCTCAATGACAGACGAAAGAGATGCACATGGAGAATTGCTTCCAGACAAAATTAGGGTGACTAAGTTTGGAGAATTTTTGCGCTCTTCAAGTTTGGACGAACTCCCTGAATTGTATAATGTGCTTCGCGGCGAAATGAGTTTGGTGGGACCACGCCCACTATTAATGCGTTATTTGGGCAGATATTCCCCTGAACAAAATCGACGCCATGATGTATTGCCGGGGATCACCGGATGGGCGCAAGTTAATGGACGAAATAATGTCTCGTGGGATATTAAATTCAAATTGGATGTTTGGTACGTAGATCATATATCCGTTTGGTTAGATATTAAGGTTTTGTTCAAGACCTTCGCCAAAGTTTTTGCTAAGGAAGGCATTAATCAGTCTGACACCGTCACAATGTATGAGTTTATGGGATCGGAAAGCGAGAAGGAATCATAATCCCCCCTATCAATTCCCACTCGGCTTATACTTGTTATTCAATTTATGAACAAGGAAACCAAAATGAAATATGATAAAAAATCTATCCTCGAACACTGGGATGATGACAAAGTCGAATCAATGCAAGATAAATATGTGGTTGAATCTGAAATCGCGTTGATCGCTGAGCATATTGGGGCAAATGCCAAGATATTGGATGCTGGATGTGGTGAAGGCGAAGGCACCAGTGTCTATGCAAAGAAAGATGGCGCAGTGGTTCATGCAGTAGATTTTTCGAATACCCGACTTAAAAAAGCGAAAGAACGTCTTAAGGAATACGATAATATTCAATATCAGCAGGTTGATTTTCTTGAAGACTATGCTCTTGATGATGATTATGATGTGATCATCTCTCAGCGGATGTTAATCAATTTAGGGGAATGGGAATTACAAAGAAAAGTGTTAGCAGATTTTGCAAATATGATTAAGCCAGGAGGGAAATTACTTACACTTGAAGGAAATCAAGAAGGTGTGGATGAACTCAACCAATTCAGGGAGGCCTATGGCTTGAAGCCAATTCCGGTAAGATGGCATAACCGATTTCTTAAGAATGAAGAGTATGTACGTTTTATGAAAGAAAACGGGATGAGGTTAGTGGCCGAGAGTGGTTTGGGTGCCTATTTCTTCCTTACCAGGGGTGTGAGAGGGATTTACGAGGAGAACCCTACATGGCAAAGTGATTTCAATAAAATTGCTAACCAAAAAGAAATGGCTGATCTTCTTGGTTTTGGACATAAATTCTCACGAGTTAAACTTTGGGTATTTCAAAAACAAATTGTTGACTTCTCATAACTGCTAAGAATTAATAACCTTGTTTTATCTCACGCGCGGCCGCGGTTGCGCGTTTTTTCTTTTAAGGCTACAGTCATTGCATATCCTTTAATTTATTTGCTGGTTATTGGGAAGAACTTCTCTCATGAGATAAAGGCAGAATATTGAATGTGTTCAATGATTTATCATCGAAGGAAATTCAGGTCATGACAAAAATTAAAACTCAAACCAGTAGTTTTGGCAGTAATGGAAGAATCAATCATGATGCAAGTGATTTTTATAATGGACGTATTTATCAGGGTCTCCCTAAAGAAAAAAAGGTGGACTATATTGAGAACCCTATTCCATCGAAAAAACTTGACCTAGTATATACAAAATCAAGCGAAAAAATGTATGATCTGCCAGATAACAGTATCCATTTGATGGTTACCTCTCCCCCATATAATGTTGGCAAGGAGTATGACCAAGATCTTTCTCTCGTAGAGTTTCGAAACTTGCTTAACAAAGTTTGGAGAGAAGTTTATCGTGTATTGGTCCCTGGTGGCAGAGCTTGTATCAATATAGCAAATCTTGGACGTAAACCTTATATCCCTTTACATAGTTATGTGATCGAGGATATGCAATCGATTGGATTCTTAATGCGTGGGGAGATCATTTGGGATAAGGGTTCAAGTGCAAGTTCCTCCACGGCATGGGGGAGTTGGATGGCTGCGAGCAACCCAACTTTACGCGATGTGCACGAATATATCCTTGTTTTTTCTAAAGATACTTATAGACGAGTGCCTCCAGAGGAACGAAAAAACACGATCGATAAAGAACAATTTATGGAAAACACTAAGTCGGTTTGGACATTTCCATCGGTTTCGGCAAAGAAAATCGGGCACCCCGCTCCCTTCCCTGAAGAATTACCAAAACGATTAATTCAGTTGTATACCTTTGCAGATGAGATCATATTAGACCCATTTATGGGCAGCGGTCAAACCGCAATTGCAGCACTCAATAATGATCGCCATTTTATCGGATATGAATTAAATCCAGAATATGTTGAGTTAACCCATAAACGAATTAAAGATCTTTCAGAAAAATAAGGGGGCGTTTTCTGTGGACCGAATATATTCTTGATAAACCTGCTTTGCTTGAGGAGCTCGCTGATATAACATTATATTTGTTACAATTGGGCAGGGTGAGTGAGATTAACCTTATAAAAGCAATTCTTTAAAAACTTGATATGTACCAAGATCGAAATTGGAAATAAACTCCCCTATTTAAAAAAAGAATAGTTCATAATACTTCCATACTCTTTCTTATTATCTTGCAGTAAAATTTACCTCATGAAAATATCCGTATTTGGTTCCTCAAGCCCAAAACCCGAAGACCCCGTATATTTAGAAGGCTTAGCATTAGGCAATCTACTTGGTCAAGCAAAACATATTGTAATGACAGGTGGTTACACAGGCATTATGGAAGCGGTTTCACGCGGCGCAGCCGAATCTGGAGGAACTGTAATTGGTGTCACTTGTGAGCAGATCGAAGTTTGGCGACCGATAAGTGCAAACCAATGGGTTCAAAAAGAGCTGCGATTTGAAAGTTTCTATGAGCGAATGCTAACTTTGGTTAAAGATTGTGATGCAGCGATTGCCCTTCCAGGCGGACCAGGAACTTTGGCAGAGATAAGTTTTTGCTGGACCTTAATGCAAACAGAAGCCATAAAACAAAAGCCTTTGATCCTTGTGGGCAAGGAATGGCGTTCTGTATTTTCTCGATTTTTTGAAAGCAGCGAAGCCTATATAGCAAAATCATCTGTAAAACTACTTTATTTTGTGGATGATGTGCAGGAAGCTTTTGATCTATTGACAAATATATCCGGGACGACACCCGGGCAAAGATTTTAACCTTATGCCAGCCATTCAATTAGCACGTTTACGATTAGAGGTTGCTAACCTCATTACATATTTTCAGCATCCCGACCAATTCATCAAACATATGGATGTGCTATTAGCGTTCTACTCGGATCGCACGCGCCGACCAAGCCTAAAAGGCACACCTCCCCCCTCCTTAAAAGGATATTCGATTCCCCAACCTGTATTTAGGCAAATCGTTTTAGAATTAAGCCAATTTGCAGAATCTGAACCGGAATCTTTACTGGTTTTAATTGACAGATGTTGGCAAGAACCAGTTGTTGAATACCGCAGATTGGCAATCCACTTACTATCAAAAATTTCCCCAACCCCAACAGACAGAATTCTCTCGCGAATACGTCCCTGGATTGAAGAAACTATAGAAGAAACCCTTATTCAAGAAGTTTTTGAAGTTGGTTTAGCTCCAATGAGAGAATTTTTTACACCTGATTTTCTAGAATTGTTGGAGGAATGGAGCGAATCTAAGGATATTGATCAACAAATATTAAACTTAATCGGTCTTTCTACATTGCTAAAATTAAATTCATATGATAATTTCCCGATACTCTTTAAGTTAATAGAACCAAGTTTTGAATTAGAGAAAACACATTTTCTCCAATACCAAATGGATATTTTTAGGCAATTAGCTCAGCTTTCCAAGCAAGAGACAAGCCATTATTTGAAGGAATTATTAAATAAATTCCCAAATAGAGAAACTCGTTGGTTAATCCGTAACGTATTATCTGTTTTTCATCCAGAACAACAAGGTGAATTTAAGGAACTTCTTCGTAAAAACCGTAAATAAGCAGCTTTTGTAAACATGTTTTCGTTGGATTTTAGGCGATTCTCTCTTCTTGCCCCCCATACATGCCTGAGGTATAATGCATCCGCTGACTCGACCGTTTAGCGGCTATTGCTGCTGACTTGGAGACTTGCAAAAAACAAATATTTTAGGAGCATATGTCATGCAACAAGCAAAAGAAGTGGTTATTGCAGAATATCAAACACATGAGAACGATACGGGTTCTCCAGAGGTGCAAGTTGCCCTCTTAACCAACCGGATTCTTCACTTAACTGATCATCTAAGGGAACACAAGCACGATGAGTCTTCCCGTCTTGGATTAATTAAACTTGTAGGCCAACGCCGAAGACTGTTGGCTTATATGCAAAAGAAGAATTACAAGGGGTATATTGAAATTACCGATAAACTCAATATCCGCCGTAAATAACATTTTAACAGAGATGGCCTAAAAAAGACCATCTTTGTTTATCAAAAACAATTTTAATAATTGCCCCCCGTTGGGCATTGGACGTTGGCGACAACAAATTGCGGTTGTCTGCAACTTCCAGTTCCTAACAAGGGTGGTAATAACATCAGATGGAGGTTCAAATGAAACCCGATGTTAAACAATTTTCCGCCGAGGTCGGTGGGAAAACTTTTACCTATGAAACAGGTAAACTTGCCTCGCAGGCAGGTGGTGCTGTTACCCTTAAAATGGGTAAGAACATTGTCTTTTGCTCTGCCACAATGAGCTCAAAACCACGAGATGGGATCAACTTTTTCCCATTGAGTGTTGATTTTGAAGAAAGAATGTATTCGATTGGAAAAATTCCCGGAAGTTTCTTCCGCCGAGAAGGTAGGCCCACCGAAAACGCAATTCTCACATCCCGATTGACTGATCGCCCCTTACGACCCTTATTTCCAAAAGATATGCGAAATGATGTTCACGCTCTTCCGATCTACCCACGAATAACAAGGGATACCCCATTGGATATTATGGCGATCAACTCTGCATCCGCTGCAGTAATGATCTCGGATGCCCCATGGAATGGTCCTGTTGCTGCTGTAAGAATTGGCCGAATGAATGACGAATTTGTCATTAATCCGACTTATACAGAATTGGAAACCTCGACACTTGATCTCCGAGTTGCGGGTACAAAAGAAGCTATCTTGATGGTTGAGGCAGGTGCTGAAGAAATTAGCGAAGAGATCATGTCTGAGGCTTTGGTATTTGCACATAATGCAATGCAACCTTTGCTTGATGCACAAATAAAGATGGCTGCCGAAGTTGGCAAACCCAAATCAGATTATCCTTCCTTTTCAGTTGACGCTGAGATCAAGGAAAAAGTCTATAGCCAAGCCAAAGATAGACTTGTTGAAATCGCCAAGCAAGGCGGCAGTTTGGACAAACACGCTCGCGATGAAGCCGTGAATGAAATTCGTGATGCTATTGTTCTGGAAATTGCTGGTGAGGAAGATGTTGATGGCATTACTCGCGATGTTAAAGATGCTTTCGAGGCCGCAAACAAAAAAGTTGTCCGTGACCAGATTTTAGAAAATGGTATTCGACCTGATGGCCGTGGTACAACCGATATTCGCCCAATTTGGTGTGAAGTCGATTATAGCCCTATGGCTCACGGCTCTGGTATTTTTACCCGTGGTGAAACGCAGGTGATAAATTTTGTTACCCTGGGTACGCCTAAAGATGCTCAATTAATCGATAATTTAACTCCCGTTGAATCCAAACGAATCATGCATCATTATAATTTTCCTCCTTTCTCAGTTGGCGAAACCAGAATGATGCGAGGTACTTCTCGACGAGAAGTTGGACACGGTGCTTTGGCCGAAAGAGCCTTGATACCGGTCATCCCCCAAGAAGTTGATTTCCCTTACTCAATCCGATTGGTATCAGAATTTATGTCAACAGTTGGGACCACATACCTGGGTGCGGTTTGTTCTTCCACCCTTTCAATGATGGACGCTGGTGTGCCGATCAAAGCTCCTGTTTCAGGGATAGCGATGGGTATGATCTCTGATGGAGAAAACTATAAGATCCTCAGTGACATTCAGGGATTGGAAGACCATTTAGGGGATATGGACTTCAAAGTCGCTGGTACTGATAAAGGCATCACGGCCTTGCAGATGGATATCAAAGTGGATGGTTTAACCCCAGAAATGATGGGTGAAGCCTTGCAGCAAGCTAAAGCAGGTCGATCTCACATCCTCAATATTATGTTGGAGACCATTTCGGTTCCACGACCTGAACTTAAAGAACATACACCTCGAATTACTACAGTAGTGATTCCGGTTGAAAAGATTGGGGCAGTGATTGGATCAGGTGGTAAAACCATCCGAAGTATCCAAGAAGAAACTGGTGCCAAGATCGATATTGGGGAAGATGGTACTGTGTTTATTTCAACAAATGATGGTGACAGCGAAAGGGCTGCACGAGAACGAATTGAAGCGCTTACAGAAGATGCCGAAATGGGCAGAATCTATACTGGCAAAGTCGTTCGCACTACCGATTTTGGTGCATTTGTGGAAATATTCCCCGGCACTGACGGCATGGTTCATATTTCCCAACTTGATTCTGAAAGAATTGAAAGCGTGGAAGATGTGGCCTCGGTGGGTGATGAGATCACTGTAATGGTGACCAACATCGGCGGTGACGGCAAGATCAGACTTAGCCGTAAGGCCGTTCTGGAAGGTTGGACCGCTGAAGAGGCTGCTGAAAAAGACCGTGGGGGTGGCGGAGCCAAACGTGGGGGTGGCGATCGAAATCGCCGTGGTGGAAATCGCGGCAGGGGCGGAAGAAGATAGCCTGCAATAAGTGATATCAAAGACAGCGGTTTCCACCGCTGTCTTTTTTTATTTAATGAGTTAATCGAAGGTAATTATTTTATTGCCTTGGCAAAGGGAATTGGCTGGGATATAATCGCTTTTGCAGTTCGGGGCGTAGCGCAGACCGGTAGCGCGCGCCGTTCGGGTCGGCGAGGTCGGAGGTTCAAATCCTCTCGCCCCGACTGAAAACCATATAAAAAAAGACCCATTATGCGCTTTATAAGGGTCTTTTTTGTTATAGTACTAGAAATAAATAAATTAAGGATGGAATATAAATGAGTAAACATTCTGAAGTAAAAATTGATCTTCCAAATCTGCTAAAGTCATTTCAAATTATCTTAAAAAGAACAATTTATAAACTCTCATTTGGAATTGATTCCGCGAATAATCACCATAATTTTGATTGGCCTCCGAATATCTCTTTTATCTCATTTGATCCAGCCCAAAATATTAAAATTGATTATGACTATGCTAAATCTGATTTTCTTCAATGGCTTACTACAAATTCATTTAGAGATACCATTGAAATTATCCTGCTTTTTCTAGATGAAATAAGAAAAGTCTCTGTTTTATTTTCTTATGGTTCTGAACGCAGAATGTTGGAAGCTCAGTGGAATAAAGAAATAATTAAAGGCGGAGAAACCTTTCACAGATATGGACTTACAAAAAAGTTCGAAGAACTCAAAGCAAATTTCAACTTGGATATAGGCCAAGCACTTATTGATCACGCAATTTCTCTTTACCAGGCAAGAAATTGTTTGGTGCATAGAAATGGCGTTGTTGGAGAAATTGATTTTAATGATGGGGATAAACTAACCGTTAGTTGGACAAAAATGCAGCTAACCTATAAAAATGCAGAAGGACTTGAAATTGATATTATTGAACAAATTACAGTGGAAGGTGGTGCTGAAATATACTTTTCAAATCAGATAAAAACCAAATCCTTTTCATTAGGTGAAAGAATTGTGTTTTCACATGATGAATTAACTCAGATAATTTATAGTAATTTTTTGCTTGCACAAAGCTCAATAACTGCTGTTGAGAAATATGCTATTAATAATGGGAATACTTTTCAACCGCCTCAATCCCCTTGAATTTCCCTCCTCCACTTTTCAAATGCCATAAATTCTTTATACAATTCAATGTTTGTTTTACTAATTGCATCCTCAAATTTTCCAAATATTATTTCCTTGACATCATTTCTTGACAGCTTCCCATACAGGCGATCTGTAATCCCCATATTTTCGTGCATCATGTTTTGAGATATGGAAATTGAGATTTGTAAAATGTTGTAATTTCAGGATATAACTTTAGGCAGGAGAATGAAATCCTCTCGCCCCAAGGGAAAATAGCATAAAATCAAATGGATACTATTTCATCCTTTATGATTTTATAATGTGATCTTTACGACGTCATGTTGAATTTTTGTCAAGGAAGATTTCGAGATGCTCTACCCCATCTTTGTTTTGCTGAGATCTCTCACCAATCTAAATTAAATAAAAGAAATTATCAATTTGGAGAAATTATGACTAAAGATAAAATAGAATTCTGGGAAAAATGCCGGAAACTTTTTAGCGAATTAACGGATACTCATTCAGAAATTGATCTCAAAGGAAAAACTTCCCCTTATACTTCAATAAATGGTCATATGTTCAGCATTTTGGATAAAGACGGGAATTTGGGATTACGGTTGCCAAAAGAAGAAAGGTTGTTATTTTTGGAAGAACATCAAACCAAGCTACATGAGGCATATGGAACTGTGATGAGGGAATATGTGCGTGTTCCGCATAACTTATTGGTTAATACCCATAGTTTATCTCCTTATCTAATAATAAGTTTTGACTATGTAAAATCGCTTAAACCAAAACCGACCAAAAAGAAATAATCAACAGCAATAATCATTTTAGAAGAAACAATAAATCAATTACTAATAAATGCCAATAGATTTTCATATATAGCGAGTAATATTTAAAACTAGCGCCCTTTTTGCTCCATAGTAAGGGCAAATTATTGGTTTTGATTATCATTGCACCCTTCGTTAATTTGAACTATTATTGAGGTTGTACTATATTCATATTCCTTTAGAAATAAATTGCGATATAAATGGAAAAAATATCCCCAAACAATACTGATTCAGTTAAAATATCCTTCATTTCTATATTCATTTTAATTGCTATTTTTATTTCAATCACATTTCTTTTTCTAAGATTTTTCAGAGCTCCCTTCATGTGGGATTTTCGAAATAACTTATATTTGCCCCTCAATTTATTAATACAAAACCAAAGCCCCTATCATATTCAAACTATTTCCCCAGGGATCACTGCCCTATGGTTTCCCATGGCTTTTGGTTTCTTCTTTCCCTTAGGCTATGTTAATTTTGTAGATGCTAGTGCTTTTTGGTTACTTTTAAATATTGCGGGGGCAATTTCTATGGTCTGGATGGCATCTAGAAAACATAGGCCTTCCCCGATTCTTCTGGGGTTATGTTTAATTTTAATTTTTATTTTTCCAAGCACGTCCGCACACTTAAAATTAGGGCAAATATCAATTTTAATTAGTCTTGCAATGGTAATAATTATTGTGTATTTTCAAAAACTTCCAGATTGGGCAATGGGATTTTTAATTACCTTTTCCTTAATAAAGCCCCAATTAAGCGTTTTCTTTGTCCCTGGATTTTTATACGCTGTTTTTCAATTGCGCGGCTGGGCAACATTAAAAAATCTACTGATATGGACATTCTCAGGATTAGTAATTTCCCTTCTTCCAATATATTTTTATTTCCCCAATTGGTTCCCTGATTTAATTTCAAATTATTCCAATAACCCGATTTGGGGACATCCGTCAATTTTTACCCACCTGCTATTATTTTTTGAACTGAAGGGATTTCTTGGATCCTGGATTTTAAGCATTATTGGCATAGTTGTGAGCATCTTTATTATTAATAATTTTCATAAGAGTTTATCAATAAAATCAGTTAATCGAGAAATTGACGTTATGAATTCTCTATTTTGGATTTTAGCAATAACACCGATATTTTCCCCCTATGTTTGGAGCTGGGATTTTGTACTAATATTCCCGCTTATGGTGTTTCAAATTTTTAAATTGGCGAAATCTAAAAAAATAATTCTGGCATTTATCGGTTATTTTGCCATCCTTATTTTGTACGTTATTCAAAAACTTTCAGGACAAATTGACGATCTGCTCTATTGGTGGATTCCGTGGGGGATGATTGGATTTACCGTTTTGATCAATTTTCTTTTTAACTCAAAGGATAAAATTTTAACGAAGTGAAATATTTTTGCAAACCTTTTATAAAAAATTCACCCAGGACAAAAAATGAATTCGGTTTCAATTAAATTTAAAAACATAAAAAAAATACTCTTTTCCCCCATTTATAGCTTGGGTCAATGGACGATAATTTTCACAGTTTCGTTAGCATTTATTTTTATGCCCCAGAGGCTACCGATCGACTGGGACTTAAACACCGAAGGTTTTTGGTCGTCATTTCCTAACTCTTATTCTAATCCAAACCATGTTTATCCCCCCTGGGGTTTAATCATAATGCTTCCCTATTTATGGATACGTGCAGAAGGAGCAAGAGTTTTTTCTGTTTTAATTATTGGATGGCTTTCACACCGAAAAAAATGGTCGATAAGCAATTTTCTCTCGATCGTATTATCCCCTTTCTTTTTGGTAACAATGGCAAAGAGCAATTTGGATATTTTTGTTCTCCTTCTACCTATCTTAATTTGGGAATATTCCGATGGGAAAAAATTTCAAAGTCTCGGGTGGGGAATGGCAATGAGTTTATCATTGGTAAAACCACAGGGAATGGTTTTCATCTGGGCTTATTGGTTATGGACAAACAGAAAACGCCTGAATGAATTTTGGACTCCTGTAGGTATATTATCAGCCATCACAATTCCGATTAGCCTAATTGGGTCTCCCCCATTATTTCTGCAATGGTTAAACAATATATTGAATCCTTCCCCACAAAATAAATATTTCTGGTCTTTAAACAATCTTTCTTTTACATCTCATTTGGGAATTATTCCAGGAGTACTATTGATTTTAACAATATCATTAGTGCTATATATCTTGGTTCGAAAGGGTTGGATTTATTGGAATACTAACCATTCTTACGCTAGCATCCTCTTTTTATCTTTTTTCTTGATGCCTTATACAAGTCAGCAAAGTATATCTTCAGCAATGGCGTTTGTTCCTTCGTGGGCTAGTGCGATCATACAAATGATTATCCTGAAAACTAGTTATTACCTAACTGATTATGTAAGATTCATGCCCTGGTTTGTGCTATTTTTTTCATTCTTAGCTCTTCTTTTATATAGACCAAATAAAAATTCAAATTAATCCGGCTTCGAAAAATAGGATTTTAATTGTAAAGACTTAAAATAAAACAGGGTAACTGCCATAGCTACCCTGTTTTTGTATTCATATACAATTCGATATTTTTTAGAGGGGTGAAACCTCTTGAGCTTGAGGACCCTTTTCGCCCTCGACAACGCTGAATTCTACGCGCTGACCTTCGTCTAAACTGCGATATCCTTCAGCTACAATGGCGTTGAAATGTACAAAAACATCACCGCCAGCATCTCGCTCAATAAAGCCATAGCCTTTGCTGCCGTTGAACCATTTCACCGTACCTTGTTCTTTATCAGACATGATTTGGAACTCCTTTATAAAACATAAACCTGAAATATTATTGCTATTGTTACACATGGGTTCCAAATAAAAAGCAGATCTTTTTTTCTAGAACTTCTGGAAACAAGCAAGATAGTTTATCACTTTTTCTGTTTTATTGTCAATAATTTATATTGTTTAAATATCTCATCTCAATATCGGATAGAAATCTCATTATATTTCCCTTAATTCTATTTTACGATATGATTGGTGCATAATTATTATGAGGAAAAATGGAATTTATAGATACTTTACATAAGCATAGATCAATTCGTAAGTATACAAAAGAAACAGTCCCGGAATCAATTGTCACCGAAATTTTAGATGCTGGTATTCGAGCTTCCTCATCAGGAAATATGAATGCTTACTCAATTATTGTGACTAGGGATGAGAACCTTCGGCAGCAATTGTATAAGCCGCATATGTTTCAAAATATGGTCTTAGATGCACCGATATTGTTGACTTTTTGCGCTGATTTTTATCGGATGCGGAAATGGTTGAAAATAAGCAACGCCCCCGATGGATTTGATAATTACATGAGTTTTATGGTAGCAGCAATAGATGCTGTTCTAGTTTCCCAAAATGTGGCATTAGCAGCAGAATCTAAAGGACTTGGGATTTGTTATTTAGGGACTACCTTAGCTAATTGTGATCAAATTGGCAAAATACTGGAGTTACCAGAGACCGTTGTCCCTGTCGTTGGTTTTACATTAGGATATCCAGCGGAAGATCCGGAGCCACGAGATCGTCTGCCTTTGGACGGGTTGGTACATCATGAAACATACAAAAAATATTCTGATGAAAGAATAAAAGAAATATATCGAGACCGTGAAGATTATGGTTGGAAACGATACATGAAAATTGCTAGATTAAGGAAATTAGTGGAGGATAACGGTGCAGAAAATTTAGCTCAAATTTATTCCAAAATCAAATATTCACGAGAGTCGCATCAGGAATTTTCACAATCAGTGATTAAGTATTTAAGAAAACAAAGGTTCATGGAAAATTAAAATTTATTTGTTAAATAAAAACAAACAGGTTTTTAAACTTCTAAGAACCTGCTCGTTTTAATTTTGATATTTTGCTTAAGTATTAAAATTCTTTTTTTTCTGACTCCATTGGTGTAGTTGCCCGCCAAAAGCCTATAAACATTAATACAGCGCCAATGAATTCTGAAATATATAATGCCCCATCAATTCCAAGTCGACTAAAACTTCCCCCAAATGCTGGGAAAAGACCACCGAGGGCAATTAATACATTTCCTAATACCCGATGTAAGAAAACTCGTTTGCGAAAGAATATCCAGGAAGAATATATGGCTCCACCTACCAGGCCAAGTGTCCCGAATATATTAAAAAAGGGTGTGGTTTTTCTAGGTGAGAAGCCTTCATTAGGATAGACCAATTTTCCGCTTAATTCTTCCATGGCGACAGATGGCTCAACAATATCGTAACTAAAGACATAGACAGCTGCAAGAATTGATAAAACCAACAAAATTATCATTGAGATTTTGGCTGT
>SWCD01007529.1_pt1 | contig 17777 bp, 17 predicted proteins | sample 4693011 | NCBI WGS metagenome assembly SWCD01 (sample SAMN10267278, study PRJNA491770) | bioreactor metagenome | isolation source: DHS bioreactor inoculated with marine | place: Japan: Omine Ridge, Nankai Trough | reverse complement strand
CATAATTATGGGCGCAGGCGGAATCGCCTACCTCAATCAGTTCAATTATGGTCTTGGTCTCACCGGCATGAGCCGGGATGTAACCTGGGGTATCTACATCTCCCAGTTTACCTTCCTGGTTGGTGTTGCCGCCGGTGGTCTGATGCTGGTATTGCCTTATTACCTGCATGACTACAAGGCCTTTGGTCGTATTACTCTCTTGGGTGAGTTCATGGCAATTGCTGCCGTGGCCATGTGTTTGATGTTCATTATTGCCGACCTTGGCCAGCCAATGCGGGCAATGAACGTTATCCTTCACCCTACACCGAACTCCATGCTGTTTTATGACATGATCGTCCTAAACGGCTACCTGTTCTTAAACGTACTCTGTGGTTTTGTGGTCCTGTCTTCTGAGTATAGAGGCATTAAGTACCCTAACTGGGTAAAGCCTTTTATCTATATCTCTATCCCCTGGGCTATCTCGATCCACACCGTAACAGCGTATCTCTACTGCGGTCTGCCAGGTCGTCATTTCTGGCTTACTGCCGTACTTGCTCCCCGCTTTCTGGCCTCAGCCTTTGCTGCCGGACCGGCTCTCCTCATGGTTATTGCGCTTATTATGAAGCGTACTGCCAATTTTGATGTGGGTGAGACTGCCAAGAGCAAGCTGGTGACCATTATCGGTTACGCTGCTATTATTAACTTCTTCCTCCTGGGTTGTGAGATCTTTGTTGGTTACTACTCCAACATTCCCGGTCATATGCACACCCTGGATTACCTGTTCTTCGGCCTTGACCATCACGGTGTTGTCTACGACAACCTGGTACCCTTTATGCGTGCTTCCGTGGTTATGGGTCTGGTGGGTATAGTCCTGCTCTTTGTCTCTCGAAGCAAGAAATCCGATGGTATGCTGGCTGCCAGCTGCCTGCTGATTTTCATTGCCTTCTGGATCGACAAAGGTCTTGGCCTTGTTCTTGGTGGTTTTGTTCCTACTCCGATGGAGCATGTTACCGAGTACATCCCTCACCCCAACGAGCTGGTAGTCACCGCTGGTGTTTGGGCAACAGGATTCTTAATTCTGACCCTGCTTTACAAGCTTGTTGTTGTTGTAAAGCGTGACTCTGAAGCAACCTTGGAGATCAGCTAAGTTAGAGGGCCTCGGCCTTGTGATTTTGATCTTAGTTGTAAATAAAAAAAAGCAGGTTCTCTTTTTGAGAACCTGCTTTTTTTTTGTGCGGCACTAACGCTCTGTATCTAGTTCATGTACGAGCTTCCTTAGAGCAAGAAAGGTCAATCAATCTTTCTTTTTAAACATTTTGTCGTAAAATTCGGGGTACAGTTTTTTTGCACACTTAGGACAGATACCATGACTAAATAGGAGACGGCTGTTATCTAATAAAAATTCTTCAATGGAAATCCAGTCTCCTGTTTTTTTTCTGACATCTTTGCACGAAGAACAAATTGGCAGGAAACCTTTCAGGTTACGGATTTCTTCAATTTTGTTCTTAAGATCACCCACCAGCAGGTCATTTTCTCCATCGCTTTTTATTTCTGTGATGTCTTGAAGAGTTTCAATTGCAGCCACCAGCTCCCCTGATGGATTATAAACCGGTGAGGCATCGAATATGACATACCTTTTTTTGCCGCCCAGATTATCAAACCAGCCTTCGGCACGAATACCTTCAGGTGATAGCTTCGACTTACCAAACTCCTCATATAATTCAGGCAAGATGTCGAAACTGCCATCAATGATTATATCAACCAAACAGGCTCTTTTCTCAGGATAAAAGGCCTGCCAATGGTTTTTGGTGGCAAGCACCTGCTCAGAGGTTACGCCTGTTAATTTCTCACATGCCTTGTTCCAAAAAACTACTTCATGCTCTGGAGTAACAATAAACGTTGCAACTGCTGACTCTGAAAAACAATTAGGGGAGATTATATGCTTCATGACAACCCACATTCGTAATATTCTGAAGAGTGGCTCTGGACATAAAAAGTACGCAAAGCTTTAAACCGGTAATTGATAACCACCGGTTAACCCTTTAGCGACATGCACAGCTCAACACCCCTACTCTAGCTGCGCCATCTCATCGCGTGTCAGACAAGATGCCAGTATACTGGCTCAAAGAGTACTAGGTATCTATACCTATTTCAACCCTCTCACCTCACCACCAAAACTGCAACAAAAGGTAAGACACCGATTAAGGCAGTCTTTCAAAGCTTTAGCGAACATTCTAATGTTCCAAAAATATAATTTCTTCTTTCCCATGGTCTCAAATGAGCTCAGCAGGTTATACTGAAAAACCATAGTGCCCCTACCAAGGAAAGTTACTAGGAGAAACATTGTGGAGTGGTATGACGACTATAATATTGATGTTGAGCTCATAGATGATCAACATAGGGAGCTTGTAAATGTAGTAACTCGTTTGCAGGAGTCCCTTTCTTCCGGTGCTGTCAACTCAGAAATTGGTGAAGCTCTTAAATTCCTGGTCCAGTACACCCAGCAGCATTTCACCGATGAAGAAAAACTGATGACCACCATTGGTTTTACCGAAATCGACAGCCACAAGAGGATGCACGTTAAGCTCATTGACGATGTAAAAAACATCCTCCTTGACCTGAAAAAGGGTAAATCAATACATCCCTACGAACTGATTGACTTCCTCACCGAGTGGCTCATCAATCATATCCGCAATGAGGATAAAAAAATCGGTAGAGCTTTGGAGAAGTTTAAAAATAATCATCCAGACTGGGATGGTGCTTTTGTCTAGTTTTTCTTCAAAACAGGGCGAAAACTGCCCCAAAACGACTCCATTCCACTTTTTATTTGCTGTTTTAGATGTTCCGTTTTAAGAGAGTGCAAGACTGTTTTTTTATAAACACTCTTTAAGTCAGCAATTTAAAAGCCGTTACCAGCCTGAAGTTATACTTATTTGGCCACCTTTACATCCATGTCTATGAACGCATCATCAATCCTTGATCTTGTCGGCAACACACCCATTGTTCCCATCCGCCGTTTAAACTCGAATCCCAAGGTTCAGATTTTTGCCAAGCTTGAGTCCATGAACCCAGGCGGCTCTGTTAAAGACAGGATCGGCAAATTTATGATTGAGGCTGCCGAAAAATCCGGTGCCTTAACTAAGGATAAAATAGTTCTTGAGGCCACCAGCGGCAACACCGGCATCGGTCTGGCCATGGTGTGCGCTGTAAAAGGCTACCGCTGCATGCTGGTAATGTCAGAGTCAGCTTCCATCGAGCGCCGTAAGATCATGACTGCCTATGGAGCTGAGATACTTCTGACTCCTGCTAAACGCTCCACAGACGGCGCCATCGAGCAGGCCTATGCCATGGTCCGTGAGAATCCGGATAAATATTTCCTCACTGACCAGTTCAACAATAACGCCAACTGGCAGACCCATGTTGAAACCACCGGCCCTGAAATCTGGCAGCAAACCGACGGCAAGGTTACTGACATTGTTGCCACTTTAGGTACCAGCGGCACGGTTATGGGCCTCAGCCACTATTACGCCACCAAACATCCCAACGTCAAAGTGACGGCTGTGGAGCCCTACCTTGGCCATAAAATCCAGGGCCTGAAAAATATGAAGGAGTCTTACAAGCCGGGGATATTTGACAAGAACAAACCTTACCAGATCATCAACGTTGAAGATGATGAGTCCTTTGAGATGGCCCGCACCTTAGCCAAAGAAGAAGGGCTTTTCGTGGGTATGAGTTCCGGCTGTGCCATGGCTGCGGCCTTGAAACGTGCTGCTGAGATGGACGAGGGTGTCCTGGTCGTTATTTTTCCTGACAGTGGTGAAAAATATCTTTCCACTGAGCTCTTTTCCAAAAAAACTCCTGAGGTCGAAGAACAAGAAGCTTCACAGCTCAGGTTCTACAATGCTCTAAAGCGTAAAAAAATCCCCTTCATCCCCCTTTCTTCGCAAAAGGTGACCTTCTACGCCTGCGGCCCCACAGCCCATGAAGCAACCAATCTCAGCCATTGCCGACGCTTTATCGTCGCCGATCTGATCCACCGCACCTTGGCAGCCAAGGGCTATAATGTCCAGTTCTTGATGAATTTTACTGATCTCGATGACAACACGATTGCCGGGGCCGAGAACACCTCACAGTCGGTGGCAGACTTTACCACTCCTCATATCGAGGCTTTTACCAACGATATGGAGGCGCTGGGCATGAAACAGCCCATCACCATGCCCAAGGCCTCGGAATATGTGGAACGGATGATTGAGATATCCCATGAGCTTATCCATAAGGGATTTGCCTACGAGCTGCATGGTTCTATTTATTTTGACATCTCAAAATTCAGCGATTACGGCAAGCTTTCCAAGGTGGATCTCGATAAGATCAGAAGCGGCCAATCCGTGGATCTTGAAGAGTATGACAAGCACAGCCCCCTTGATTTCACCCTGATGAAACGCTCCACCCTTGCTGAATTAAAGCAGGGTATCTTCTTCCCGACCGATTTCGGCAACATGCGACCCGGCTGGCATATCGAATGTGCGGCCATGACCTTAAGCCATCTCGGCGACACCATGGATATCCATACGGCCAGCCGCAACCTCATCTTTCCCCACCACGAAAATGAAAACGCCATTGCCCAGGCCCTGACAGGAAAACCCCTTGCCAATCACTGGCTCCACTCCGAGCTCTTGCTGTTAGAAGGTAAAATGATGACTGCCGAGAACTCCAACATCATCACCCTTAATGATGTGTTGGCCGAAGGCTTCAGTACTCGAGAGGTGCGTTTCTTCTTACTACGCCACCACTACCGTAAACCCCTTGAATTCAGCTATGGCAAGCTCACTGCCGCCCGCACCAGCCTGCACCGTTTAGATGAGTTTTGTAAGAAACTGCTTTGCCTGAGCCCGGATAATCCCCATCCTGAGGTAGCAATCTATCTCACCGGCCTTGAAAACACCTTCTTTGCGGCCATGGATGATGACATGAACATCTCCAAGGCCTTAGGCGCCCTCTTTGATTTCATCAAAAAGGTCAACCCCATCCTGGCCGGAGGACAACTTGATGCGGACCAGAAAAAGTATATTCTGGAAACCTTAGAGAAAATCAACGCCATCATTAACGTTATGGTGCTTGAAGAATGCCCCCTGAATCCGGAGATCAACGACCTCATTGAGCAACGGCAAAAAGCCAGAAAAAACAAAGACTGGAAAACTGCTGATAAGGTCCGCGACATTCTGGCTGAAAAGGGCATAACCATAACCGATACCACCACGGGCCCCATCTGGTGCCACACTGACGGAGTCTGCGAAAACTGTGGATCCGGGCAGCATGCCTGCGTCAAAAAGCCACCTCGCTAAATTCTGACCTCCACCTGTGGTCAGAAACTGACCAGCCCTCTCAAGAATTTCCTCTTTAATATTCTTTAGTTACCCTTCATGTTTTTAACTGCTTACTCCTGACTCGCGCACTGTACACTTCTAAATGCTGTCATATCAAGAGCTTACAGGGGAGTTAAACGTTTTCTCCTGCCCACAGGCTCTCTATCAACAATAAAAAAAGCGCCCCGAAAAACCGTGTGGAATCAGTTTTGCACTGGTGACTTCTAAAATTGCCGGAAAAATCCTCCCGGCTCTTTTAGAAAAGCAATAAACGCCGATGAAGGCAGAAAAAGCATTCATCTGGCTCATTTTTTTAGACTATAGCACCAGCCGCGGGGGCATCATGAAAATCCACAAAATAGCACCAATTATTTTTCTTTGCCTACTTGTCACAGCTTGTAATTCAACAACCAGTAGCAGGGCGCCATCGTTGGCTGAAAAAAGGCTGGCAAAAGCCCAGTCTCGGGTTATTTCCCAGCTCATGAATTATTATATGGAATGGAAAGGCGTACCCCACTGTGATGGCGGCATGAGCAAAAAGGGTGTTGATAATTGCAGCTTCGCCTATCTCACCTTCCGTGAGAAATTCGGTATCCGTCTGCCCCGCTCGACTTCCCAGCTGGCAAACACCGGCCAGTCAATCAGCCGCCTCCATCTCCAACCTGGAGATCTCGTTTTCTTCAAGGTTACCATGGGTGCACGGCATGTGGGTATCTACATGGGCGATCAGAAATTCATGCATGCCACCAAGACCGATGGCGTCAAAATGTCCAGCATGGATAACCCGTATTGGCAAAAGACCTATTGGCAATCAAGAAGAGTTGCCAGGCTCTAATAGATAAACAACTTTTTCATCTTTCCTTTTGAGGCTCCTTGCGCAGCCCATCAAGGAAATGTCGTAATGCCATGACAGGATGATGAAAAATCATCTTTGGCCCCACCTCCCGCATTACTTTGCGGATACGTTCGCGCATGCCCGGTTTATAACAATGCACCGGGCACTTGCCGCAGGTAGTCTTGCCTTCTTGAAAAGGACAGGCATCCAGACGTTTTTGGGCATACGCAGCCAACTCCCGGCATTCTTCACACAGCTCTCTGGCACCGCCATGGTGTTTACGGCAATAAATCCTGATCATGGCCTGGATCGTCTCGGCCTCCGCCTGCATGCGATCTGAAAGGAACATCAATCTACCTCACTCCTGAAATAACCAGCATAACACCGAGGACAATGAGCAGATAATAGATGATGATTAGATACGTTTTGGTGGCAATTCTTTTAGAAAATTGGACACCGAAGAATACTCCGACCAGCACGGGAAGGGCCGTCACGCCATAAAGACGCATAACTGGCAACGTTGTCAGTCCACTGAAATAATGAGCTGCAGTGGCCAGTATGGTGGTAAAGAAAAAGAGGGCGGCCAAGGTTGCCTTGATTTCATCCTTCCGCCATCCTGTAAGGGTTGTGTAGATAATTGAGGGCGGACCTCCGGCACTAAAAGCACTGCCGATGGTGCCTGTGGCAAAACCGGCCACAAAACCCCAACCTCGACCAATAGACCTTTGCTGCAAACGCCCAAAAAGGCAGTACAAGGCATAGGAGATTATCAGTACCCCTAGACTGCATTTAATATAGGCCTGGTTCACCTTCTTAAGAATATTGACCCCCACATAGATGCCCGGCACACAACCGGAAATAAGGGGCAGAATCTTTCGCCAATCAAGATGGCTTTTAAGCTGGAGCGACATGAAAAGATTAATGAGCAGACCGTTTAAAAGGCTGAGAGTAACGGCCTCTCTGACATCAATCACTAAAACGAGCAGGGGCATGGCAAGCAGTGCCGAACCAAAGCCTGAAACACCTTGCAAAAACCCGGCGCTGAAAAAAATCAGCGCGACTATAATTTCAATGGACATGGGGATATTTATTTCCTGGTTTAATCAGCGTAGTGATCAGCAAGAACATATTTCTCTCTATCCTGTCAACAGGAGGATTTCCTTGTTGCGGCCTTATCAAATCACAGGGAAAAATCTTGTTTCATAAAGGCTGATACTGTATATAAATGGCAACACGTGCGCCCATAGCTCAGCTGGATAGAGCAACGGCCTTCTAAGCCGTAGGTCGCAGGTTCGAATCCTGCTGGGCGTACCATACCCTCTTTCCTCATTTTGCTGTTATCCCCCTTTGCCTTTATGAGTCATTAAGAAGTTGCGCTCCCTAAAAAAAATACTCCTCAACCTGTATTTCTGGCCTCTCTTTGCTCTGGTCACTCTGCTGTTTGCCATTGGCATTCCCCTTGTTTCTCTATCAGCCTACCTGTTCCCCGGAAAATCAATAGCATCCTTTTTTCGGCGTGGTATTACTAAATATGGCTGGACGATTTGCCGTCTCATCCCTTTTATGGCTCCGGTGCAGCTTGATGACAGGGCTGGAGAGTTGCCAAGACCGGTCATTTACGTGGCAAACCATCTTTCCTCCATTGACCCCTACTGCTTTGGGGTGGTGGATAATGAGTATGGCATGTTCACCTCGTGGCCATTTAACATTCCGGTCTTCAAATGGATGATGAAGTCTGCCCAGTATGTCGATACCAGACGGGGGTGGGAAGCGATCAGCATCCAGGCCCATAAGTTACTGGCAAACGGCTGCTCGCTGATTATCTGGCCGGAAGGACACCGATCCAGGGACGGCAAGATGCAAGAATTTCAACGGGGCGCTTTCCGCTTGGCCGTTGAGGCAAACTGCCCGGTGGTACCGGTCTGCTTTCTCGACACCAACAAGGTCCTGGCGCCGGGATGCCGTTTTCTGTCGCCAGCCCGGCCCAAGGTTGCCCTGTTGCCGCCCCTATGGCCTGACCAAAAACAGGACAAAAGAAAGGCCATAAAACAATTATGCCATGATTGCCACCAGATCATCGGCCAGGAAATAGAAAGACACCAGCATGGAGAAATCCTCACTTAACACAGCCCTTTCCTGGCGTACATCACGCCCTGAAGACATCGCTGACAAGCAGCTTATCCTGCTCAAAAACCATGTTCGTCAGGCCACGCAATCTCCCTTCTACAAAGAAAAATTCACCAACCTCGGTATTACCATAGACGAAATCAGCTGTCTGGCTGATCTTCATTTTCTGCCCTTAACAAGCCGTCGTGACCTTGATGGGGCAAGTCATCTTTTTCAGGCTGTTTCCAGTGATGACATTGTTGACCTCAGTCTCACTTCAGGCACCACCGGCCCACCGGTTCAGGTACCCTACACCCAAAACGATCTTGAGCGTCTGGCTTTGAACGAGGCCATTGCCTTTTGGGGGGCAGGCGTTCGCCCCAAGGATCGTTTCTTGGTTTGTGTCACCCTGGATCGCTGTTTTATTGCCGGCCTGGCCTATTATAGCGGCCTGCTGAAATTAGGCGCCACCGCCATCCGCAGCGGCCCCGGACAACCTGCCAGGCAATGGCAGCTCATCAAACAACTTCGGCCAGCAGGGCTTATCGGCGTTCCCAGTTTTCTTTTGCAGATGGCAAAATGGGGCCAAAAAAATGGGTATACCCCTCAGAAAATGGGCATCAAATCCCTGATCACTATTGGCGAGCCCATCCGGCGGCCTGATTTTTCACTTACTGCTCTGGGCGAAAAACTGACCACGGCCTGGGATGCGCCCATCCATGTGTCCTACGGTGCCACCGAACTTGAAACAGGGATCAGTGAATGCCAAGAAGGATGCGGCGGTCATGTTCACCCAGATTTGAGCTTGGTGGAGATAGTTGACGAAGATGGCAATATTGTTGCTGACGGAGAACCAGGCGAGCTTGTCGTCACACCGCTTGGCGTTGAAGGCTTTCCCTTGATTCGTTTTCGAACCGGCGACATCAGCCGTATCCACCGCGAGCCATGCGCCTGTGGCTGGCAGACACCCCGCATCGGCCCCATTGAGGGCCGCATTGCCCAGCGTTTGAAGGTTCGCGGCACGACTATTTATCCGGAAATCATTTTCCAGACCCTGCAGGAAATCCCTGCCATTGAAGCGGCTTATATCGAAGTGCGGGCCGCCTATGATCTTTCCGATGAGGTCAAAGTAGTGGTTGGCAGCCACCAGACTTTACAGGAAAAAGAGATAGAAGCCTTGCTCCAAGCCCAGCTTCGAGTTAGGCTGAATGTTGAAAGTATTGATTTAGAGACGGTCCAACAAACCATGGCCGGCGGCCATAAACCAAAAAAGTTTTTTGATTTCCGCTCGCAATAAACAAGAAGCTGATTAAAGTTTAATCGATTATTATTATCGTTTTTAAAGTTTTAGGACTACAAAAAGCAAAGTTTAGAAAAATGGGTTGTACGAAAGAATATTGGGGGCTGGAATTCAGCCCTGAAGAGATTGCTCAATGTAAGGCCAAACACGGCCTTCTTTCCCTTGAATTAGAACTTTCCCGGGTCTGCAACCTCCGCTGCATCTATTGTTACGCCTCTTCAGGTGTGGCTCTTGATGATGAACTGTCTTTAAGCGAAATCACCTCTGTCATCGACCAGGCTGCTGAGCTTGGCGCCCAGAAAATCATCATCCTTGGTGGGGGAGAACCTCTACTCTACCCTCATCTTCTCACTGCTATTGACTATATCCGCGGTCAGAAACTAGGCGTTGACCTTTTCACAAACGCCACTCTCATTGATCAAAAAATGGCTCAGGCCCTTTATGATCGACAGGTGGCCATTTCCATGAAGATGAATAGCCGTAATGAGGCCGTGCAGGATGCCTTGGCTGCAAAAACAGGTACCTTTCAAGCCATTGAAAAAGGCTTCCAGGCTCTTCAGGCTGCTGGCTACCCTGACAAACTTCACCCACTGGGCATTGAAACAGTTATCTGCCAACAAAATTATACAGAGCTGCCGGACCTCTGGCGCTGGGCGAGAAAGCAGGACATCATCCCCTATTTCGAAATTCTTACCAGCCAGGGCCGCGCCCTTGACCATGCCGACCTCGAAGTCGCTCCTCAGGATCTTAAAAAACTTTTTGAACAGCTCGCTGAAATTGACCAAAACGAATTCGGTCATAGCTGGTCACCACGCCCGCCTCTTGCCGGCAGCCATTGCGCCCGTCACGAATATTCCTGCACCATAACGTCAACCGGGGAGGTCCAGCCCTGTCCTGGTGTTTCCATCAGCACCGGCAACATCCGCAAAAGGCCTTTGGCTGATATCCTCTTGGCGAGCCCTGTCATCCAAGATTTACGCAATATCCGCCATACCATTAAAGGTCAATGCGGCAGCTGCGACCATGGCGATTTTTGCTATGGCTGCCGTGGTAATGCCTTTCAGGTGACAGGAGACCATCTCGCCTCCGACCCCACCTGCTGGCTTGACGAGCATGACAAAAGCCAAACAGGGGGGCGGATATGAAATTAAAACACCTCACTACTTTACTTGCTTTAGCGGCCACCATTTTTCTGGTAGCCGGGTGTCGACAGGCCATGATGGTTTTCCCTACTGCAGGAAAGTCCTATTACACCAAGGCAAACATCTGGTATCAACAACCAAAAATATGGTCGAGCAATTTTAAGGCCGGCTCGATCCTGCCAGCCGGAACGAAAATCTCGTCAATCACTCTGCATAAAGGCCGCCGGCATCGAACCATTGAGTTCACTACGGAAAACAACAAGACATTTTGGCTTTATCTGGCCCCTAAATTTGATCCTGGTCTCAGCCTGGAAGAAATGCAGGAAAGGATTTTTGGCAGTAAAAATTTCACAGAGCTCACCCGTGGCCTCACAGCTTCCGAGATAACCGCCATTAAGCAGGGAGAAGTTGCCGTAGGGATGTCCAAGGACGCAGTGCTTGTCAGTTGGGGGCAGCCTCCCACTGCCTTGACTCCTTCCCCCAAATTGCATAAGTGGACATACTGGAAGAGCCGTTTTGATAAACAAAATATTTTTTTTGAAGCCAATACCGGCCGTGTCGTTAAAATTGTCGACTAAACACAAATAACCCCTCTCTCCAAATATGGATCCATTGCCACTCAATGACAACGACAAAGCCATTATCGGCGACCTGCCGGAACGCTGGCTGCGCATGGATCTCATAAGTCAGGTGGCTGTTCTTGAGGTGGGCAGATTACTGCGCAAAGAAAATCAAATTGACGAAAAAACCGGCAAGGTTAGAAAAAATGGTGCCACTGCTCTTATTGTAGGCAGCAGCTACGGTTCACTTGCCACTGACCAAGAATATGCCGCCACCTTAGAAGATGGGGTTGAGTTTGCCAGCCCCGCCCTTTTTGGCTACACTCTGGCCAATATTGCCCCGGCTGAAGCAGCAAGCCACTACGGAATTACCGGGCCTGTTTATGCAGTGCTTGACCCTGCCCCTTTGGAGGCAGCTCATAGAGAAGCCCAGCGCTGGCAATCCTCTTTGGGGCCTGACACCCTCATTATTTACGGCGAACTTGACGTAATCCCCGGCTCAGATAACCCTGCCATTTCGGCTTCCTTTTATTTAGTGAATACCCCATGACCCATCTCACCTTGATATACCCAGGCTGGCCTAAAATTCCTGAACAGACGGAATTTCATTTGCCTCCCCATGGCCCGGTTTGTGTGGCAGCCGCCATCCCTGCAGAGTACAGCGTCACCTTTATTGACGAGAATGTTGACCCCCTTGATCTTACTGCCCACACCGATGTGGTTCTCATCTCCATGATGCTCACCTGCCAAGTTCCCAGAGGCCTTGAAATAGCTGCTCTCTATCGCCAGCAGGGGATAAAGGTCATTGCCGGCGGTATTGCTGCCATGCTCCATGCCGACGAGGTGTCCCAGGCCGTGGACTCTATCTTTCTCGGCGAGGTGGAGGATGGCCGCTTGGCCAAGGTTCTGAGCGATTGGCAGAATGGCTCATTACAAAGCCGTTATGATTTTTTCCATGACCATCCGCCCATTGATGCAGTGGGTCCGGCCCGCCGCGACATCTTAAACCGCAAGCGTTATGTCTACCGCGGCGTGCCCATGGTGGACCTGGCCCATGCCTCGCGGGGATGCAAATTCAACTGTTTCCCCTGCTGTACCAGCTATCTCGGTGGCCGCACTTTCCGGCCCCGCCCCATTGAACGGGTTGTTGAAGAGCTTGAGAGCATTGACAATAACCGCCTCTTTCTGGTGGATAATTCTCTGGCCCAAGATAAAGAGTGGCTTCTTGAACTCTTTGAGGCCATGATCCCGCTGAAGAAAAAATGGATCAGCCATCCCATTTTAGATGATGACGAGGTGCTGGCCAAAGCCGCTGAGGCTGGCTGTTGGTATGTTTATCAGGCAGTTTTTGATACCTCTGATCATATCCGCAACAGGGTACGGAGATTAAAAGAGTATGGCATTGGCGTTGAAGCGGCCGTTCTTTTAGGCACTGATAATCAAAGTGTTGATTACATCAAGAAGCTGGTTGATTTTCTGCTGGAAATTGATGTGGACATGTCGGAGTTTTCCATTCTCACCCCCTTTCCTCATACCCCGGCCACAGCTAAAATGACCGAAGAGGGGCGCATCCTGCACACAGATTGGAAGCGCTACAACACCGCCGAAGTGGTCTTTCAGCCCAAGCAGATGACTGCTGATGAGCTTCAGGAAATGTATCATTATGCCTGGGACATGTTTTATCGTCAGCTTCCCCAGTCTCAACGCATGAGCCGTCTCTTCTTTCAGGTCATCGAAAAAGAGGTGGCTGACAACACCTACCGCTCTACCCTGCAGCAAGAAAGCGACAGAGCCTGGGCCAGCTAAATGACAGGCCTGAGCCAAGACCAGGTTCTCCTGGTTATCCCCTTTTACAACCACGACAAAACCTTGCCCAAGGTTGTTACGTCTGCCCAGTCAGAAGGGTGGCAGCTACTGGTCATTGATGATGGTTCTGACCGGCCAGCAAGCAGTGATGAGTTGGGTTGCGAGGTGGTACGGCTTCCCAAAAATTACGGCAAGGGTGCAGCCATTATTCACGCTGCTCAAATAGCCAAAATAAAGGGTTTTGAGGGATTACTCACCATAGATGCGGACGGCCAGCATGATCCAGCCGACGCCCTGCAACTACTGGAGAGAGCCAAACAAGCATGGCCTGCCCTTATCATCGGCAATAGAAAAATGGATGGTGAGCATGTGCCGGGAGCCAGCCTTTTTGGCCGCTCTTTTTCTAATTTTTGGGTCCGATTGGAAACGGGCCTCAGCCTGCCTGACACCCAGAGCGGTATGCGTCTCTACCCTGTTAAAGAGCTCTGTAGCCTCTCTTTTTTCACCAAGCGTTATGATTTTGAAATTGAATCCCTGGTGCGCTTGGCCTGGGGAAATGTCCCTGTTCTGTCGACTGAAATTACCGTTTTCTATCCTCCGGCAGAAGAGCGGGTCACTCATTTTCATCAGCTTCGCGACAATTCCCGCCTGAGCCTGCTTCACACCTTTCTTGTTCTGCGCGCCCTGTGGCCGTGGCCCCGCCAAAAGCTTATTGAGCCAATCAAAAAAGAAGGGCCCAGCCTACTGTTTCACCCCATCAAGCTCTTTAAACTTCTGCTGCGCGAACACACCACTCCTCTACAGATTGCCACTGCTGTCTGGCTTGGTATTTTCATGGGTGCTTTACCGCTCATTGCCGTCCATACCATTGCCATCATCTATGCCTGCCATAAACTACACCTCAACAAAATGGCGGCAGTTGCAGCAAGCCAACTCTGCATGCCACCTCTGGTTCCCTTTCTCTGTATCCAGGTAGGCTATTTCATGCGCTTTGGCCATTTTCTCAGTGAATTCACCATGGAGACCCTGGTCCACCAGATAGGATTACGCCTCTGGGAGTATCTTCTTGGTTCTCTGGTTCTTGGCCCCATCCTCGGTCTTGTCGTTGCCCTGACAAGCTATTTCACAGCCCTTGCCATCCAGAAACGCAGTCGCCTGGTTAACGATTAGATTGATAGTTTTTTGCCACGGAATCCACGGAAGGCTCTGAAGCGTGAAACAAAAAATTTCCGTAGGTTTCTTGGATTCCGTGGCAAAAAGCAATGTCAGGCTTTTTTCATCCTCCATTGTCGGGTATAAATATCATTATCAAAATGACTGCCAATACCCTGAAAAAAAAAGCTGAACACCTTGGGCATCTCTTCTTCTATGCCCTAATCATGATCGGCGGACAACTCGCCGCCTATCTCTTCCTTTACCTTCTGATCCTTGTCTATTGCGTTTTCAGCAGAACACCTCACAGGCAGCTCAAGCCATATCTCAGCCGTCGTTTCCCTCATCAAAACCCCTGGCAGAGGTGGTGGGCTGTTTATCAGATTGTTATCGGCATGGGAAAGATGCTCATTGACCGCAGTTGGCTTGGCCTTAAATCCTCAGCCAAACTGCACGGTACCTTTGAGGGTATAGACAGCTTGCAGGATATTCTCGATTCTGGCAGCGGAGCCATCATCACTCTGGCCCATGTTGGAACCTGGCAAACTGCCCTGGCCCATATCGAAGCTTTACAGTGTAATGTCCACCTCATGATGGCCCGCGATGAAGAGGCTGTGACCAAACATTTTTTTGAACTGGGGCGAAAGAAAGACTTCAAGATTATTGATGTTAATGGTTTTATGGGCGGCATGATAGAGGCTGTCAACGCCCTTGAGCAGGGTGATCTTGTCCTCATCATGGCTGACCGGGCGGCTGGCGGGCCAACGGTTCAGTCAACCCTTCTTGGCTCTTCAATCCGCTTGCCGGTGGCAGCCTACAGTCTGGCAGCAAACACCAAAAGTCCTGTGCTTATTGCCTTTTCTGCAAAACATGATAGAACCCATCAAGTCCTTAGAATTTGGGATACCATCCACCCAGACTATACAAACGGTAACAGAGACCAGGAGATGGCCCGCTGTGCCGATCGATTTAGTAGAGCTTTAGAACACTATGTCGAAGAATATCCTTACCAGTGGTACAACTTCTTTGACATTTGGGAGCAATAAGAATGGCTGATTTAAAACAAGAGATAAAAGAGCTGCTGGTTCATGGTCTGCGCCTGCAGACCACACCTGAAGAGATCACTGACACCGACCCCCTTTTTGGAGAAGGGCTAGGATTAGACTCTCTGGATGCCGTGGAACTGGTGGTGCAGGTCAACAAAAAGTTCGGCGTTCAGATAAAAGATATGAATGAGGGTCAAAAGGCCTTTTCCTCGGTCCAGACTTTGGCAGATTATATTGAAGAACACCGCCGCTCATAAATAGCTTTCTTGAATCGGGAAAAAATCTGTATCATCCAGAGATGGCGGCAACTACTTCTCAAGATATTGCAATCAGCGGCATGGGATGCTGCTGTGCAGCCGGCCCTGACAGTGTAACGGCCTGGGACCATCTCTGGCAGGGTGCTTTTCCATCCCCCTGCGAGCCTCCTTTTCTTTGTGACCAGGCCCAACCAGTCTTTCTTGCTCCTGAGAGTCTTCCTTTGCTCTCAACACTTCCTTCTTTTGAGCCACAAACATATAACCGCACCATTCATCTCAGCCTTCAGGCAATCCTGGAGGCACTGGCCATGGCCGGTCTCGACACCGCAACATTGGCTACAAAACGGGTGGGCATTGCTCTCGGCACAACCGTGCGCTGTCATTTTCATGATGATGATTATTACCTGGCCTGGAAAAAGGGAGAGTCGCGCAACCAGGAATCCATACGCCGTTTTCTTAATGAAAACCTGGCCATTGCCATTCAGGAAATCCTCCAATGCCATGGCCCCACCACAGTGATAACAAATGCCTGCGCCTCAGGAACCGATGCTATTGGTTTGGGGAGAAGCTGGCTGCGCCAGGGGCTATGCGATCTTGTCATCTGCGGTGGTGCTGACGAATTATCGCGCTTGGCATTCCATGGTTTTTCCTCTCTGCTTCTCACCTCAAATACAGCCTGTAAACCTTTTGATGAGGATCGCAGCGGCTTGAACCTGGGTGAGGGTGCCGGTATTGTTCTCCTTGAAACAGATGATTCCCTAAGCGAAAGAAAAGCCAGCCCCATAGGATGGCTACGGGGATACGGCGCAAGCTCTGACGGCTACCACCCAACCGCTCCGCACCCAGAGGGCAAAGGCCTGCAGCAGGCGATAAACAATGCCCTGGTTGATGCCGGTATCAGCAATAACGACATTGCACTTATTAATGGCCACGGCACCGGCACCCAGGCCAATGACCTGGCAGAAACAACCGCCCTTGCCAAACTAGGCTTCAAAAATACCCCCTTGATTTCAAGCAAGGGCGCTACGGGCCACACCCTTGGTGCAGCTGGGGGTATTGAAGCTGTTTTAACCTTACACGCCCTCAAACAGGGACGTACTTTCGGCACTGTCGGCTGCCAGCATCCGGACAAAAACCTTCCAATGCGACCTGTTACACTGGATGAAAAGGTTACGCTTGGTGGTCGAATTGGCCTTAGCCATTCTTTGGCCTTTGGTGGTGGCAATGCTGCCCTGGTTCTGGAGGCAGCGCCATGACAGTCACTATTGCCGCCACCTCATCGCTACGCCTGGCCGACATGGTCATCCCTGACCACCTGGGCCGCGATCTGCGAAGGGCGGAAGAATTCATCCAGCTTGCTGTTCTTGCCTCACAAGAGGTTCTATCAGCCGCTGAAATTGACGGTCAACGCACCGGCATATATCTCGGTACAGCCTTCGGCCCCATGGAGTGCAATTTCTCTGTATTGGATGACCTGGTAATGGATGAACTGATCTCCCCAACCTTTTTTTCCCACTCAGTCTTTAATGCAGCCAGTGGCTATATTTCCCGGATCTGCAAAATTTACGGCCCGGCCTTGACCGTAACTTCGTATGGCTGGCCTTTCTTCACTGCCCTGCAGACTGCCTGGCAGGCCATTACCGAAGAAAGCATTTCCCATGCCCTGGTGCTTCAAATCGAGACCTATTCATCGCTTTTGCATGATGCCAGAACCGCCATGCTGCCAGACGCTTCTGCGCAGTGGCCGGCAGGAGCTACAGCTTGGCTTCTCAGTAGGCAGGGCCCATGCCTACTTGACAATGTGACAATTTTAGAGATTCCCTGCCCGCCCGAAGCCAGACTGGCTCGCCAAGAAACATGGCAACCAAATAGCACTTGTCATCCCTTAGCTGCTGTTGAAGAATTGAGCGCTCTTATCGCCCGTAACGTCCCTCCCCAGAAATGGCAGACGACTGCTGCCTATGGCGAGGTGAAAGTCTCGTTCAGCAAAAATGAGCATCAGCATGACTGACAAGGTGGTTATAATTGATAGCGCTCTTATCTGTGCTGCCGGAAACCAGAACGACACCTGGCAGTCTTTGTTGGCTGGCACAAGCTCCCTCACCCCCTTTGAGTTCTCCTCCCTGCACTGCCATATTGGTAAAATAATAGGTCTTGATGGTGAATTTGGCTCAAGACAGCGCCTTATGAGCCTCATCAAACAAGGGATTACGCAGTTAAAACTGGCGGCT
>SWCD01006045.1_pt1 | contig 17779 bp, 13 predicted proteins | sample 4693011 | NCBI WGS metagenome assembly SWCD01 (sample SAMN10267278, study PRJNA491770) | bioreactor metagenome | isolation source: DHS bioreactor inoculated with marine | place: Japan: Omine Ridge, Nankai Trough | reverse complement strand
GCCATATGGCCATTTCTCCAAGCTTCCCAAACTGGCACCGGAGCCAGTTTGAGAAGCAGTAGAAGGATAACTCGTTGACCTAACGAAGGTGTTAGGTTGCGCCACGCGGCAATTTGTCGCATGGCATTTTTCTTGCTGATATGTAAGGAAAATAAATTCTTAAGTAACAATTGTTTAGGCGAAGTTCTCGCTGTTTTCGTTTCTATCTTCACCAAAGTTTTTTGTTTTACAAATCTGACATCGTGCTAACTCAGCCAAAAAGAAGGAGGTGATACAAAAACAAAAGTAATCGGCTATAAAATCCAAAAATGAATGTTTATTAGGAGATGCAAATGAAGAAAGTTTTATTAGCCGCAACAGCGGTTCTGATGATGAGTGGCAGCAGCTCTGCAGCCATTCCCGCCCATCAGAATATTACGTCTTATGACGGACCAAGTACCTGTATTAGTTGTCATGAGGCGTCTGCATATAACATGCTGGACAGTCTGCATATGCAATGGTCCGGCCCCACTCCAGATCTGACCAACACTAATGGTGAAGATCTCGGTAAGGCTGTGAAGGGTATTAACACCTTCTGTACCTATGCTATGTCATCCGGCGGGGCCTGTTTTGGCTGCCATGTCCGTGCTGACGGTAACGCACCACATGCCCCGGATGTTAATGATGTTGATTGTTTGATGTGTCATAACGACGCCTATCAGCGCTCCATGGTGCCTGATCTCGATAATCCGACTACGATCACTGATTATCTCGGCAATGTGAAGACCTATGTCTTTGGCGCCCAGGATGCTGATGGCAACTATACCTTTGTTCCGAAATTGGCTGAAGGTGTGACCATGGTTGATCTGGCCAAGGGTGTTCATATGCCCACCAGAACCTCTTGTCTGCGCTGCCATGCCAAGGCCGGTGGTGGTGACTGGACCAAGCGCGGTGATATGGGCTTAAGTACCAAGAACCCTGCGATCACCGAAGATGTCCATATGTCTCCTGCTGGAGCGGATCTCTCCTGTCATGCCTGTCATGCCACCGGTGCCAATCATAAGGTCGGCGGCCGTGGTATAGATCTGCGTCAGACCGAAGCATCAACTCCGACCTGTCAGTCCTGCCATGGTGCAGAACCACATAGAGATGCTACAATTAACCGTCATGCTCGGGACCAGGTCAGCTGCCAGGTCTGTCATATCCGTACTTTTGCTAAAGGTGGTGCCACCGAGATGTCCCGTGACTGGTTATCACCTCACTGGAACCCTGCCTTTTGTAACGGCCAGGGCGGTTATGTCGGTCATGAGGTTAAGGAGTCCAATGTTAAGCCTGAATACACTTGGTTTGACGGCACCTCTTATGTTTACAATATTGGCGAGCAGATCAGCCCCAATGCCGATGGTACCTACACCATGGCTAAGGCCAATGGTGCAATCTTTGATGGTAAGTCACAGATCGTCCCCATCAAACGTCACTTGACCAACACAGCGCTGCATGAAAGTGGTCAGATCATTGCCCCGAAAATCATGAACATGTTCATGACTGGAGAATTTGATCAAGCAGTCCAGGCTGGTATGGCTGATCAAGGTCTTACCGGCAGCTACACCATGGTAGAGGCTGACGCAGAGATGCTTATCAGCCATGGTGTTGACCAGAAGTCAAATGCCCCTACCTGTAACGAGTGTCATTCGTACACCGGTGAAACCGTGGATGGTACCAAGATGCTGCCCTTTACCAAGCTCGGTTATCACACCTGGCCTGCTAAGGTGAAGAGTTGTACCCTCTGTCATGAGTATGAAAACCTTGAATGGAAAGAAATGCATGACAAGCATGCCGAAGAGATGGGCAAGGGCTGTATTGGTTGTCATACCACCGAGCCCACCGGTTGGACAGAGCCTGTAACTCCTGATGGCTTGTGTAATAACTGCCATAGTGCTTCCAAAGCTGATGAATTCTTTGAAGGTAAAATGGATGCTCAGAAGCTCCATGAAGAGCATGCCGAGTCAGAGCATAATGGCGTGATGCACACAACCTGTACTGATTGCCATACCTTTTAGCAAGGGTGGCCGGTACGGCTTTATTAAACCTCAAACTAGGTATGCAGAGTTCTCGCATGCATACCGACATACCAGCTCTTAACTAGCAAGGAGTCGCGGTATGAAGGCCCCGAAGGATAGTCCTTCGGGGCCTTTTTTTATAGCAGGTCAGTTTACCTTTAGAGGAGAAATGAAAAAATCTTAAAAGATCGGCTTTTTGCTGATACGAACTTCGGTGGAAGGAAAAAGGTTCAGTTCGTGCGCTGCATTGCCGCCGGGGATGCTGATTTCAAGCTTGTTGCTGCTGTTAATAAGGACAATGGCGCCATCTTCCTCTGATTCATAGCTGTGATTGAGACCGGTGATGGTGGTGGATGCAAGAGTAATGACCGGCGCGTTATTGTTTCCAAGAAAGCCATCAAGATCTTGTTTGCTGATATTGGTTGTCATATTGCCGAAGCGATCGGCTCTTAGGCACTGGCCCTGCAAGCAGCCTTGTTTGACGCTTGGTTTAAGGAGTTGAAGGCAAACCAGGTCGTTTAACTGCATTTCCGGGCCAAGTTCTTGCACGTTAAGGCCGCAAGCCAGGGCAGCTGCCACCGGTGCAAAAATATCACGGCCATGGAAGGTGTCAGAGACTGGCTGCAGAAAAAGACGATCGTTATCAACCTGGAAGATGGCTTCGGCATTTTCCAAAAATGGGGTGAGCAGGCCGTTATCCGGGGCCAAGAAGAGTTGGGAATTATTTTTTAGACAGATAATCCGGCGGCTGGTGCCAACCCCTGGATCCACCACAGCCACATGCAGGGTATCAGCTGGGAAATAGGGCGCTGCATCGCTCAGCTGCAGGCTGGCAGCAGCGATATCTTGGGGGGCAATGGTGTGGCAGATGTCAACCAATTGCACATCTGGACACCGTCCGAGAATCACCCCTTTCATGATGGCCACAAAGGGATCATCAAGCCCGAAATCGGTTGTTAGGGTGATAAGCATGGCATCTACTCCATGAGAGTACTGATGGGCACGAGCTCGACCTGCTCTTCTAGCCAGGCCTTCTCTTTTTTAAAGGTGGCAATGGTAACCGGGTAGGGGTGGGCAATACCAATTGCTGAACCATGTTTTTTGGCAATTCTCACCAGCCTTTCGAGCTGGCTTTTAATCTTGGCTGCATCCTGTTCGTTGTCGATAAAAACATCGCGGCGGGCGGCTTTAATGTTCATTTTTTTGGCCTCTTTATAGGCCACGGATTTGGCAATGGTAATGCTATCCAAGAAAAAGAGATTGCGGGCCTTGATGGGAGCAAGGGCAGCCTGCATGGCTTTTTTGTCACTGGTGAATTTAGAGCCCATGTGGTTATTCACCCCCACTGCGTATGGGAGATCTTCCAAGTCTTTGCGCACCTGCGCCTTGATGGCGCGGGGTGACATTGAGGTGTAGAGAGCACCTGGGCCTGGGTCCCATTTTGCCAGGGTTGCCTCCATGGGCAGATGGAGAAGAACTTCCCGATCCCTGGCGTGGGCCATTTCCATCAGGCTATGGGCATGGGGAGTAAAGGGCAGAATGGCAAAGGAGAGAAGAATATCAAGTTCTATCAGTTGCTGGCCTAGTTTCTGACGGTTGCCCATATCATCGATTAGCAGAGCCAAACGAGGTTTACTGCCAGAGGAAGTGGCAACAGCTTTTTTGCGTACAGGTTTCTTTTTGACCTCAGGAAGTGAGTCTTCCTCGTAGGCAATCTGCGGTTTTGCCGGCTGGTAAACAGGCCGGTTTGCACTTTTGGGGAGAGGAGGAGCAATCGTCCCTTTTTGGGTCACCTGGACAGTGCCGGGGGTGAGGAAAATGAAATAGGCAGTGGCCCCTAAAGTAGCAGTAACCAGAAGGGTAAGAAAAAGAGGCCAGATAAAACGGAGTTTCGAAGGCTTTACTCTTCTTTTAGCTGAGCGTTTTTTTTTCTTGGTTTTTCTAGCCATTACTTATCACGGCTCAGCACATAATTGGCCAGCCCCTTCAAGGTATCCTTACTTTCACAATCTTTACAATCATCCAAAGATTCAAGAGCTGCAGAGATAAGGGTGTCTGCTCCTTCTTTGGCATAGTCAAAGCCGCCTGCCTCTTCAATGATGGCAGTGACTTCCTTGATTTTATCTTTCCTGGCCGAAGGTTCATCTGCCAGAAGGTCCACCAGGATTTGTTTTTTATCTGCCGGGCCGTTTGTGATGGCATAGATAAGGGGAAGAGTCATTTTGCCCTCAACAAAATCATTACCGATGGCTTTGCCTGTGCTTGCTTCATCACCAAGATAATCCAAGAGATCGTCTACAACCTGAAAGGCAAGCCCCAGAGCATCGCCAAAGGTGCGGGTGGCAGCACGTTGTTCTTTGTCTGCTCCAGCAAAAAGGGCGCCGACCTCGCAGGCCGAACCAATCAATGCCCCGGTTTTACCGCGCAAAACAGCAAAATAATTTTCTTCGGAAAGATTCGATTTTGCAGCGGTCTGGGCCTGGAGAAATTCAGCATCAATCATGGCGCCGGTTGCCTCGCCGATCAAGCCGAGACATTGCTCACCGCCAACCACACCAGCCAGGGTCATGGCCCGGGTATGTAGATAATCGCCGGCCAAAATAGCGGTATTGGCATCCCATTGCTGATTGGCTGTTTTCTTGCCACGCCGGGTGTCGGCATGATCAATAACATCGTCATGGAGAAGGCTTGCCGCATGGAGGAACTCGAAAACCATGGCCAACCTATAGAGATCAGGTGGAGGTGTAAGTTCTTCTTCGTCGGCAATGCCCTCAGGCATTCTGGTAAAGGCGATCAGGCGGGCAATAAGAACGGTAAGCAGAGGACGAATACGTTTGCCGCCGTTAAAAACTGCGTAATTAACTACCTCGGCTAAGCGGGAGCTTTGAATATCTGCAAATTCAGCAGCCATGGCCTCGTTGATCTTTTCAATCTCCGGGTGAAGGCGGGAAAGAAGTTGTTTTTTGTCCACGAGCTACTCCTTGTTTTGCATGTCAGCCTCAGTGAAAAAGGCGCGAACCTCATCAAGGTTACGGATTATCGGGCTGGGCGGCGTACTTTTTAAAAAGATCCTGCCATAGGATTTTGCGTAGAGGCGGGCATCAAGAATGGCAAGAAGCCCCCTATCGGATGCTGATCGCATTAATCTTCCCAAACCTTGGCGCAAGGTAAGGATGGCCCGTGGCACCTGAAAATCAAAAAAGGGGTTGCCACCGGCCTCTTTTATCTTGTCCGCCCTGGCCATAATAACAGGATCAGAGGGAACTTCAAATGGAAGTTTATCGATGATAACGGCGCTTAAGGTGTTACCCGGCACATCCACGCCCTCCCAGAAAGAGGCCACCGCTAAAAGCACCGAATGGGTCTCGTCGCGGAAACTTTCCAGAAGTTTTTGTTTGGGGGCCTCACCCTGGACAAAAACAGGAAAGGGTAATCGGTCACTGAGATAATTATACATATAATCCATAGCCCTGATGCTGGTAAAAAGAACCAGGGCCCGGCCCGAGGAGGCAATGAGCAGCTCGTTGATTTCTTCTTGAACAGCGCTGAAAAAGCTGCGGTCGCTGGGCAGTGGAAAACCATTTGCAGGGATATAAAGGCGGGTCCTGTTTTTATAATCAAAAGGGGTAGGAAGCTGCAGGGTTTTAGTCTCTTCATCCAGGCCAAGACGCCCGAAAAAATAAGAAAAATTGGCGCCGGTGGTCAGGGTGGCTGAGGTGAAAATCACCGACTTAACCGTATTGTAAAAGGACTCGTGGAGATCATCGGCAATATCGATGGGCGAGGCCGTTAGAGCCACTGTTTTTTCCCTTCTTTCATACCAATAAACATAGGATGAATTGGGAGGAGCGGTGAAGTGTTCCAGGGCAACGCTGGCCTCTGAGGTACGGCGTAGGAAGGTGTTCCAGCTTTCATAGCGCAGGGCCACGGTTTCCAGTTGGTCGGCCAGAGTGACAAGGCGACTGGCCAGAAGTTCGGTTTCCCGGTGCCATTCGTCATTATCAGTGACAAAATCGACAAGAGGGAAGCGCCCCCGTTCAGCCGGAAAAAGGCTGACAAGACGCTGGGCTTGCTGGCTTAAACTTTGGGCCAGGGCCAGGGCTTTTTCCTGCTCTTTATCCCCCACAGATTCAGCGTGGGCCTTTTCAATATCGCGGGCCAGATCAAGAAACTGGTAGTGGCTAAGGCTTATGCCAAAATAGCGGGTGGCAATGTTTTCAATATGATGGGCCTCATCAAAGATCACTGACTCGTAGCGTGGCAGTACCTCGGCAAAACCATAACGGCGTAAGGCCAGGTCTGAGAAAAAAAGATGGTGATTAACAATAAGAAGCCGGGCCTTTCCTGCCTCTTTGCGGAGTTTGGTGACAAAGCAGGCGCTGTAATCCGGACAATTGCTACCCAGGCATTGACTTGTGGTGGCGCTTATTTCGCGCCAGAGAGGGCTTTGGTCCGGTAGCCAATCAAGTTCAGCTCTGTCGCCGGTTTCTGTTTCCTGGATCCACTCTTCCAATGAGTCCATCTTGATATTCTGAAAAAGTGGGGCCTGGGGAGAGGCAGTAAATTGATGATACCGGTAGATGCAGAGATAGTTCTGCCTGCCTTTAACGCAGAGGGCCTCCAGGGTGGGGTCGATATGCTCCCGAATAAAGGGGATTTCTTTATGAAGGATCTGTTCTTGAAGGTTGATGGTGCCGGTGGAGACCACTATTTTCTGGCCGCTTAGCACTGCCGGGATGAGATAGGCCAGGGTCTTGCCGATACCAGTCTCTGCCTCAATAGCCAGCTTCTTGCCAAGAACAGAGCTGTGTCCCCATGGATCTTCTTCTTGGAGGATGTCGGCAATGGCCTGGGCCATCTCGAGCTGACCGGGCCGCGGTTCATAGCCGTTTAATTTCTCGGCAAGAAGGCCTTGGGGGCTAAAAATTTCCCGGGTTTCAGAGCAGAGTTCAAACTCTAATTCAGAACTCATCCCTGGCACGTGGAGGTTCGACTTGAAAGGATGGCAATGAGGCCATAGTTCATGTCATTTTCTGACTCAGATTTGGTGGCGCCACCACAGAGATGGGCCATAAGTTGCAAGATTGGCCGGTTGAAAAAATAAATTTCCAGATGGGGTGATCCCTTACATTTTTTAGGATCACTGGGAGCAGGCGGCTCTGGCCAGGGATTATTTTGGCTGTAGGTAGCTGTCCAGGAAGCAGCCAGCTGGGCCAGGTCTGCTAAGGTGCTGTCAGCCATACCATTATGGACAATGCTGTGCAGAATATCTGCTGTTTGCTGGTGCCACTCTCTAAGCTGATCGAGCCAGGCTTGGCGTTTCTCTGAATAATTTTCAGGATCTTGATCGCAGTTGGGTAAAGGAAGGCGCATAAGGCGGACAGGTCGCTGGTCGCAAAGTTTTTCGTTGGCCTCAAAAAAGGGTTCGGCAGCCTCGGGGGAAAAGCAGTTTAGGAACCACGGCTTGTGGTCGCCTGCTAAAAGGAGATGTCCCCACGCCCTGATCAGTGATTCAACCCGCACCGGAAATTGGTTGCTTGGCGTATCTGTTAGGGCATGAAAAAGATCCTGGAGTTCTTCCTCACCTTTTAGGTCTTTCAAGAGTTCAGCTTGGCGGTCTTGCATCAGGGCTATTCCTTCAGCCACTTCTTTTTGCTCCTGGCGCAGCATCTCCGCAAGCTTTAACAACAGTCGGGCCTGCCAAAGTTCTTGCCGGTCTTGCGGAGAGCTAGAGGGCGAAGCAGTGGCAGTTTCCGGAGCCTGCAGGTTGCTAATGATGTCGCGCACAGATTCAGGGTCGCGATTTTCCATGAAATCCAGGGCCATATTGGAAAGCTGGCCTTGGTAGAAAGCAGCTTCATTGCCTTTAAGTTCAGCAATGAGTTGTTGAAAGCGCTGGAGGTCATCTCCCAGTGGCGCCGGGGTAAATGGTGTCAGTAGTTTGCTCTCATCAGCCTCTTCTGCCTCAACCGGAGTCAGGTAGAAAATTTGGGAAAAGAAGAGGAGCTGACGACGGACATCGCCAAGGGTTATATCTGTTTCAGGAAAATGATAGGCAGAAAGGGAAGTCATGATATTTTGCTACAGCAATGGTATGAAAAATGGTAAAGGCCTTACACACGGGTCTGTTGGAGGTTAAACCCAGGCGGGCCACAAGGTATTTTGAAATAAAAAGAGTTTGTGACAGAAATGACAACCAAAGAGAAATTATCCCTGACAGGTCTGGTACTTTTTTATCTCCTCTGCGTGATCCGCTACATTCCGGGGGATTTGGGAATGACCTTCTATCACACGGCCAAAAGTTTTTTGACTCTTGCTCCTTTTGCTTTGGGTTTGACCATTATCATTGTCTCCATCATGCAAAAGGTTGTCGGCGAAAAACTCCCATGGGACCGTATCCTCCGTTTTTATTTATTGTTCGCAATCATAATCGAAATCTTTGCCGGGTTGTATAATTATTTGGAAAGGGCCCAAGGCTGATTTTATTACTGCATATTCTACAAAAAAACCGCCTGATCGGTACTAAGGATCAGGCGGTTTTTTTGTTTGGCAGATATCGCTAACAAGAGGGGATACCCTTCGACAAGCTCAGGGAGCAGCTTGTTTTTTTAATGGATAGTCACCGGAAATTTCTTTTTCAGGTCGGCCAACATTTTTTCCACCTCAGCCTGCTGGTTTTCTGCCTGGACCTTGGCGGTGATCTCTTCTTTTACTTCGGCCAGAGGTGTGTGGCCAGGACCTTTGGTGTCAGTAACCTTGATAAGATGCCAACCAAATTTTGTCTGAACCGGTTCGCTGACCTTGCCTTTTTTGGTTTTGAATGCAGCTTCCTCAAATTCAGGCACCATGCTGCCTTTTCCAAAAAATCCCAGGTCGCCCCCATTCATCTTTGAGCCGACATCATCAGAAAGTTTTTGGGCAAGAATGTCAAAGGTTTGCCCTTTGTCCAGGCGGCTCTTGATATCAAGAATTGTTTTCTTGGCAGCTTCAACCTGGTCTTTGTTGTTGGGGTCGTTAACTTTAATCAGGATATGCTGGGCCTTGACCATCTCATCATGGGCATACTCAGACTTATGGCTGTCATAGTAAGCCTGCAGGGCCTTATCGGACACCTCGGATTTTCCGGTGCTACGGCCAATAAGCTCCTCAACTAAAACGCGGTTGGTGAGATCTTTAATCTTGGCCTGAATCTGAGGTTCCTTGTTGATGCCCTGAGCTTTTGCCTCTTGGGACAGGACAGAGAAATCAGCCCAGCGGCTCAGCATGCTGTTTTGCAGCTCGGGTTGGCTGGCCATCATGGCCTGAAGCTGGGGAGGCATGCCCACAAGCATTTGCTCAAACTGCGCCTGGGTCAGGGTATCTGCACCGGCAGATACCAATACTTTGGAACCATCCTCAGCCACGGCAAAGCTCGTGGATAAAAATAAGAGGCCACAGAGAAGGGGAAGGATTGTTTTTTTCTGCATGCACGTAACTCCTGTTTATTTAAGTAAAATAACTCTCTTTACCAATGAAGGTATTTAATCAGCAAAGAAGTAAATTAACCTCGAATGATGGAGCAGGCCTTGTGGAGACCGGATGGCGCCGTGGTATTTGGCAATAGCATGGAGCGTGGTCCAATCAGGGTGCCGGGGTTGGTCACCGAGTTGCAGCCGGTCTGGACATTGTCGCCCAGGATTGCCCCAAACTTTCTCAGGCCTGAGTCCAAAGAACCATCAGGGGTTTTGATCTGAACATTACCACTGGTAAAGCGAAGATTGGCCAGTTTGGTGCCTGCGCCCAGATTGGCATTGTTGCCTAAAATGGAGTCTCCCAGATAGGCAAAATGGCCGGCCTTAGCATCATCAAGGAAAATGGAATGTTTTACCTCGGTGACATGACCAACCACGCATCGTTTGCCAAACAGGCAGTAACCCCGCACGTAAGCACCTTGGCGGATCACAGTCCGGTCATCAATTAAAGTCGGTGACGAGATCATTGCTCCGGGCTCGATAAGTACTCCTTTACCAATATTAATCTGGTTGCCTAAAAAGGATACCCCAGCCATAATAACAGAGGCGCCTTCCAGAATTTTGCCCTCACGGCTTACCTTAAGCAATCCTTTGGGGGCATCGCCAAATTCGATTTCTACCTCATCGCCGCTGAACACATCAGCTTCGTGAAGGACAATGGTCTTTGTTAAAGGTTCGCCGTTTTTGGGAAAAATTTTGCTGTAGTCTGGGTAGCTCGCACCATCCATATATGATTTGAGGCGGCTGAGCCCTTGCCAGACATGGTCTGTGTTCATGAAGAGATCAGCAAAAGAACAGGGGCTGAGGTCAAAAAAAGAGGCGCAGGTGAGCATAGTCAAAGGGTGTGAGGGGGTAGGTTTTGTTGGGCTTGACGTCACTGCTGTAAAAAATGCACTTGTATCATGGTGTATAATCCATATTTCTTCAAGGAATTTATGTTGGTTTTTCGGGAAAAAACAGATGGTTACCGGGCGAAAATCTTCCATGGTCAAGCACTGCTTCTCTTCCTTGACTTCATCTGCTCCAATGTTTACGTTTATACGACTTTATTCCCCGCTTCCTTTGCATGTTACGCCTACTGGCGTGATTCACCCTGTAAACGAACGGATTTTCTAATGCTTTCTCTGCCTTGTTACTGAAGGCTGTTATCTTTTTTGGAGGTTTTTTGTGGATATAAATGATCCCCTCACTGCCGGGATAGGCGATCTTGCTGAAATTGACGAGCCTGATATCCCCGAGCAGCTGCCTGTGATGGCAGTGCGCGACATAGTCGTTTTTAACTATATGATCATTCCGCTTTTTGTGGGGCGTTCCGCTTCTGTTGAAGCGGTACAAGAGGCGCTGGCCCGCGACAAGCTGCTCATGCTTGTTACCCAGAAAGATTCGGCCATGGATGAGCCAGCTGCTGACGACGTCTATCAGGTGGGCATGGTCTGTATGATTATGCGGACTTTGAAGCTTCCTGACGGCCGTCTTAAGGTGCTTGTCCAGGCTATCCAAAAGGCTGAGGTCAGAAAGTTTACCCAGGTTGATCCTTATTTTGAGGCTGAGATCAATGTCATTGAAAACCCTGACGAGGTGGCAATGACTGTGGAGATCGAGGCTTTGATGCGAAATGTCCGTGAGCAGACTGAGAAGATTCTCTCCTTAAAAGGTGTCATGTCCTCGGAATTGCTTGCCATCTTAAATGGTATTGAAGAGCCGGGCCGTCTCGCTGATTTGGTTGTCTCCAACCTCCGTCTGAAGACCCAGGAGTCGCAGATCGTTCTTGAGACCTATGATCCGGTTGAGCGCCTCCACAAGGTTCTTGAGTATCTCAATAAAGAGCTTGAAGTCTCCACCATGCAGGCCAAGATTCAGTCTGAGGCCAAGGAGGAGATGGGCCGTACTCAGCGCGAGTATTATCTTCGTGAGCAGATCCAGGCCATGAAAAAAGAGCTTGGTGAGTATGACGAAAAATCTCAGGAGATTGAAGAACTCCAGGCCCGTTTCAAGAAAGAGCGGATGCCCTCTGTTGTCAAAAAAGAGGGTGAAAAGCAGCTTAAACGTTTAGAAATGATGCACCCGGATGCCTCTGAGGCAGCCACCATCAGGACCTATCTTGACTGGCTTCTCGATGTGCCGTGGCGCAAATCCACCAAGGATAGGCTGGATCTGAAGATCGCCAAGCAGGTTCTGGATGAGGACCATTACGGCCTTGAAAAAATTAAGGAACGCATCCTTGAGTACCTGGCGGTCCGCAAGCTCAATAAGGCCACCAAGGGTCCTATTCTCTGTTTTGTAGGGCCTCCAGGTGTTGGTAAGACCTCACTGGGCAAATCCATCGCCAGGGCAATGGGCCGTAAGTTTTCACGTTTTTCCTTGGGCGGTATGCGTGACGAGGCTGAAATTCGCGGCCACCGCCGCACCTATGTTGGCGCCATGCCGGGCCGGATTATCCAGGGTTTGAAGACTGTTGGCTCAAATAATCCGATTTTTATGCTTGATGAGATTGATAAGGTGGGAGCCGATTATCGTGGCGATCCATCATCAGCACTTCTTGAGGTGCTTGATCCTGAACAGAATTCCGAGTTTTCCGATCATTATCTCAACCTGCCCTGCGATCTGTCCAAGGTGATGTTTATCACCACCGCCAATATGAGTCATACGATCCCTGGCCCCCTTCTTGACAGGATGGAGATGATCACCCTCTCTGGTTATACCCATGAGGAGAAGCTGGAGATTGCCAAGCGTTATCTGTTACCGAGGCAGATTAAGGAAAATGGTATTCAGGACAGACATATCAAAATTGATGACGATACCATCATGTTGATTGTCAGCCATTACACCCGTGAGGCAGGTCTGCGTAATCTGGAGCGTGAGATTGGCAAGGTTTGCCGGAAGGTTGCCCGCAAGGTGGCTGAAGGCGGCAAGGGGCCTTATGCGGTATCCAAGCGTACTCTGGCTAAATATCTTGGTCCTCCTAAGGTCATTCCAGAGGCTGATGTTGATGCCATTGATCAGCCTGGTTTGGCCACTGGCCTGGCCTGGACCGAAGTGGGCGGCGAGATTCTCTATATTGAGGTTTCGTTGTTGCCCGGCAAGGGCGGCATGCAGCTCACCGGCCAACTGGGTGATGTAATGAAGGAGTCTGCCCAGGCAGCCCTGACGGTCTGCAAGTCCATGCTCAAGAAGCTCAAACTTCCAGATGATTATTTTGATGATAAGGATATCCACCTCCATGTACCTGCCGGTGCTATTCCCAAAGATGGCCCTTCAGCAGGTATCACCATGGCTGTGGCTCTCTATTCGGCCATGTCCGGCAAAAAGGTCCCCAAGGATTTGGCCATGACCGGCGAGATCACCCTGCGCGGCCGCGTTTTGCCCATTGGTGGTCTCAAGGAAAAGGCATTGGCAGCCCTGCGTGCCAATATCAGGACGGTCCTTATTCCTGACCAGAATAAAAAGGACCTGGTGGAGATTCCCGAAGATCTGCGAAAACAGATCAACTTTGTGCCTGTGAAAAACATTTCCCAGGTATTTACCAAGGTCTTTAAATAAAGGTGTCAATGAGTTCGTCCTCTTCAGAGCACCCCATGCGCAAGTGGGGTACAATAATGGCCTGGATTATCATCCCGGCCATTATTGTTTTCAGCCCCATCTATTGGCTCTACTCCTATGGCATGATTTCTGGGCCAGGCCCGGCAGAAGGTGATGAGGTTCGGGTTTCCATTCCTCCAGGTAAAGGTTTTCAGGGTGTTTATTGGACCCTGGTCGACCATGAGGTTCTTGAAGAGGATATCCGTTTTGGCATCTTGGCCAGCTGGCGCGGGGTTTCCAAGAAACTCAAGGCGGGTGAGTATCTCTTTACCCGGCCCACTACTCCTTCTGATGTTTTAGATAAACTTGTTGAAGGTGCTACGCTTCTCCACCCCCTTACTTTTCAGGAGGGGCTCAATATGTACCAGGTGGCCCACGAGCTGAGTCGCCATGGTTGGGGGCCTCAGGAGGATATTTTGGCTCTCTGCCGAGATCCTGAGTTTATCGCCTCTCTCGGTGTCCAAGGGGCAAGCCTTGAGGGCTACCTCTTTCCAGATACCTATTACCTGTCGCGCAGCCAGAATAGCCGCGCTGTGCTGACCATGATGGTGGAACGTTTTTTTGAGGTGAGTAAGACTCTTAATCAGGCAGAGACTTTCCCCTCACAATCGCCACAAAAAACAGGCAGGAGTCTGAGTCTTCACGAGGCTGTGATTCTTGCTTCCATCGTCGAGAAAGAGACCGGCGCTGCTGCTGAACGTCCCCAGATTGCCCGTGTTTTTCTAAATCGTCTCCAGAAAAAAATGCGTCTCCAGGCTGATCCCACGGTGATCTATGGCATAGGCGACTTTGATGGCAATCTCACTCGCCGTGACCTGCGTACTCCGTCAGCCTACAATACCTATGTTCTTAAAGGTCTGCCTGCCGGACCCATTGCCAACCCAGGCCGCGCTTCTCTTAAAGCAGTTCTTCAACCTGCTGAAGGGAACTGGCTCTATTTTGTTGCCCGCGGTGACGGTACCCATCATTTTTCAACAAATTTGAGAGATCATAACCGCGCGGTTTATAAGTATCAGAAAAAACGCCGGTAAGATCTTTTTGCATGCTGCTGGCCAGCTTTGCGTGCCCATTTCCCCTGAGTCTTTATTTCGCCATCCAAGTCCTTGCGTTGGGGGCTTTTTTTTTAGATACTAGTATGGTCGCAGTCGTTAAGATGGTTGTTTAAATTTATACTCTTCCCATGACCCAAAAAAAATCATTATCCCGTTCGTACCTGATCTCCATAGAGGTGATGGTGACCATCACCGTCCTTATTGTCGGTGGCTTTTGGGTGGTGGATGTTATCGGTGGCTTTAAAAAAGAGTCAGCCGCCCTCCATGAACGATACCTTGCCTCCCAAAAAGAGCTGGTCAAATCCGAAGTTGAGCAAACCGCCTCCTATATCAGATTCAAGAAGGCCCAGGTGGAGGAACGCCTGAGAGCAGACATTAAAAAGAGGGTGTATGAGGCCCATGCAATTGTCGCCGCTATCTATCAACAAAATAAGGACAGCAAGAGCAGGAAGGAGATTCTGGAGCTTATCCATACTGTTTTGACCCCTATTCGTTGGAATGAGAATGACCGGGGTTATTATTTTACCCTTGGTTTTGATGGGGTGATGTACCTCAATTCGGCCATGCCTTTTCTTGAAAATCGCTATGTGATAGACATCACTGAAGGCGGCGGGCGCCGTCATGGTGAGGATATGCTGGCTATTGGCCGTTCCGATTCAGGTGAGGGATACCTTGAATATCTGTGGAGTAAACCGCCGGTGGAGGATAAGATTTTCCCCAAGATTTCTTTTGTGAAAGTTTTCAAGCCTCTGCAGATGGTCATTGTTACAGGTGAGTATCTCGATGATGTTGAGCAAGATGTCAAAAAAGAGGTCTTGGAGTGGACGAGTACCATCAGGTTTATGGAAGATGGCTACATTTTTATTGTCGACGATCTTGGCACTATGCTGGTTCAGGGCGGCAATGAGGAACTTGTTGGCAAAGATGTGTCTAAATTAAAAGATGCTTTGGGTGAAGGAATAACAACCAAGATATTTGCTGCCGGCCTCAGCGATCAAGGAGAAGGTGTCATCCGTTACCATTGGCCGAAGCTTGGCCAGGATAAGCCGGTTGAGAAAATTACCTTCGTGAAATTGGTTCCTGACTGGCAATGGTTTGTCTCCGGAGGCCTTTACCTCGATGGTATTGACCGGGTGATTATTGAAAAGCGAAAGAGGCTGGAGCAGCAAATAAGGCGAGAGCTTATTCGGATGTTTTTTTTACTCGCTGTCGCCCTGGTAATTTCTCACCTCTTGGCCCGCCATTTTGCCCGGCGTTTTGAAAACAGTTTGACACTTTTTGCAGATTTCTTCCGCTCAGCGGCCAAGGACTCTGTGAAAATTGATGTCGATAAAATTGATGTTGCCGAGTTCCATGAGCTGGCTGACAATGCCAACCAGATGATAGCCACCCGCTTGCAGGTTGAAAAAGAGAGGGAGGAGGCACGTCTTCAGGCTGAAGAGGCCAATAAAACCAAGGGTGAGTTCCTTGCCAATATGAGTCATGAAATCCGTACTCCCTTGAGTGGAGTTATGGGTATCTCTGAATTTCTTCTTGGTAAAGATCTCACTCCCGAATTGCGAGACAAGATTAAGAAAATACATCTCTCTGCTCAATCTCTGCTGGGTGTTCTCAACGACATTTTAGATTTTTCAAAAATGGAAGCCGGCAGAATGGAGCTTGAGGCAAAGGTTTTTGACCCGGTCCAGATCGTTAATGATTCTCTGGAAGTAGTTGAAATACAAGGGATTGAGAAAGGCTTACAGCTTAAAAAAGAGATTGCTCCTGATATTCCTCCCCATGTCGTAGGAGACCCACACCGTCTCCAGCAGATTTTGGTCAACCTGCTTAACAACGCTATAAAATTTACCGACCAGGGCGAGGTAACAGTGGCTGTTTCAAAGCCGAAAGAAAGCAGAAAGGAGAGCAATGCTCTACGCTTTGAAGTGAAGGATACAGGCATTGGTATCGATAAAGAAAAACAGCAGGATATCTTTGCCTCTTTTAGACAGGCAGATACTTCCCATGGCCGAAAGTTCGGGGGAACTGGCTTGGGGCTGAGCATTTGTGCTCTTCTTGTCCAGGTGATGGATGGAGAGATTGGGGTGAACAGTGTACCCCACGGTGGCGCCACCTTCTGGTTTGAAGTGGAGTTGCCTCAACCCAGCGATAAAGAGATTGTCGAGCGCTCTGTGGACCATGTCAAGCTCTTGGCAGAGGCCTTGGCTAAATCGCCCCTTTCGGAAATTCGGATTCTATTGGCTGAAGACGACGAGGTTAATAGACTCGTTGCCGTGTCCCTGTTAGAGCAGAACGGTTTAAATGTGTCGGCTGTTGTTAATGGTGAAGAGGCAGTTAAGGCATACGAGCAGGGGGGATTTGATCTCATTTTAATGGATGTTCAGATGCCCACTGTCGATGGTTTTCAGGCTACAGCTCGGATTAGGTCTTTAGAGCAGAAAACCGGGGGGCACATACCTATTATAGCCCTCACTGCCCATGCCATGAAAGGTTATAAGGAGAAGTGCCTTGAGTCAGGTATGGATGATTACCTGACGAAACCTTTTGTAACAGATGATCTATTTAAAACCATTCTCCATTATTTGAAGAGGCAAGGGGTAGTGTAGTCTGGGGAAGATGATAATAACCTTAAGATTCTTATTCTCAGAAGGCGATACTTTAAAATGCAAGCAGGATTTGCATGGGCAATGTGACGAGAGTTTTATATGAAATTCCAACAAAAAAAAGAAGAAATATATGAGGCACTTTTTGAGAATATTCAGGCCGGGATCTATGTATATCATCTTGAAAATATTGATGATGATAGCAGTTTAAGATTGAAATTTGTCAATAAAGCTGCTGAAGAAATTACAGGGGTTTCCAGCAATGACATTTTAGGGAAAACTCTTGATGAAAATTTCCCTGGTTTGCGGAAAAAAGGTGTTCCTCAAATTTATGCTGAAGTGGTTCGAAGCCAACAGCCAGTGGTAATGGATGATATTTTTTATGGAGACGATCGTGTTGGCGCTAGCTGGTTTTCTGTCAAGGCTTTCCCTCTGTGTGACGATATGGTGGGGATCTCCTTCGAGAATATCTCTGGTCGTAAAGATGTGGAATTGAGGCTTGTTGAAAAAGAGGAATATTTTAGGGCTATTTTTCACCAGTCACCGGTATCTTTACAGGTTATGAGTGTTGACGGTTTGATGCTGGAAGTAAATAAGTCATGGGAGGAACTCTGGCAGGCAAAAGGTGATCAGGCAATTGGTAAATTTAACGTGTTAAGTGACAAACAGGCCATTGATATTGGTTTTGCTGATAAATTTAAATTAGCAACTCTGGGTGAAGCAGTTGATGTCGGAGAGGTTTTTTATGACCCTCAGGTATCGGGTTTTCCAGGCCGGGGACGATGGCTAAGCTCCAGAATTTATCCAATTGAAGATGGGTATGGAAAAGTTAAGCATATTATTATTGCCCATATTGATATTACAGCACTTAAGAAGACGGAATTAGAATTATTGTCCCACCAGGAGGAACTAGAAGAGAAAGTAAGGAAACGTACAAGCAAGCTTCTTGATACTAATGACAAACTTCAACAGGCGCTTTCACAGGTGAAGCAGCT
>SWCD01004781.1_pt1 | contig 17795 bp, 14 predicted proteins | sample 4693011 | NCBI WGS metagenome assembly SWCD01 (sample SAMN10267278, study PRJNA491770) | bioreactor metagenome | isolation source: DHS bioreactor inoculated with marine | place: Japan: Omine Ridge, Nankai Trough | reverse complement strand
CTTCAATGCGGGCTGCCTCGGTGATGTTCTGCGGCGTGCGAATACCGGCAACCACGTCTTCACCCTGCGCATTGACCAGGAATTCGCCATAAAGCTCCTTGGTACCGGTAGACGGGTTGCGTGTGAACGCCACCCCGGTGGCAGATGTGTCGCCCATATTGCCGAACACCATTGCCTGCACGTTGACAGCGGTTCCCCAGCCGTCGGGAATTTCGTTGAGCTTGCGGTAGGTGATGGCGCGGGCCGACTGCCAGGACTTTATGACAGCGCCGACCGCACCCCACAATTGTGCATTGACGTCCTGCGGGAACGGCTCACCGGACTCTTCTTCGACCAGTGCCTTGAACCGCTCTATGAGAGCTTCCCATTGATCAGCGGTGACATCGGTATCAAGCTCGTGACCGTTTTCGTCCTTGAACTCACCCAGCATGTCTTCGAAGGCATCGTGATCAAGGCCCAGCACCACGTCCGAGTACATCTGGATGAAACGGCGATAGCTGTCATAGGCAAAGCGCTTGTCACCGGCGCGCGCTGCAAGGCCCTGAACCGTCTCGTCATTGAGGCCGAGATTCAGCACTGTATCCATCATGCCGGGCATGGATACGCGGGCTCCCGAGCGCACCGAAACGAGCAGCGGATTGGTCTTGTCGCCAAAGCCGGCGCCGACCTTGCCGCCTACCCATTTGACGGCGGTGGCAACATCAGCCTCAAGGCCATCAGGGTAGGCATTGTTGTTGTTGTAGTATCCGGTACAGACTTCCGTGGTGATGGTAAATCCGGGCGGAACCGGCACACCCAGCTGGCACATTTCAGCAAGGTTGGCGCCCTTGCCGCCCAGCAGCTCCTTGTCCTTCGCGGTACCGTCAGCCTGACCGTCGCCGAATTGATAGACCATTTTGCCGGAAGAAGAGCTCATTTTCCTGCCTTTGTAGTGATTCCACTGGATGGGATGACGTGCGCCTGTTTAAGGCCACAACCAGACAGGTTTTTCAAGGCGCAGGTTGCCACATCAAGACTTGATCTTGATCGAACAGCTTAACTGCCTTCGGCAGGCCGTTCTCCGGCCCAAAACCACCGTTCGTCATACACTCCCCTGCAGGGAGTTTGTATCGCTCACGCCAGCAGCTTTCGGCTGCGCTCCGCGGGGGCGCACTTCGTGCGGCGGCCGGTCGGCCTTGCCTCGGCACTTCGTGCCTCGGAGGCGTATTTCAAACCAATCATGCTGACTTCCAGAACTAGGCCCGACTGGGCCTCGGGCCGGACAGGCCCGCCCCCGCGGAGCGCAGCCGTCAGGCTGCTTGCGTGAGCGGAATGAAGAGGCCGAGCACGGACACTTCGGCGAACAAACTCAAACTCTATCCCTCGATTTTCGAGAAATCCGCTACTGCCAGGGTCGCTTCCCGGATACGATTGAGCAGTTTCAGGCGGTTTTCCCTGAATGTCGGATCATCTGCGTTTACCGTCACCTTGTCGAAGAACTGGTCCACCGGCCCGCGCAGCTTGGCGATATGGCCCATGGCGGACACGAAGTCTTCTGCCTCGACAGCGCGTTTGGCGTTGGCTTCCGACTGGGACACGGCCCGGTTCAGGTCCTTTTCGTCGCCCTGCACCAGCAGCTTGGTATCCGGTGCGCCGGTGAAACTGCGGCCATCCTTCTTTTCCTCGATCTTGAGAATATTGGAGGCCCGCTTGACGCCTGCCAGCAGGTTCTTGCCGTCATCCGTCTCGAGGAAGGCCGACAGTGCTTCGACGCGCCTGACAATCATCAGCAGATCATCCTGATTGCCGAGCGCAAATACCGCGTCGATCAGATCGTGCCGGGTGCCGTTGTCACGCAGGTAGACCTTCAGACGATCGGCGAAGAACGAAAGCAGGTCTGCTGCAATGTCATTTTCACTCTTGCCTGACACCGCCGGTTCGGCGTCGCCGACCTCGGCATCATCATGGGCTGCGTCGAGAATCGGTTTCAAGCCTGCAGTGCTGAGAGAGAGCAGATTCAACCGCAATTCGCCCTCGAGTACCGTGCGGATAACCCCCAGCGCAGCGCGCCTCAGCGCATAAGGATCCTTCGACCCCGTCGGCTTTTCATCGATGGCCCAGAAGCCGACCAGCGTGTCGATCTTGTCGGCCAGTGCCACGGCCTGGGCCACCTTGCCGGACGGCACGTCATCAGACGGGCCTTGCGGTTTGTAATGATCGCGGATGGCGATCTGCACATCCTCATCGAGCCCTTCAGCCCGGGCATAATATGAGCCCATCAGGCCCTGCAGTTCCGGAAACTCGCCGACCATCTCGGTCACCAGATCGGTCTTGGCCAGTTTCGCCGCCAGCCTGGCCTGAGTCTCATCAGCCCCGATAGTTCTGGCGATTTCACCCGCCAGCGCTTCAATCCTGGCAACCCGTTCGGCCTGCGTCCCAAGCTTGGCGTGGAAGGTGATCTTCTCAAGCTGTGGCAAACGGTCTTCCAGCTTGACCTTCTTGTCCTGCTCCCAGAAGAAACGGGCGTCGGACAGCCGTGCAGCGATGACCTTGTTATTGCCTTCGGTGATCTTCCTGCCGCCATCCTTGGCGATCAGGTTCGACACCAGCAGATAATGGTTGGACAGATTTCCCGACTTGTCATTGAGGGCAAAACACTTCTGGTGGCTCCTTATGGAGGTGACAATCACCTCTGCGGGCACATCCAGGAAACTCTTGTGAAACTCGCCCATCAGCACGACCGGCCATTCAACGAGCCCGGCGACTTCTGCCAGCAGACCCTCATCTTCGATCAGTTGCAGTCCCTTGGCGAACGCCAGGTTGCTGGCCTCGGCGCGAATGGTCTCCATACGCTCGCCGGCATCCAGCATGACATGGGCGGCGCGCAGGGATTGTTCGTAATCGTCAAATGCCGTGACCGTGATCGCGTCGGGGTTGAGGAAGCGATGGCCATGGGTGATGTTGCCCGACTTGATGCCGTCCACATCAAACGGCACCACTTCGCCGTCAAACATGCACAGAATCGTCTGCAACGGCCTTACCCAGCGCAGGCTGCCCGAGCCCCAGCGCATGGATTTGGGCCACGGGAACTTGCGCACAATTTCCGGAATGATGCCGGCGATAACGTCGCAGGAATCCTGCCCCGGCTTGTTGATACGGACCACATAAAAAGCGCCTTTGCCCTTCTTGTCCTCTTCAACATCGCACTGATCGAGCGTGACGCCGGCGGACTTCAGAAAGCCCTGCACAGCCTGTTCAGGCGCGTCGATGCGCGGTCCCTTGCGGTCTTCCTTGTAATCAGCGGTCCGGACCGCCAGCCCGTCGACGCACAGGGCAAGACGGCGCGGCGTGACATGGGCCTTGGCACTTTCATAGGTCAGGCCTTGTTCCACCAGCGCCTCGGTGACGAGCTTGTGCAGATCGGCAGCAGCGCGCGCCTGCATCCGCGCCGGGATTTCCTCGGAAAACAATTCAAGCAGCAGTTCAGCCATTGTGTTGCGCGCTCCCGCCAGCGGTTTTGGCCCAGGCCTCGCAGCAGCCCTTGGCCAGATCACGGACCCGCAAAATATAGGCCTGGCGCTCGGTGACCGAAATCACGCCGCGCGCATCAAGCAGATTGAAAACATGAGATGCCTTGATGCACTGGTCATAGGCAGGCAAGGCCATGAGATGTTTCTTGCCCTTGTCGCCGGCTTTCAGCAAAGCCTTGCATTCGGCTTCGGCAAACCTGAACTGCTGCAGCAGGGTTGTAGTGTCGGCGTGTTCAAAATTGTGCCGGGAATATTCCTGCTCGGCCTGCAGGAACACATCACCGTAAGACACGCGATCGTCACCTTCGCCGCCATTGAAGTTCAGGTCATAGACATTGTCGACACCCTGCACATACATGGCCAGGCGCTCAAGGCCATAGGTCAATTCGCCTGAAACCGGATCGCAGTCCATGCCGCCGACCTGCTGGAAATAGGTGAACTGCGACACTTCCATACCATCGCACCAGACTTCCCAGCCAAGCCCCCAGGCACCCAGCGTCGGGCTTTCCCAGTCATCCTCAACAAAGCGGATATCGTGATTGTCGCGGTCGATGCCGATGGCATACAGCGATCCGAGATACAGGTCCTGCAGATCCGGCGGCGATGGTTTCAGGATCACCTGATACTGGTAGTAGTGCTGCAAGCGGTTGGGGTTTTCGCCATAGCGGCCATCCTTGGGCCGGCGTGATGGCTGGACATAGGCCGCCTTCCATGGGTTTGGCCCGACCGAGCGCAAGGTGGTTGCCGGATGAAATGTGCCGGCGCCCACCTCCATGTCGTAAGGCTGCAGAATGACGCATCCCCTGACCGCCCAGTAATTGTGCAGCGTGAGAATCAGGTCCTGGAAGGACGTCTTGGGGCTTAGGCCGGGAGGCGCAGTCATTGTAAAGATGCTTTGAAAGGCCTCTGGCTAGCCAGAAGCGGTGAATCGCTGGCCGGAACCTATTGCGCAGACCAATCCCGGTCAAGCGGCCAAGCGCATGAAACCCGCATTCAGGCTGCAGCCCGATACAATCAGTCTTCCGGGCGATACACGCCGGTTTCCGGGTCCTGACGCAAGCGACCGGTTCTGGCATTGCGCTGGTCGCTGGGCTTTACCTTGACAGCAGACTTTGCCTGAAGGTCCGAAAGCGTGCGCGCCACGGTATATGACAAGGCGATGCCCATACCGGCAAACAGGAGTTTGTAAATCATGTTGTCTTCATTCCTTCAAACAGGCCCCTGCCCGTTTCAACGTTCACAGGCCGTAACGTGACCACAAAGCGCGCTCTTCTGCAAGCGCAAGTGCACCTGACGCGACTCCCTGCCCGGCAGCGCGCGCAGCACTGTCGACACTCGACCTGCCGCCCGGCATCAGGAACTTGCGCAACGACAATCCGCTCTTGGCGTCAACTGTCTTGATGATCACGTCTTCACCGAACTTGCTCTGCAAAATCTCGTTCAGTGTGCCGATACCGTCAATGAGACCCCGCTCCAGGGCTTTTTCGCCGGCCCAGAACAACCCGGAAAACAGCTCGTCTTCCTCGCCCTTCAACAGCGCTTGGCGACGCGAACGCACAATGTCCTTGAACGCTTCATGGACATCCAGCTGCAGGGACTTCAGGTGTGCAACGTCTTCCTTCTTTTCAGGCAGAAACGGATCCAGCACGGACTTGTTGGACCCTGCCGTATGCACGCGGCGTTCCACTCCGAGCTTCTTGATCGCACCGGCAAAACCGAACCCTGACGATATCACGCCAATGGAGCCCACCACCGAACTGCGATCGGCAAAAATTTCATCCCCCGCCACCGCCAGCAGATAGCCGCCGGATGCCGCCACATCCTCGCAAAACACCAATACAGTGACCTCGTGCTTTTTTGATAGCTGGCGGATACGGTTGAAAATCAGGGTCGACTGAACCGGCGAGCCCCCGGGCGAATTGATCGACAATGCCACCGCCGCGAGGCCGCGAATGGCGAATGCCTGCTGCAGGGTTTCCTCGATTCCGGCCATGGAAATGGACCGGCTAACCGGTCCGGGCATGCCGATGGCGCCGTTCAGGCGAACATGAGCAACAAACTTGCGCTTGCCGCGCAACAGCCTGGTCAGCCATCCGGCCTTGTTTTTCTTGCTTTTTTTCGATGCGCGCGAGGCCATTCTGGTGGTGCCTTGTTGATTGACAGGACTATGCGTGGGCCAGAGCAACCCGGGTTCAAGCGAACCCGGGTTGCTCTGGCACCTTGAAAGCGATCAGGCTCATGAGTTTCAGGTACAAAGCCCGCAAGTCACCCTGACCCGGTAACCGCTGCCTACATGGGGCACCAGACCGGCTAACTCAAGGGTTGAGTACAGGAAAGCTCAACAAGATCATTAAAATTCAAGAGCTTGACCATCTCGCAGTATGGCATCGACCTCGTCCACGAAGGTATTGGATCCTGCTTCATGCAGCACCAGTCCGGGTAACAGCCGGGACGGGGCTTTCGAGCCTTTGGTTCCCCGCACGATAATCCGCGACGCGGCATCGTTACGATGCGCACGCAGCGGCATAACGGTCAGGCCACCGAGCTTCGGCGCCATCGCCGCCAGCAACTGATGCAGTGAAGTCGCCGGGTGGATGATTGAAACCGTACCCCGGGGCTTGACCGTGTTCACCATGACCCTGACCCAGGTTTCCAGGTCACCGGCCTTCAGCAGATGGGCTTGTGCCCGCAGGCTGTCGACGGGAGCCTGAACCGTGTGGTCTTCAAAAAACGGGGGATTGGCAAAGGCGTGTGAAATACTGCCGGGAGCCGGCCAGTCCATCTGATCGTGGCGCATCGAATCGCGCACATCGCCCTTCAGGACGCTGATATGCTCGTGCAGCGAGTTGCGTCTGAAGTTTTCCTCCGCAATCAGCGCGTACCGGGATGCGATTTCAATACCGGTAATGATGATGCCGGGCACCCTCCTGGCCAGACATGCGGCCGCAACGCCGGTGCCGATACCTGCTTCAAAAAAGGTCTCCCCGTCTGATGCCGGTATCGATGCAGCCAGCAATACCGCGTCTATGCCGGCACGATAGCCCTTTTCGGGCTGCAGGATCTGGAGTCTGCCGCCCAGAAAAGCATCATCGGACAGCCCTGCCTTGCTTTCTTGACTGCCATTGCGGCCACCTTGAAACACATCTTCCATTTAAGCCTCTTCCGCCTTCATCGACCCTGAATCTCCAGTATCAACCCAGAATCATTCGTCCACATTCAGGCGCCCGCGAGATGCTTTCGCAAGCCTGCCTCATTCAACACTCTACGCGCGCGCAGTTCATCATCATCGTCAATCATCACCCGGCGCGGAAACGCGCCAATGGATCCTTCAAGCACACTCATATGAGCGTCGAAAACCTCGGCATTCAGGCCTTCCTGGCCCAGCAGATCAACAATATATGAAACCAGCACTACATCATTTGATCGCAGCAACTCACGCATGGATAAAGCTTACCTTCCGGCAATTAACAAACAGTTCCCGCAACAACTCTAGTTCAACGCAACACATGCGGCCATAGTGCTCTTGCTGGCAGCCTGAACGCCGCTTATGTTCTGGCATGTAAACGATAAAGACAGCGGTGGAGTTAATTCATTGGGCGTAGTTGTTCCTTTAAGTGCAGCAGAATCTAAAGATGCAAGCCTGTCTCCCTTGCTCGCCCTGGTGGCAAGCGACATGGAGAAGGTGAATGCGCAAATCCTGTCGCATGCCCAGTCTCACGTGGAATTGATCCCGGAACTTGCCCAGCACCTGATTGATTCGGGCGGCAAACGTCTGCGTCCGATGCTGACCATCGCGGCTGCGCGCCTGTGCGGTTATGAGGGGAACCACCACATCGATCTTGCCACTGCTGTCGAGTTCATGCACACGGCCACGCTGCTGCACGACGATGTGGTCGATGAAAGTGACCTCAGGCGCGGACGGCGCACGGCTCGCCTGATCTGGGGAAACCAGGCCAGCGTGCTGGTGGGTGACTACCTGCTGGGCCAGGCGTTCCGCATCATGGTGACAACAGGGTCGCTCCCCGCCCTGAAAGTGCTGGCTGAAGCCGCCTCGATTATTGCCGAAGGTGAAGTGATGCAGCTGGCCGCAGCCCACAACACATCGACCACCGAAGATGCCTATCTCAAGGTGATCAACGCAAAGACTGCGGCGCTGTTTTCAGCCGCCGCAGAGGTGGGCGCCCTGATTGCCGGGCGCAATGACGCAGAGCGCGAGGCGCTTGAATCCTACGGCCGCAATCTCGGCGTCGCCTTCCAGCTTGTGGATGACGCGCTGGATTACTCCGGCAAGCAGGCCCAGCTCGGAAAAAGTGTCGGTGATGATTTCCGCGAAGGCAAGATCACCCTGCCGGTGGTACTGTCATACCGGCGTGGCGATACCGAGCAGCGCAAGTTCTGGAAGCGCGTGATGGAAGACGGCGACCAGCGCGATGGCGACCTTGAAACAGCCATTGGCCTGATGGCGCAACACGGTGCACTTGAAGCAACCATCGAACGCGCCCGCCACTACGGCGCCATTGCTCGCGATGCAATGGAGATATTCCCCGAAAGCGATCACAAGTCTGCTCTTGTCGATGCCATCCGGTTTTCCGTAGCCCGGGCGCACTAGACATGCTGGATTGAGCAAAGCTGCTCAAGTCCAAGGTGTTCCGGCAATTTCATCCAACTGTGTGGATGGACATTGCTCCCGCTCATGAAATCACAGCCTACACCAGAGCAGTTGCAACGACCCACCATTCGCGGTGATCCTGCACCAGGGCCTTCGCGGCTGCAGCGGCGCTCTGGGCGTCTTCAAACAGCCCGAAACAGGTGGCCCCCGACCCGCTCATGCGCGCCAGCCCGCAGCCCGGCAATTGCCCGACAGCCGCCAGCACATCTGCTATGACCGGTTCCAGGTGACACGCAGCCGATTCCAGGTCATTGCGGCACACAGCGAGCCAGGCCAGCGCAGCGCCGGTGTCGGTCACATCTGCAAAGGCATCCGTGATTGCCGCATTGGCCTTGCTGCCAGGTGCCAGCCCCAGATGCCTGAAAATACGTGCCGTCGAGACCCCAACCAGCGGGTTGACCAGAACTGCATGCAGCGGCGGGGCATCAGGCCAGGAATCGATGATGTCGCCGATGCCGCGCATCCGGCAGGCCGTTGAGCCGAGGCAAACCGGCACGTCGGCGCCCAGTTGCAACGCAATCGCGCCAAGCGCCGGTTCGTCAATTGCCAGGCCATTGAGGCGGACAATTGCACGCAGGGCAGCCGCTGCATCAGCCGAACCACCGCCAATGCCGGACGCAACGGGAAGCTTCTTGTGCAAGTGTATGGCACATGGCTGAACCTCGCCGGGAAAGCCGGCCTGCAAGGCCGCGAATGCCTTGAGGACAAGGTTTCCGGCATCGGTTTCCAACCCGTGCGAAAATGCGCCCGACACCGTCAGGGAGGTCTCATCGGCGAATGACACCTCCACAACATCACCCGCATCGGCGGCGAACATCACGGCGCTGTCAAGCAAATGGTAGCCATCCAGACGCTTGCCCGTGACATGAAGGGCAAGATTGATTTTCGCTGCAGCGAACTCGGAAATCATCACAATACCTGAACTAGAGCATGCTTCACTTAGATGGAAGCGTTTCATGGAATTAAATCAGTTCACTCGGCTAGGCGCAAAGTGAAGCGCGATGTGGTGCATCGGGCAAGCTTTGCAACAACGCCGATGGGCTGATTTGGTCCACGAGATCAGGATGATTTTTGGTTGTTTCAACCAAAAATCATAAACCTGATCGCCCTCAAAGTGGCAGAGAAACTTTATGGGTTCGATTGAACCCATGTTGCTCTGCAGGCCGGTTTACTGCGCCCGCTGGACTGCGTTACGGCTCCCTTGTGGTCAACCAGACCACGGCGGGAACCGTGCCTTGCCAGCAAACGCAGAAAACCGGTCAAACGATCCCATCTAAGTGAAGCATGCTCTAGGGTGTCAGGACTTGTTGGGCTTCTCAGCACCCGAAGCAGTCGGCGCCGAGACCGGGTCCGGGTCCGGCAAACCTTGCTTGAGCTTTTTGCGGATCTTGATTGCGTTCTCATCGGTCGGGCTTGAATCAAGCGCATACTGCCATTGGAACCTGGCTTCCAGCTTGCGGCCAACCCGCCACAGGGCATCACCGAGATGATCGTTGATGACAGCATCTTCGGGGCGCAAACCGGCGGCACGTTCGAGCAGTTTCGCCGCCTCATCATAGCGTCCCAACTGGTAGTGTCCCCAGCCGAGACTGTCGACGATATAGCCGTCATTGGGGCGCAATGAAACGGCTCTCTCGACCATCTCAAACGCCTCCGGCAGATTGATGCGCTTTTCAATCAGCGAGTATCCGAGATAGTTCAGGACGGATGCCTGCTCAGGCTGGTAGCTCAAAGCCTTGCGGAAATCCGGTTCGGCTTTTTCCCACTGCCCGGCGCGCTCATGAGCAATGCCGCGGAAATAATATACCGACCAGTTTTTCGCGCCGGGCTCCTCGACCTGTGCAAGCGCACGCGTATAAGTGTCGGCAGAATCAAGCCATTTTTCGTTCAGGCGGTAGAGATTACCCAGGGACAGCAGCGCATTATAGTTCGCTGGTTCGCGTGCAATCAGCGCCGTCAACACCTTCTCCGCCTCGTCAAACCGCTTCAACTGGTTGAGATTGGTGGCTATCTGTATGTCGGCACTGGAGCGCAGCAGCGAATCCGGCTTGATCCTGCCATAGGCTTCGATGGCCTGCTCGTGCAGCTTCATCTGGGTATAGACTTCGCCCAGCAGCGTCTGGCCCTCGGAAAATTCAGGATAGCTGGCCAAAGCAAGCCGGGTATAAACCAGAGCGATATCGATGGAGCGTTCATCGGTCAGCGCCCCGGCAATGGAATACAGCGCTTCGGCGGAACCGCCTGCCGCGCTGCTGATAAACGGTTCAGCCGGTTTGCCTGCTTTCAGATCGTCCAGTGCACCACGCACCAGCGGGTTGTTCTGGGTCGCTTTCAGGAACAGTTCATATACCTTTGCCGCCTGGTCCTTGCGGTTGGTGCGTTGCAGGTAGTTTGAGAAGGCCGGCACGTCGCTGCGCGTGGTTCAGGCCTTCTCATAGGCCGATTTGTAGAACACCTCCGCCCGGTTGTGGTTCTTGACCATGTCGGCCATCAGTCCGGCATGAAACAGCCGGAAGTTTTCGAACGCCTGATTGCGCTTCAGCTTGTCGAGTTCTGCCAGCGCGGCGTTGAGATTGTTAGCCGAGGCGTAGGTCCAGCCGGTGAGCAGGGCCGCCGACAATTCACCAATGGGTGTGTAGGCCGATTTCTGGAAATACTGACGCGCCAGCGCGGCCTTGCCTTCGCGCATGGCCTTGAGGCCCAGAACCAGCAGGGACAATCTGTGCTGGTCATTGAACTTGAGGACACGCTCGGCAAACCGTTCGGCAGATTCAATGTTGCCTGACGACACCTCCAGCGTGAAGGCGCGCTCAATCAGAAGCGGATTGTCGGGATCGGTTTCCAGGGCGCGGGCGATGTAACGTGCGGCAATCCCGGTATCGCGCTGCCGACTGGCAAACCGCCCGGCAAGATAGCTGCCCGACGCAGACGCCCGGTCGATACGCAATGCAGCGTACGGGTCAACGTCTTTCGATTGCGCAGCATGACCGGGACCTGCTGCCATCGAACTCGCCAACAAAAGCGCTGCACCCAGGGTCCTGATGGTCAAATTCATAATTGCCTTGTCCGTTCTGCGGGAAAACTTGCTCGCATTGCAAAAAGCTGCCTCGTCGGGCCGCCAAATTACAACACATCACTGATGCAGTGCAATGTGATGGTTTTTGCACCGAACTGCAAGCAACACGAGGGTCAATTGTCAGTTCCTTCGGTATCACAACAGCAAAATCTGCAGTTGGTGCCTTGAAAGCAAATTCGGCCAGCCGCATCATTGCCGGCATGATGAAACATCTGATTCGAATTCACAAACCCCACCGCCTGGCCGTTGCCGCCATCGCCTGCGTCCTGTCACTGACTGCAGGGGCTGCATCGGGCCATGCATTGGATGTTTCGGCAAGCTATCGGAAAAATGCGGAAAAAGCCTTTGATGGTTTTCTGCAAAGCCTGTGGCCGGAAGCACAGCAGCGCGGCATTTCACGCAAGGTCTTCAACGCATCGGTACAACGCATTTCCCTGCAATGGGACATTCCGGACCTGGCCCCGCCAAAGATTGCCGGCGAACAACCTGCCGCATCGCGCAAACGCCAGGCGGAATTTGGTTCGCCCGGACGGTATTTCAGTGACAGATCCCTCAACCAGCTGGCGCAAATCGGACGCCGGAACATCGGCAAATATGCTGCTGCCTTCGACCGCATCGAACGCAGAACCGGTGTCCCCAGGCAAGTGGTCGCCGCCATCTGGGGACGTGAGACTGCGTTTTCCAATGCACGCATTCCCCATGATGCGATGTCGGTACTGGCGACGCAGGCGTTTCTCGGACGCCGGCCGGATTTCTTCCGGCCCGAGCTTCTGGCCATCATGGAGATTGCCCAGCGCGGTATTGTTCCCGTTGCACACCTGAAAAGTTCATGGGCAGGCGCGATGGGTCATACCCAGATGCTGCCGGGGCTGTACCTGAAATATGCCAGCGACGGCGATGGCGACGGCAAATCGGACATCTGGAACTCAATACCTGATGCGCTGGCCACCACGGCGACATTCCTGAAAGCCAGCGGCTGGCGACCGGGCCTGAGCTGGGCCTACGAAGTAGCACCGTCGTCGGCACTGGACTGTACGCTGGAAGGACCGGATGCAGGCAGGCCGGTGGCGGACTGGATTGCCAGCGGTGCCAGGCGCGTGGCAGAGCGCAAATGGCCCGCGCGGATCAACACCGTCAAGAGCTATCTGATCATGCCTGCGGGCCGGTTCGGGCCGGCGTTCATTGCAACCGACAACTACTACGCCATCAAGAACTACAATGAGTCTGACCTCTATGTGCTTTATGTCGGCAACCTGGCCGACCGGATTGCAGGCGGCGGCGCCTTCAAGACGCGGTGGCGCGACGTCGACACGTTCACCCGCGCGGCCATGAAACAGGTGCAATCCAGAATGGTCGGACTTGGCTACAATGTCGGCGACACCATTGACGGCCTGATCGGGTTCCGCACCCGCACGGCCACCGGCATGCACCAGAAAAAACTCGGCATGGCAGTGGATTGCTGGCCAAACAAGCCGTTTATTGCTCGGTTGAAGTGACTTTCTGTTTCTGAACTGAAACACCGGTCGCGCGAATTGCGGTTACCCGCTTGGCAATGGCAGGACGGTAATTGTCGGAAATTGCCGCGCGCATGCGGTCGGCCTGACCAGACGGACTGTGCGGATAGATGGCAAACAGGCGCTTGAAAAAGGCGCGCGTATTGCCACTGCACTCCAGCAGGACATTGTCGACAATCGCATCAACCGGCCTGTTGCGCTGCGGTGCAACCCGGTCTGCAGCCTCGCGGTAACAGGAAAACATTTCCTGCTTGGCAAGTTCCAGTTCGGCTTCCTTGCTGATGGGTACCGGTTGCGCCGGAACCGGTAGCGGCGCGGCGGCCAGCTTGTTTGCCGGCTGCCCGGCCGGTTCCGGTTGACGTTACTTCACCGCAGCGGCCTGCTTCTGTTGCTTGCGCACCGCCAGTACAGCTTCACGCACGGCCGGCACAAAGGTGGATTCGGTCAGTTCCTGTGCAATCTTGCGCGACTTTTCAGTGCCGAACCTGCCGGCAAGAATTTCCGACATGGACGAAAACGACTTGTCACACTCGCGCTTGATGGACCGGGACACAACCGACTGCAGGTTCAGCTTGAGCGTCTTGTTTGCCTGGCTGCGAGCGTAGGCCGAAATGCAATCGCGGAATGCAAACACCTTCGGATTTCCGCTGTCACGCCACCACTGGGCTTCACTCACGCCGGAGGATTTCTTGGTACGCTTGCGGGTTGCGGTTTTCTTTGTGCGTGAGCGCGTCGGCTCAGCGGCCTGCACCTGCTGCGGCGCGGGCTGTTGCACCCGCTGCTGTGTCCGGGACGGTTGCACGCCGGCCGGCACGCTCGGCTGGGCAATGTTCATGGTACGCCCGCCAACCGATTGGACGGTCTGCTTCGCCGGTATCTCGTTGATACCGGTCGGCTTGCTCCCGGTGAACGCCTGGATTCCGCGCGGTTTAACCGTGTTGATGCGATCATTGCCCGAACGCTCGATGGATTCTGCCCATGCACCCGAAATGCCTGCAAGGCAGACAATGGCAGTAACCGCAAAGGCTGAAAATCTGTAATTCATGAGGGGCTCCTGTTTGGCTCCCGGCTTTCTTTCAGCATGCCCAACAAACAGGCAACAAGATGACGTCAATTTGGTTAAAAACGCATGGGTGGTTTTTTCAGGTCGGCACCACGGCGCGGCACGGCAGGCATCATCCCGCCAACACTGGCACACGAGCGTGCAGCGAGCCTTGATGGAAATCAACAGCGCCGGCCGAGACAGTCAGCAGGCTTGCGTCTACATGTTCGGGTAGTTCGGTCCCTCGCCACCTTGCGGTACTGTCCAGATGATGTTCTGGGCCGGGTCCTTGATGTCACAGGTCTTGCAATGCACGCAGTTCTGGAAGTTGATCTGGAACTTGTCCTGGCCTGCTTCGTCCTTGACGATTTCGTAGACACCGGCGGGGCAATAGCGCTGGGCCGGCTCGGCATATAGCGGCAGGTTGTAGCTTACCGGAACCGATGCGTCCTTCAGATGCAGATGGGCCGGCTGGTTCTCATCGTGATTGGTTGCCGAATAGGCCACGTTGGTCAGCCTGTCGAATGACAGGACACCGTCGGGCCTGGGATAGTCGATGACCGGATAATCAGCCGCCTTGCCGGTCGAGTCGGCGTCATTCTTTTCGTGCTTCATGGTGCCGAAGAACGAGAAGCCGAACAGCTGGTTGGTCCACATGTCGAGCCCGCCCACTGCCAGCCCGCCGATCAGGCCAAGCTTTGACCACAACGGTTTGACATTGCGCACCTTCTTGAGGTCGTCGGCGATTGACGAAGCGTCCCAGGCTGCCTGGTATTCCGTAAGTTCGTCGCCTTCGCGTCCCGCCGCAATGGCCGCGACAGCCGCATCGGCGGCCAGCATGCCCGACAGCATGGCGTTATGCGATCCCTTGATGCGTGGCACATTGACCATGCCGGCAGAACATCCAATCAGCACGCCGCCGGGGAATGACAGCTTCGGCACGGACTGGTAGCCGCCCTCGGTGATGGCGCGCGCGCCATAGGCAATACGCCGGCCGCCCTGCAGCACATCGGCAATCATCGGGTGATGCTTGAAGCGCTGAAACTCCATGTAGGGGAACAGATGCGGGTTCTTGTAGTTGAGATGCACCACGAAGCCGATCGAGACCAGGTTGTCTTCCAGGTGGTACATGAACGAGCCGCCGCCGGTCCTGGTATCCAGCGGCCAGCCCATGGTGTGGGTTACCTGGCCCGGCTTGTGGTTCTCCGGCTTGATTTCCCAAAGCTCTTTCATGCCGAGACCGAACTTCTGCGGGCTTTTTCCATCCGACAGCTTGAACTTGTCGATCAGCACCTTGGCCAGTGAACCGCGCACGCCTTCGCCGATCATCACGTACTTGCCGTGCAGTTCCATGCCCGGTTCGTAGTCGGGACCGGGCTTGCCATCCTTGCCGAGGCCGAACACGCCGGCCACGACACCCTTCACGGAGCCATCGTCGCGATACACCAGGTCTGAACACGCGAAACCGGGGTAGATCTCGACGCCCAGGGCTTCTGCCTGCTCAGCCAGCCAACGGCACACATTGCCCAGTGACACGGCATAATTGCCGTGATTGCTCATCAGTGGCGGCATCATGAAGTTCGGCAGGCGCATCGCGCCTGAGTGGCCCAGCATGTAGAAGCGGTCTTCCTTGACCTTGGTCTTGAGCGGGGCTCCGCGTTGTTTCCAGTCCGGGATCAGTTCATTGAGCGCGACCGGGTCAATCACCGCGCCGGACAGGATATGTGCGCCAACCTCGGAGCCTTTTTCCAGCACGCACACGGTAATTTCGCTGCCGGCCTTTTCCGCCAGCTGCTTGAGGCGAATGGCTGCCGACAGGCCAGCCGGGCCGGCGCCGACAATCACGACATCAAACTCCATGGACTCACGTTCCACTAGTGGTTCACTCATCTGTCTGGTCACTCCCGAATTCAAAGGCGACTTGTCTGTTTGCGGTGTTATAGTGGACTTGTTGAAAGACGCAATCTGTTCCTGAAAGGACATTTGCAACGTGGTTGAGGACACTGAAAGCCTGCAAGCACCCTCTGCACGTGCCGCGGCCGCGACGGCCCTGCAATGGTACGGCGACATGGGGGTCGACGAGGCGATCACGGATGACACCGTGGACGGGTTTGCGCTGTCGGCAGAACTGGCGGCGCGCAGGTCGGCTGCGCCGGCGCCTGCAGCAGCGCTTCAGGGCGAGCCGACGCGCGCGCGCCTCAACAGGCCTGCTGCTGCATCCAGCCAGGCACCACGCCCGGTTCCACGCCAGCCGGCAGCAGCACCTTCCATGGCAATGGCCGACGTGGAGCAGCTTGCGCAGGGGTGCAAAAGCCTCGACGAACTGGCCCGCACGCTGGATGAATTCGACGCCTGTCCGCTGAAACGCACCGCGACGCAACTGTGCCTTGCCGACGGTTTGCCCGGCGCGCACGTGATGATCATAGGTGAAGCGCCGGGGCGCGAAGAGGACGAACAGGGCCGCCCGTTTGTCGGCAAGTCGGGACAATTGCTCGACAAGATGCTGGCCTGTATCGGTCTCGACCGGACCAGCGATGATCCGGCAACATCGGTGTTTATCAGCAACATCGTGTTCTGGAGACCACCGGGAAACCGCAAACCATCGACGGCGGAAGTGACCATGTGCCTGCCGTTCGTGAGGCGGGCCATCGAACTGGCAAAGCCGCGCATCGTCATTGCCGCCGGCGCAACGCCGGCCCAGGCCCTGCTGGACACACCGACCGGCATCACCCGCATGCGCGGTACGTGGAAAACCGTAACGACAGCAAATGGCCCGGTCGACGTCATGCCAACGCTGCATCCGTCCTATCTGTTGCGCTCTCCGGAAGCCAAGCGATTTGCATGGCGTGATCTGCTTGCGGTAAAGGCGAAGCTGGCGAGCATGTAGACATTGTAACTATGAACATTGAAACAATGTGGTGTACCACCCGGTAATGACCGAGGTTTTGATGAATTTTCAGGATTGGTGGCTCAACCATGTCAAAGATTGACGAAACCAGACCCTTTATCCCGGTGCGCATTGCCGTTCTTACAATATCCGACACGCGCACCCTGGAGAATGACAAGTCCGGCAACACGCTGTCTCAACTGCTCGGCGAGGCCGGTCATGACCTGTCAGCGCGGGCAATCTGCAAGGACGATGTTCGCGCCATCCGCACCACCTTGCGGAAATGGTTCAAGCGCAATGATACCGACGCCATCATCACCACCGGCGGCACCGGGCTGACCGGCCGCGATGTCACCATCGAGGCAGTGCGGCCGCTTCTCGACAAGGAAGCCGACGGCTTTGCCACCGTGTTCCACATGATGTCATTCGGCAAAATCGGCACCTCGACCGTGCAATCGCGTACCATGGCCGGCGTTGCATCCGGCAAGTACGTATTCTGCCTGCCCGGATCACCGGGTGCCTGCAGGGACGGCTGGAACGAGATCCTGGTCAAGCAGCTGGATTACCGGCACATGCCGTGCAATTTCGTGGAAATCATGCCAAGGCTCGACGAACACCTGAAGCGCACAAAGGGGTAATGAGTTTTTAGTGGTCGAACAACTTATCCTCGCTTCGCTCGGGTCGTTTGTCTTATTCTGGTCGAACAGCTTATCCGCCTGCGGCGGGCCGTTCTCCATACCTGAACAAACGTAATATAATCGTCATCCCCGTGAAAACGGGAATCCATGCCTCAGCGGGTACAACGTCTGCACTGGCATTGGATCCCCGTTTTCACGGGGATGACGACAGGGATGAACACCCCTCCGAAGCACGAAGTGCCGAGGCAGGGCCGACCGGCCGTCGCACGCAGTGCGCCCCCGCGGAGCGCAGCCGCAAGGCTGCTGGCGTGAGCGCCAAACAAAACCCGGCACGTAGTGCCGAGGCAAGGCCGACCGGCCGTCGCACGAAGTGCGCCCTCGCGGAGCGCAGCCGCAAGGCTGCTGGCGTGAGCGCCAAACAAAACCCGGCACGTAGTGCCGAGGCAAGGCCGACCGGCCG
>SWCD01023671.1_pt1 | contig 17796 bp, 11 predicted proteins | sample 4693011 | NCBI WGS metagenome assembly SWCD01 (sample SAMN10267278, study PRJNA491770) | bioreactor metagenome | isolation source: DHS bioreactor inoculated with marine | place: Japan: Omine Ridge, Nankai Trough | reverse complement strand
TTTTTTTAGATTAGTTCTACAGTGCGGCGTTAAAGGCCTCAAGTACCTTTAACGCCATCAAATGTTACAAAAAACATTAATAACCGACTGATTTTTCAGCCCTTTTAATTAATAATTTTGATGACATCGCATGATATCCGATCTACCTAATACTATTCGTTCACACTTTTTATCTATCAGTGTGCTGATCGCACTTCTGGTGGGTTGGGCAAACCGGGATGACAACTACCTGAGCGCTGAAACTGGCACCGGTTACATACTGGGCATTGTTGGCGGAAGCCTGATGCTGGTCTTGCTTTTATATCCACTCAGCAAACGCTCTCATACCCTTACCCGCTTAGTTCCAATACGTTACTGGTTTGGCATCCATATGTTTCTGGGCATTGTCGGGCCGATCCTGATCCTGTTTCATTCCAATTTCCATATGGGCTCTACCAACAGTTCCATCGCGTTGTGGAGCATGTTGCTGGTCGCCGGAAGCGGTGTTATTGGCAAATACGTCTATACCAAGATACATCATGGGCTCTACGGTACCCATGTAACCCTGAAGGAACTCAAACAGAAGACCGAAAACAATCACGCCGAGTTGACCAAACTCTACGCGATGGACGAAAAGCTGAACACCCGCCTGAGAGCAATGGAAGCAGCAGCACTTAAACCCTATACGGGTTTTATGAAGAGCCTCTTCCATGTAGTGGATATGGCGATTAAGGCCCCCATTATTAAAAGCAAAATATTACGACTGCTAAAGGACGGCCATTTGGAAAACCCGAACAGGAATGAGATGCCAGATGTCGATACCGTCACAAACCTGGTGTCTCAATATATGCACGCACTTAGACAGGCAGCTGCTTTTAGAGTATACGAACGAACCTTCGCACTGTGGCATATTCTTCATCTACCACTGTTTTTTATGATGCTAATCACGGCTGTCATTCATATTTTTGCGGTACACATGTACTAACCCGGAATTCATTAAATTTACAATGTACCTACGCTTTCAGACAATCCTCAGAGCAAGCTTGTTTTTAACAATCATGTTTTCTGTTGCCGGCGCCAATGCCGAACATTTCACTTCGCTATTGATGCCGGGGCCCGTCATCAACTCACACAAAAAATTTGAAGAAGACTGCGATCAATGCCACAACACCTCAGAAACAAAAGATCAGGGGCAGCTCTGCGTACAATGCCATGACCACGGAGACATCCGTGATGATCTCAGTAATAAAACCGGCTTTCATGGTCGTTTATCCAGATCGGAACAAGCTGATTGTAAACATTGCCACACAGAGCACGAAGGTCGAGACATGAATGTAGTGCTTCTTGACACATCGACTTTCGATCATCAGCAAACAGATTTTGTGTTAAAGGGAACACATACTAAAGTATCGTGTACCGCCTGCCACAAAAGTGATAAAAAATATTCTGAAGCGCCGACCAAGTGCTATAGCTGCCATAAAGAACAGGACGCCCATAAAGGCAAACAGGGAAAGAAATGCGAAAGCTGCCATAAACCAGCGAACTGGAAAAAAACCGGATTTGATCATGATAAAACAGACTTCCCACTGAAAAACTCACACGCCAAAACCAGTTGCAACGCCTGTCATCTCAACAAAAAATACGAAGACACAGCAAAAGATTGCTTTAGCTGCCACCAGATAAAAGATGTACACCGCGGGGAATACGGCAAAAAGTGTAATACCTGCCATAACTCAAAAAAATGGACAGAAGCCCGCTTCGACCATGATAAAAAAACTGATTTTCCACTATATGGCCGACATGAAAAAGCGAACTGCAGCAGCTGTCATATTGCCGGCAGTGGAAAAACCATGAGTAAAAAGGGACTTCCGACTAACTGTTACAGCTGTCACAAAAATGATGATACCCACAAAGGCAGAAACGGTAACAAGTGCGGCGACTGTCATAGATCATCATCCTGGGGTAAGCAAAAATTCGACCACAGCAAAAAGACCGATTTCCCTCTGCTCGGCAAGCATAGCAAAGTCAGCTGTAACACCTGTCATAAAGGTGATTTATACAAAGAAGAATTATCCATCAAATGCATAGACTGTCACAAAAAAGATGACGTGCACAAAGGCAGGCAGGGGGAAAATTGCAACAGCTGTCACAACGAAAAAGGCTGGAACAGCAATGTTATATTCGATCACGATATCACCGACTTCCCTCTCATCGGCATACATGTCGCGGTGCAATGCGAAGAGTGTCATCTCGATACTGAATTTGGTACTACCCCGTCTGGATGTAATGCCTGCCATGCTGACGATGACGTTCACAAGACCCGATTAGGTACAGATTGTGAAACCTGTCACAGCCCGAATTCATGGCACACATGGTTTTTCGATCATGACAAAGCCACACGGTTCACCATCGATGGTGCACATGAAGATCTCGGTTGCTATGACTGTCACCGGACTTCCTCAACAGGAAAACTGAAAGCGTCAACAGATTGCATCGCCTGTCATCGCAGTGATGATATTCACAACCGCCAGTTTGGCGGCCAATGTGACGATTGCCATAATACCAATAGCTTTAAAGGCACCAAAATAAAATAAAAAGTGGATACTATGACACACACAAACTATCTTTCCAGCTCGCGATTGATGAACTCACTTCTACTATTATCAGCCTTAGTGATATCAGTGTTCAGTGGCTCTGCTCTTGCAGAAAGAACCGTATCCGGCTTCGATCATTTTTCCACAGGTTTTCCTCTGATCGGAAGGCACGAATTTATCGACTGCTCTGACTGCCATATCGCGGGACAGTTCGAAGGCACTCCTCTGGATTGCGGTATATGCCACAATGGTGTCAGGGCTCCCGGTAAAAACCTCGATCATGTAGACAGTAATAATTACTGTGATGATTGCCACACGGAGCGCACATGGTTAGGTGCTAAATTCGACCATATCGAAATCCAGAAGGTCTGTCAGGAGTGTCACAACAATGTCCTGGTCTTCGGCAAGCCACCATCACACATTCTGAGCAGTAACATCTGTGAAGACTGTCACAACACGATCGTCTTCAACCGGGCGAAGGTTGACCACGTTTCGGTCATAGGCCTGTGCGACTCGTGCCATAACAGCATAATCGCCACCGGTAAGCCTGCAGGTCACATATCGACCACATTGCAGTGCAATTCGTGCCATACCACATTCTCATGGCTGCCTGCCACGGTTCCTGCTCCATAGTGCGCCCTGTATTATCTACCATGTGTCATGCTCACTTTTTGAAGCGCTGCATCTTCTTGTTGATAGTGTTGTACCAGCTGTCATTACCCGCCATCGCTAAAACCACGACAAAGCCATATATATTAGTACTGGCGTCTGCACCGGGGGAAAACCTGAACTGGGAGCCACGTCGAAGCAGCCTGTATAAAGGACGGACTATCTACGTCGAACATACGAGCGTTAAAGGAGCACCATGGGAAAGACTGTGCCTGGGGTATTTTGATACCCGTAAACAGGCAGCATCAGTACTTGATAAAATCCAGAAGATCTACCCGGGGACGTGGATACATAAAACCTCCAAACAGGGTAAAACACGTGTTCTCAAAACATCTTCCTCTTCCAGAGCAAAGTTCAAAAAAACAACTGCACCCGGAGCTTCTTCCCGCAACAAGGCTACCTCTCTGAATGATAAACAGATTGATAGCCTGATGCTGAGAGCCAGGACAGATTTCAAGAAGAAAAAATATAACAGCAGCATCCGTTACCTTAAAGCGATAATCGCTACCGGCGAAAACAAATACAGCCCTGAAGCATATGAGCTCCTTGGTCTCGCAAGGCAACGAAAAGGACAGAAAGCTCACGCCGCAAACACTTATGAGAGGTACCTGAAACTCTATCCGGACAACGACGGAGCTATCAGAGTCAGGCAGCGCCTTAACGGTCTGCTGACCGAAACCGCACGGCCAAAAGACAAAATAACCATGTCAACATCGGAGAAGCAGAACGAAGTGGTAACACATGGCAGCCTGTCTCAGTTCTATCAGAACTACAGTACGACGATAGATGATATCGGTACTGTAGAAACACTGTCTCAGCTGTTCACACTCTTTGACATGACCTCCGTCTACCAGTCAACGAGACTGGATCATCGATTTCAATTCACAGCTGACCATGTTTACGACGTTACCGATGGTAAAAACGATAGCCAGCTCCGGTTCATCGAAACTTACTACGAACTGGGTTATCGGAAAACTGGCACATCAGGTCGCATCGGCCGGCAGCGCCTGCAGATTGCCGGCATCCTGCAGCGCTATGATGGTTTATCGGTCGGTTACCAGTTCACTCCTGACATGCGACTGAATCTGATTGGTGGTTTCCCGGTCGACTTCGATAACAAAACCTCTATCAACAAACATAAAACGTTTTACGGCCTCACCTTTGAAACAGGAAAATTTCTCAATCACTGGAACATGAACATGTTCTATCTCGACCAGACAAACGATGGCTTAACCGATCGCAACAGCCTCGGCACAGAACTACGTTATCGGGACAAAACAAAAGCATTCTTCGGCCTGATCGACTACGACCTGTTCTACGATGAGATCAATATCCTTCAGTTGAACGGCAACATCTCTTTCGATCATGGACATACAGCCTATATGACAGTACTCCTGCGTCAATCACCACTATTAACCACATCCAACGCCCTGATCGGCCAGCAGGAACAGAGCATCGAAGATTTAAAGAAAGTTATGAACATCGAGCAGATATATCAGCTCGCCAGAGACCGCACGGTCAGTAGCGATACGACATCTATTGGTGGAACGCTACCGTTAAACGAGACCTTTCAGCTAAGCGCAGACATGACCTTCCTCCATACCGGCGACACCATTGCTTCAGGCGGTGTGCCTGCAACATTCACTGGCGGTACAGATTACTACTTTAGTACACAACTCATCGGCAACAGTCTTCTGATGAAACACGATTCCAATGTATTCGGCATACGTTACTACAGTACTCTGCCATCAGAGACTTTTTCATTCATTGCTAATTCAAGGTTCTCTGTTACTAGAAACTGGCGGCTCAACCCTCGCCTGCAATACGATATCCGTAACCTGAATAATGGTGAAAAGAGAAACCTGCTGCGTGCAATATTCAGAACCGACTATCGCTATCGAAAGAGCGTCCGCTTTGATTTTGAAATCGGTTATGACAAAAACAGCGGAGAAACTGTCGGCCGGTTACTTGGCAGAAACACTTTGTTTTTCACCCTTGGATACCGCTGGGATTTTTAAGCTAAGCTCATCAGCCTTTACTGGCAAGCCGATACAATATCAAGGAAAAATATCCCATGTTTATGCGTACTGATAAGCCTGTGGGAAGCAAATTTTTAGTTCGATTGCCATATTTTCGACCGGCATGTCGAAAAATTGACATTTCTCAATAATTCACCTAATATCTGTACGCTATAGATTTAGATGTAAACAAGTTGCACTATAAATGTCAGCTGTACCTACTACAGTTGAAAATGAATCTCGAAATGTCAGTTGCTCTCTGCAACTGTAAAAGAATCCCAAAAAAACTATACACCATACACTGGATGTACTGGGTCTTTCCGTATGCAGCTTTCTGTAACTGATGATTCAGCTTAGCGAGTAAAACATGAAAACTTTAGACTCGATAATGGCAATAAAATCATTTCATTCGACAGCCACCTTAAGGCTGACCCGCTACTTACTCATTATCATGATGACTGCATTAGCGCTCGGCTGTGACAGAGGTGGAAATGGCGAAGGCCCTTTCCCCGTTAATTCCGCTCCTGTAGTAGCCGAAACCGGACCTATTCTCGCAGCTCGCGTTGGTGAAACACCCGTACTCGACGGCAGCACTTCATATTCATTACCGTCAGCACCGTTGAGTTACAGCTGGTCTTTTACCCATAAACCATTTGGCAGTAAAGCGACATTACAGGGTGAAAACTCGCCTAACCCGACTTTTACGGCTGATACCAGGGGTGTCTACACGGCTCAGCTGGAAGTCACTGCTAACGGTGTTACCAGTAAACGCGCCATTCAAATAGTGATAGTCACACTGGACGGCGAACCATTAACCGGGCCGGCCAACCATATAGGCCTATCTTCCAACTGTGTAAACTGTCATGACGGCACCCTGGTTAATCCTGGCAAATCACCGGACCATATCGGCACCAGTGATATGTGCCAGGCATGTCATACGCCTCAGGGGGCTACCATCATCCCGTTCGCTGACCATCAGGAAGTTTTTGGTAATTGCAGCGGCTGCCACGATGGCGTAAAAGCTATCGGTAAGTCCGACACGCATATAGCGACAAGCGCAGAATGTGATAACTGCCACACGACCATCTCGTTCCTTGCGCTTGAACTCGATGGCAGTTTCGATCATACCAACATCACCGGCGCATGTTCAGGCTGCCATAACGGCGGCGTCGCCATCGGTAAGCATAACAAACACACCGTCACCGATGTCGATTGCGGCTCATGCCATACTACTGCCAGCTTCAAGAATGCATTCCCTGACCATACTAACCCTGCTGTTATCGGTGCGGGCTGTGGTTCCTGTCATGGTGCTTCAAACGGTAGCGGCGGTCTGATTGCTAAAGGACCAATCGCAGGTCATCCTGTTCCGAACGTCGACTGTGATTCATGTCACAGAGTATCAACTTTCAACCTCGGCGGCGTGTTCAACCACAGACTGCTCGATGCCTCGGTACAGCCTTGCCAGTCATGTCACAATGATACGAACAGCATCAACGCCCTCGGTAAAGGATCAGCGGCCACTCACCCGGCTACTACAGCTGATTGTGGATCGTGTCACAATACAACAAGTTTCGCTGATGCAATCTTTGATCATACCAACCTCTCACCAGCAGAGTTGAATGATTGCCAGTCATGCCACAACGGTACTAAAGCAACTGGCATACCGCTAACCACACCATTTTACGAGCATATGCCAACCCCTGGTGATGACTGTAGCGTCTGTCATACTCCGGGCACCTTCACCACCGGTACCTACGACCATGCAGGCGTCAGCAACGGTTGTAATTCCTGCCACAATAACAAGATCAGTATCGGTAAACTGCTGAATCATATTCCGACTACCCCAGATACGCAGGATTGTGCCGATTGTCATACCGTCGGTACTTTTGCCGGCGCAACGTTTGACCACACGGCGACCGATACCAGCAACTGTCTTGCATGTCACGATGGTTCTATCAGCAAGGGCAAGTCTTTTGGTCATGTAACTACAGCAGATAACTGCTCTACCTGCCATGTCATCAATAACGGCTATACCACTTTTGCCGGCACCTTTGATCATGCTATTGATACGGTAACAAATAAAGATTGTGCATCTTGTCATAACACCGGTATTGCACCACCTAAGAAGACGAACCACATCCCGTCCAAGGCAGAATGTAGTCAATGTCATATCGACACGACTATCACAGGCGGATTTGCTTCTAACAACTTCCTCGGCAGTGTGCATACAGGCATCCTCAGCGGTTGTGAAGGCTGTCATACCAACAAGACGATGCTTCCTGCCCGTCCTGATCTGGTCCAGAACAGCGTTCACCTGCCAACCCCTCAGGATTGTGATGTCTGCCACACAAACGCAGCGTTCACACCATCGAATTTTGCGCACGAGGGTATAACTGGCAACTGTTCATCGTGCCACAATGGTAGTTATACCAGCGTAGGCGCCAGGGGCAAGAATGCAGGCCACCCTGCCACAACTCGGGATTGCGGTGTCTGTCATAACTCTGTGAGTTTTGCAGACGCAACTTTCGACCATACCGGCAGGACCAGCAACTGTGCAGAATGTCATGGTGATGGCGCCGCAGGTGCTGTAACCAAGAAGAATCCGGGGCATATCGCCACCAATCAGGATTGCAGTGTCTGCCATGTAACGGGCACCTTTGCCAATGCTGTATTCGACCATACCAGCATCGTGGATAACTGCTCTTCCTGCCATGACGGTGCTGGAGCGGTAGGAACGGTTAAGAATAGCAGCCACCTTCCGACCACGCAGGACTGTTCAGTGTGCCATAACACGACCATTTTCGCCGGCGCAAGATTCGACCATAAGGGAGTCATCGATAACTGTGCGTCCTGTCACGACGGTGCAACGGCCAGAGGCAAAACACCTCCACCTAACCATGTGCCAACTAATCAGGACTGTAACGCCTGTCATGTGACCACAGGTTTTATACCTGCCTCCTTTGATCATGTCGGCATCGTGGATAACTGTGCATCCTGTCATGACGGCAAGTTCGCCAAAGGCAAGACCAGCACTCACGTACCGACCAATAAAGATTGCGGTGTCTGTCATAACACCAGCGTGCCCCTTAGTTTCACCGGTGCAGTATTCAATCACACCGGCATCGTGAATAACTGCGAATCCTGCCATAACGGTACGACAGCGATCGGTAAGAGTGCCAAGACCAATCCTGCTCACTTAACGACCAGTCTGGATTGCAGCTCATGTCACACCACCGCAACCTTCAAAGGCGGCAACTGGGTTCACGACTCCACCACAGCTGGAAAATGTGACCAGTGTCACAGCCCCGGCAATGGCGCAACACCTAAGTCGAGCAATCATCTGAATACTACCGAACAATGTGATGTCTGCCATACGACAAATGGCTGGGCACCTTCTGTCTTCAAACACAGTACTGCCGGTAACTACCCGGGCGACCACAGGAGAGATCCAGGCTGTCAAAGTTGTCACGGTGCTACCATCAGCAGCACTATTCCCTGGCCGTTCTCGACATACCAGCCTGACTGTGCGGCCTGTCATGCAAATGACTTTAAAAGCAAAGGCGATCACATCGGCGGAAAAAATGGCACTGTCTCACAGAACAGAAACTGTGCTGGCAGCGGATGCCATAAAGTAAGAGACAGTAGTTTTTGATTAATCCGCTCAGGTAAGCTAATTTTATCGCATGAAAATATTTTTACTGTTGCTTGGCCTGCTGAATGCACTGACGTCAGTTGCAATAGCAGGCACGCCTGGTGAAGTCAAAGCCGGGAGCTACCTACGTGAGACCACCCTGCATAGATTTGATGGGAAAACCAACACATTATCTGAATATAAGGGAAAGCCACTGCTTATAAATGTTTGGGCAAGCTGGTGTGGTCCCTGCCGTGCCGAGATGGATTCACTGGAACGACTTGCCATTCGGTATAACGGCAAGAAATTTAACATGATAGGAATTTCAACTGACGACGACAGCTCTGCTGCTGCAGCCTTTATCAAACAGTCAGGCGTCACATTTGATAATTTTCACGACAGGAAGCTGCTGCTGGAAAACATGCTGGGCGCCAATACAATCCCACTAACCATTTTGGTTGACGAAAAAGGCCGCGTACTCACAAAAGTTAGAGGGGCACAGGAGTGGGATAGTCCTGGAATCGTCACCGCTATAGAAAAGATCTTTCAGCTTAAGCCAGAACCTGATCCAATGTTCGGCCTGCATATATTAAGCCTGAAGTAATTATTTAATGAAAGAAATTGTTCTGCCTTGCTCATCTTACAAGCCTCAAACATTTCACCGAATATGTGGAAGAGAACATTCAGTAATATCTTTCCAATGTCAGTTTCGTAAAAAAATCTAAATTCTTTGCTTTTTACATTTGAGAATTTAAATGAAGGCGTGTTCGGTGCAATTCGTCTTTGTATGTTATTTTTTCATTGTGATGCAAATGAAACCAGCAGCAATTATATTATGATCGTTCTCGACTACCCCAGACAATAGAAAGCACCTGTGACCTACCATCTTCCAACTTGATAAGATATAGCTGCAGCTCGTAGGCTGGGGTGAGACACTCAAAGAAATGAATGCCTACGGCTGTTAATAACTCACTTAACAGACCCGGGCATAAGAAAATAAAATGTACGCTATAGTGATATATCTACATTGCATCTACAGGATTACTTTCAACGTATTTATAAAATGGCATCTATTCCAGAATCGAACCGGCATAGCCGTTAGGCGAGATTTTCATTCCAGGCGATCTGTCAATAACTGCACACATACTCTAGAAAAATATTCAGCAATCAAGCCAGGGAACCTCTTTCTCCATCGCCTGCTCAAATTCATGTGCCACAAAATGTCTGCCTGACTATTTCACCAGGTTCGGGTGGCAGGCTATAACGATGTTTTCCATCCTGCTGTACATACGGATTTTGCAGCACCTCGTGCAAATCATGAAACACTGAAAAATCATCATGATCTTCTGCCGCTCTGATCGCTGCTTCTATCTGGTGGTTGCGAGGGATGTAGACAGGATTTACCGCCTGCATTTTCGCCTGTCGCTGTTCTTCACTCTGCGTCTCTTCGCTCAGACGCCTGCGCCAGCTGAGCGCCCAGTCATCGAATTGCGCCGGCTGGTCAAACAGGTTTCGTATATCGTTATCCTGCTGTGATGATTGCCCGCTTAACCGTGACAGGTAAAAAAACGTCAGCGTAAAATCGGCATTGTTGACCGCCATGATATCGAACAGTTCTTCGATAAGTGTTTTATCATCCTGCTCTGTCACGGCAGAAGTTGCAGACAGGCCACACTTGTCTCGCATACCGGCCAGCCAGTTTTTCTGATACGACGTAACAAAGGTTTTTAAAGTATCCTGTGCGGTTTCGACCGCCGCTTCGCTATCCTCTGCCAGTAACGGCAACAGAACTTCTGCCAACCGCGTTAAATTCCACAGTCCGATGGATGGTTGATTGCTATAGGCGTAACGCCCACCACGATCGATCGAGCTGAATACCTGATCATGATCATAGACATCCATAAACGCACACGGTCCGTAGTCGATGGTCTCACCCGCTATCGACATGTTGTCCGTGTTCATCACGCCATGAATAAAACCCAGTTGCATCCACTGCGCGATCAATGCCGCCTGACGATCGACGACGGCTTTTAATAAAGCCAGATAAGGATTATCTGCCTCACCTGCCTGTGGATAATTACGCGCGATGACAAAATCCGCCAGTTTCTGTATCGCTGCCACATCACCTTTCGCCGCGAAATATTGAAAGGTACCTACACGGACAAAACTGGTAGCGATGCGCGTGATGATGCCACCCGGCAGTAAGCGCTCTCTCGCCACCTGCTCGCCTGTTGTCACAGCGGCCAGTGCCCGCGTCGTCGGCACACCCAGTTTTGCCATCGCCTCGCTGACTAAATATTCACGAAGCACCGGTCCCAGAGCAGCACGGCCATCTCCATCACGGGAATAAAACGTGCGCCCTGATCCTTTCAACTGCATATCAAAACGGCCCCCCTCGGAACTGACAACCTCGCCTAACAGGATCGCACGACCATCACCCAGCTGCGGATTAAAATGACCGAACTGGTGACCGGCATAAACCATCGCTAATGGCTCTGCACCGTCTGGAATACGGTTGCCCGAAAAAATCGCCGCACCGTCTGTTGAATCCAGCTCGACAGCAGGCAACCCCAACGCGTCAGCAAGCTCAGCGTTGAATTTGATCAACGTTGGATCGGCCACAGATGACGGACTGGTCTTCGTGTAAAACGTCTTACCTAACGTTACATATCGGTTATCAAAGGAGATCGGAGGCACTTTTTTCACTATTGTAATACTGATACAGGCGTCAGTTTAACGTACAGCGTGTTTCGCAAAGTCAGAGAAAATATATGGAAATACATATGACCATTTATGGAATGCGTCGCAATCACTCTGACATTTATTTAACCGCCTGATCAGGTCGCCATGTAATGCCTCTATTCATTTTTAAAACTAACCCAAAAGTTTTTTATATGGGCAAATTCTTATGTTCTAACAGTCTTGTTTACTAAAATAAATAAGTCACGGAAATCATTAAAAAAACCCAACTTATCCACAGTTTTTCCGAAAGCTCTCCACCGTGATATGCACAATATATTGTGCTTGACTTCACACTAGACCACACCCTATAGTATCTGCACTCCATTTCATGGGGTGCGGACATACAAACCCTGCCAGTAAGAACAGGGCACTAAAAAAACTAGAAACCATTCGCAGGACGGGCAATGCAAACAAATACACCAAATCAAAAAACGCCAAACCATGGCACCAATTCTCCTGAAACCATTCAAAACCAGACAGACATAACCGCAACAGACACTACCAGCATCGCAGCAACCGCCCCAGGGCAATTCCGCGTTATCCGACGCAACGGCAAAGTCACCGTTTTTGATGGTGAGAAAATTTCCATCGCCATGACCAAAGCATTTCTTGCGGTCGAAGGCGGCAACGCGGCGGCCAGCAACCGCATTCACGAGATCGTTAAAAGCCTGACCGAACAGGTCACTTTTGCCCTGACCCGTCGCATCCCCGACGGCGGCACCTTCCACATCGAAGACATTCAGGACCAGGTCGAACTCGCACTGATGCGCGGTGGCCACCAGAAGATCTCACGCGCCTATGTGATCTATCGAAATGAACACGCCAAAGCCCGCGCCCAGGAACGCGCGATGGAGCTGGAGCTGGGGCAGCAAACCGAGGCCGACAGTCCGAGCAGCAACATCAACGTCACCCTGGAAGACGGCAGCACGCAGCCACTGGATAACGTCCGCCTGCACGCCATCGTCAGTGAAGCCTGCGAAGGCCTGAAAGATGTCAATGCCAACGCGATCCTGAGCGACACCGAACGCAACCTGTTCGATGGCGTGCCAGAAAAAGATGTCGCGCGCATGCTGGTGATGAGCGCCCGCACCCTGATCGAAAAACAGCCGGATTACGGTTACGCCGCGTCACGTTTATTGCTCGATGACATGCGCACCGAAGCACTCAGTTTTGTTCATAACAGCCACTGCAGTGCAACCCAGTCTGAAATGCAGACACAATATTCTGCCTACTTTAGCGCCTATATCAAACGTGCCATCGACCTCGAACTGCTCGACCCAAGACTGGCCGAATACGACCTCGAATTTTTAGGCAACCAACTGGACGCCTCACGCGATCACCAGTTTACCTACCTCGGCCTGCAGACATTATATGACCGTTATTTCATCCATTCTGAAGACACTCGTTTCGAACTGCCACAGGCATTCTTCATGCGCGTTGCCATGGGTCTGGCAATCAACGAAATCGACCGCGAGAAAAGCACGGTCGAATTCTACCGCCTGCTGTCTTCATTCGACTTCATGAGTTCGACACCAACCCTGTTCAACTCCGGCACTTTACGTCCACAGCTTTCCAGCTGTTATCTGACCACCGTGCCAGACGAACTGGACGGCATCTTCAGCTCGATCAAAGACGACGCCATGCTGTCAAAATACGCTGGCGGTCTGGGCAATGACTGGACACGCGTACGCGGCATGGGCGCACACATCAAAGGCACCAACGGTAAATCACAGGGCGTGGTGCCATTCCTCAAAGTCGCCAACGATACCGCCGTCGCGGTCAATCAGGGTGGCAAGCGCAAAGGCGCGATGTGTGCTTACCTGGAATCGTGGCACATCGATATCGAAGAGTTTTTAGACCTGCGCAAAAACACTGGTGATGACCGCCGCCGCACCCACGACATGAATACCGCCAACTGGATTCCCGACCTGTTCATGAAACGCGTTGCCGAAGACAAGGACTGGACATTGTTCAGCCCGAACGAGGTTCCGGAACTGCACGAACTGTGCGGTAAAGAATTCGAAAAAGCTTACGCCGCTTACGAACAGAAAGCTGCCAACAACGAGATACGCGTTTATAAAACCATCAAGGCGTCAACCCTGTGGCGCAAGATGATCAGCATGCTGTTCGAGACCGGCCACCCCTGGATGACGTTCAAAGACCCGTGCAACCTGCGTTACAGCAACCAGCATGTCGGCGTAGTGCACAGCTCAAACCTGTGTACCGAAATCATGTTACACACCAACGATGAAGAGATCGCGGTATGCAACCTGGGCTCGGTGAACCTGCCAGCTCACATCAACGAGAACGGCCTGGACACCGAAAAGCTGGAACGCACCATCGACACTGCCATGCGCATGTTAGATAACGTCATCGACTACAATTTCTACAGCGTACCCGAAGCACGTGACTCTAACCTGCGCCACCGTCCGGTCGGCATGGGCGTGATGGGTTTCCAGGACGCACTGTATAAACAACGCATGCCTTACGCATCTGAACAGGCGGTCGAATTCGCTGACCGCACCATGGAAGCCATCAGCTACTACGCGATTAAAGCGTCGACTAACCTGTCAGAAGAACGTGGCCGTTACTCCACTTTCGAAGGCTCGCTGTGGAGCAAAGGTATCCTGCCTATCGATTCATTAGATTACCTTGCCGAGGGCCGTGGCAACTATCTGGAAGTCGACCGCAGCCATACTTTTGACTGGGACTCGTTGCGTGACCGCGTACAGAAAGTCGGCATGCGCAACTCCAACACCATGGCGATCGCACCGACCGCGACTATCTCGAACATCTGCGGCGTCAGCCAGTCCATCGAACCGACCTACCAGAACCTGTTCGTCAAATCGAACCTGTCGGGTGAGTTCACCGTGGTCAACCCGTACCTGATCAACGATCTGCGCGAGCGCGGCATCTGGGATGAAGTCATGGCCAATGACCTTAAATACTACGATGGCAGTGTGCAACAGATCGACCGTGTGCCAGAAGATCTGAAAGAGCAGTACAAAACAGCGTTCGAGCTGGATGCACGCTGGCTGGTAGAAGCCGCTTCGCGCCGCCAGAAATGGATTGATCAGGGGCAGTCATTGAACCTGTACATGTCTGAGCCAAACGGCCAGAAACTGGACGCACTGTACAAACTGGCCTGGGTACGCGGTCTAAAAACCACTTACTACCTGCGCTCGATGGGGGCGACTCACGTTGAGAAATCAACCATGGATGCCAGCCGTAGCAGTGGTCTGAATGCGGTTTCAGCCGCGACGACGAGCGCGAGCACCGCCGGTTTGGAAGCACCGAAGGCATGTTCGATCCTTGATCCGGATTGCGATGCTTGCCAGTAACAAACCGTCCAGTAATGACGAAAGAAAACAAACAGAAAAATAAAATAAAAACAAATGTCGCCAATAATTATTATTGGACGAAAAGAACCGAGGTAAAAAAATGCTTAACAACTGGGATGATCCTTTTGCAAAATTTGCTGATAACAAAAACAATAACGCTGCAAGTGCAACAAGCCAGACAAATGCCATTGTCGAACAGCAGGTCGTTGAACAACAAATCGTCGAGCAACAGCAAGCTTTCGAACAGGCTGAAACAAACACGCCAGCAACCAAAGCACCGCATGCAGGTGATGGCATCGTCAGCAATGAACAGCTGATGGCAACTGCTGGCGCCGCACCATCAGTCAGCCCGATCATCGAAGATGATGCTGCACCGGACGAAGAAGTTTTAACCGGCACCGGCCTGGAAGAGATCGAAATGGGCGCATCGCGCATCCAGGTCGACGACAAAAAAATCATCAACTGCCGCGCTGATCTTAATCAACTAGTGCCATTCAAATACGACTGGGCCTGGCAAAAATATCTCGATGGCTGCGCCAACCACTGGATGCCACAGGAAATCAACATGACCGCCGACCTCGCCTTATGGCGTGACCCGAACGGTCTCACCGAAGATGAACGCACCGTCATCAAACGCAACCTCGGTTTTTTCTCCAGCGCCGATTCACTGGTCGCCAACAACCTGGTGCTCGCGGTTTACCGCCACATCACCAACCCGGAATGTCGCCAGTATTTATTGCGTCAGTCTTTCGAAGAAGCCGTGCATACGCACGCCTACCAGTACTGCGTGGAATCACTGGGACTGGATGAAGGCGAAATTTTCAACATGTATCGTGAGCTCCCTGCGGTGGCTCGCAAAGCCGAATGGGCACTGCCGTTCACCCAGCACCTGGCCGACCCGAATTTCCAGACCGGCACACCAGAGAACGACCAGAAACTGTTACGTGAGCTGATCGCTTTCTACGTCGTGTTCGAAGGCATCTTCTTCTATGTCGGTTTCACCCAGATTTTATCCATGGGTCGTCGCAACAAGATGACCGGCGTCGCCGAACAGTTCCAGTACATCCTGCGTGACGAATCCATGCACATGAACTTCGGCATCGATGTCATCAACCAGATCAAGATCGAAAACCCGCATCTGTGGAGTGCAAAATTCCAGCAGGAAATGGTCGAGCTTATCCGTGAAGCCGTGGAGATTGAAACCCAGTATGCACGTGACACCATGCCGCGCGGCATCCTCGGCTTAAACGCACCGATGTTCGAAGAATATCTACAGTTCATCGCTAACCGCCGTTGTTCACAGATCGGCCTGCCTGAGCAATACCAGGGCGTCAGCAATCCGTTCCCGTGGATGTCTGAAGTACTGGACCTGAAAAAAGAGAAAAACTTTTTTGAAACCCGCGTTACCGAATACCAGACCGGCGGCGCACTGAGCTGGGATTAATCTTTTTTTATATAAAGAACATTCTCTGTGCAGACGTATAGATCGATTTGGATATAACAATAAGCCTGGGAGGCTGGAGTGAACTTAAAGGCGATGATTTATCATCGCCTTTTTTCTGCCATGTTTACATTTACAGAACGACAAGCACCATATAAAGTACGCTTTCATCAAACCATAAAATTGATATAAATCAATTATTTACATATTATGCTTGAATATATTTTCTTTACAAAAGAAACCTGCCATTTATTTGAAAAAACTGCCACATCGTCAGGAATAAGCCCTATAATCGACTGTGCAGATAGCTGTTATACAGTTAGACTGCCTGAGGATTTGGACGAAGTGACTCTGGAAAAGCTGGAAGATTACTACGACGAATTGGTGGATATGGACAGGTTGCTTGCTGAACAGCAGGATGACTCGTCCGGCAATATCCACGCTGCAGGTATAAACATATGTCTAAAAGATGGACGTCATGTTTATGCCAGTGTATCACCGGATCTGTTAAACAAAGTGATGCAAAGTATCAGTACGGACGAACTGAATACTTTAGTTTGTGCCATTACGGAAGCAGTAGAAAACCCTGACGAAAGCAGCCTGTGTCAAAGGTGAGCGCGTAAACGTCAGGAATGTACCACTTATTGCGGAGTATTGAATGAGCGTTTGTACCAACTGTAAAGAGAAAGAGCATTGCCAGGGCCTGCCCGGTATCTGCCTGAAAATTCCTTACATCCTTACCGGGGTGATTGCTGTAGCACTTATCGTTTTAATTTTTAACAGCACCCTCTAACATCTATGAGCTGAAGAAACAGTCATAAGAAAACAGCTATAATCATCCGCAATGAAGATTATCGAAGTCATTGCGGATGCCGGTCATCACGACACCATCGTAGGCATTGCTGAACAACAGCAGGTCGAAGACATCTGGTTCACCCAAAACAACGAAGACGGCAGGATCGTCGCCCGGCTTTTAGTCAGCCCGGAGAAACGCCAGAAAGTTCTGGATTCCCTGCAGACCATTTTTCATAACGCCGATAATTATCACGTGTTAATTATCCCACTCGACACGGCCCTGCCCAAACCGGTGGAAGTGGAAGCCGAAGCACTCAGCGAAGAACAGCAGGAAAAAGAAAAAACCAGAGAGAAAGAAAGAAAAAAAGCCGCGCTGATGAGCACCCGTGAAGAGATTCTCGCGCAGGTCGAAAAAGACGCACGGCTCAACGACAACTTCATCTTACTGGTCATGCTCTCCGCCATCGTCGCCGCCATCGGCCTGCTGGAAAACAACCTCGCCGTCATCGTCGGCGCCATGGTGATCGCACCCCTGCTGGGGCCTAATATCGCTTTTTCACTCGGTGCTTCACTGGGCGAAAAAAAA
>SWCD01021824.1_pt1 | contig 17797 bp, 18 predicted proteins | sample 4693011 | NCBI WGS metagenome assembly SWCD01 (sample SAMN10267278, study PRJNA491770) | bioreactor metagenome | isolation source: DHS bioreactor inoculated with marine | place: Japan: Omine Ridge, Nankai Trough | reverse complement strand
CAAGCGCGCGCTCAGCGCGCTTCTGGCGGGGCGACAAGAGGAGTTGGGATATGCCGATGAGCGATAAGGATCAGGATCTTGGCGGGCTTGGCGCGTTCTTCGACGCCGCCCGCGCCCATCCGCCCGCGCCCTCACCGGACTTGCTGGCGCGCGTCCTTGGCGATGCCGAGGCCGAACAGATCTGGATCACCCGCCGCGCGCAGCCCGCCGCAGAGGCGCCGCGTGCCGGACTGCTGGAGCAACTCTATCGCCTCTTGGGCGGCTGGCCCGCGATGGCGGGGCTGACCACGGCCATTGTGGCGGGTGTCTGGATCGGCACCGCGCTGCCCGAGGGCGTGTCAGGTGGCACCGAGGCGGCCTATCTGGTCGATATCACACCCGAAGCGGTGTTCGAACTGGCAGGGGATTTCTGATGGCAGAGCAGCAGAGCATGAGCCGACCCAAACCTTGGGTGCGGGCGCTACTGGTGGCCTCTCTGGCGCTCAACCTCGCGGTGGCGGGGCTGGCGGCGGGTTGGGCGCTGCGCCATGGCGGCGATCACGCAGGGCATCACCCCTCGCGGCTAGACATGGCGGGGGGGCCTCTCACCCGCGCACTCTCGGACGCGGACCGCCGCGAGATTGGCCGCGCCATGCGCGAAAAGTGGCGCGCGCGCGCTGACACGGCCCCCGGTATCGGGGAAAGTTTCGACGCGCTCGTCATCGACCTGCGCGCCGTGCCTTTTGACGCGGATCGCGTGGCAGCACAGATGCGCGCGCAACGCGACGGCTTTGCCGCACGGTTCGAGATGGGCCAAGAGGTGCTCTTGACGCATCTTGCCGCCATGTCCGATGCCGACCGTGCCGCCTATGCCGACCGGCTCGAGGCGCAGATTGCCGAGTATCGCGCCAAACGCGAGAAACACATGAAGGACTGAAACCCCTTAGCCGCGCCGCAAGGCGCGCGGCGTGGTGCCATACTGCCGACGCAGTGCACGGGTCAGCGCCGCAGGCGATTCATAGCCCGACCGCAGCGCAATTTCCGCCATACCCAGACGCGTATTCTCGACCAGTTTGCGCGCGGCTGCCAATCGCAGATGGCGATACACCGCCCCCGGCGGTGCGCCAAGGCCCGCCCGAAACCGTCGGTCCAGCGTGCGCGGCTGGCACGACAACCGCCGCGCCAGATCGCTCAGCGACAGCGGCCGCTCGACATGGTCCCGCATCAGCCCCAACGCCCGCCGCAAGAGCGGATCGCCCACCGCCGCATCCTCGCGCGCCGGGGTCACAGGCGGATCGCCATGCAGAAACAGCGCCTCGACATCCAGCCGCACCGCCATCCCCAGATGATCGCTGATCAGCCCTAGCGTGAGATCAAGCGCCGACATAGCCCCCGCACAGGTCATCCGCGCCCCGTCGCGCAGCACCCGCGCGCGTTCCGGTGTGACCGCCAGAAATCGCTCGGTAAAGGCATCGAGCAGGTCCCAATGCACCGTCGCCCGCCGCCCGTCCAATAGCCCCGCAGAGGCCAGCAGCCAGGGACCGGCATCCAGCCCCACCGTCACCCCCGCCCGCCGCGCCGCACCTTGCAACGCGCGGCGCGTGGCGGCGCTGTCGTGCCGGTCGTGATCGTAACTCGCCAGCACAAAGAGGTAATCGCAATGGGTCAGCGCCCCCAACCCGCCATGCGCCAGAACCTCGATTCCGCTGGACGAGCGGGCAGGCCCCCCATCCAGCGTGAGAATCTGCCAGTCGAACCCGCGCCGCGGCCCCAGCGTATTGGCGGCGCGCAACGGCTCCAGACAATTGGCAAGGCACAGGTTCGAGAACCTGTCAAAGAGCAGGAGCGCGATGCGCACAGGGGCGCCTGATGATTTTGTCCATTCCGGCATAATTATTGTCTTATACCGCACACTCAATCGGTCTGCCAGCGCGCTAGGCTACGCACATCACCAAAACCGGAGGATGCCATGCCGCTCACCATGAACCGCGAGGTTTTCATCACCTGTGCCGTCACCGGATCGGGGGCCACGCAGGACAAAAGCCCGCATGTCCCCCGCTCCCCCAAAGAGATCGCCGAGAGCGCGATTGCCGCCGCCAAGGCCGGAGCGGCAATCGTGCATTGCCATGTGCGCGACCCTGAAACCGGCGCGCCGTCGCGCGACCCCAAGCTCTTTCGCGAGTTGACCGACCGCATCCGCGACAGCGACACCGATGTTGTGCTCAACCTGACGGCGGGCATGGGCGGCGACATGATCTTTGGCGATGTCGAATCCCCCCTGCCCCTCTCGCCCAAGGGCACCGATATGGCAGGGGCGACCGAGCGTGTGGCCCATGTTGCCGAATGCCTGCCCGAAATCTGCACGCTCGACTGCGGCACGATGAATTTCGCCGAAGCCGATTACGTGATGACCAATACCCCCGGCATGTTGCAGGCCATGGGCCGGATGATGACCGAATTGGGAGTAAAACCCGAGATTGAAGCGTTTGACACCGGCCACCTCTGGTATGCCAAGCAACTGGTCAAGGATGGCATTCTGGAACCGGACGCGCTGGTGCAGCTTTGCATGGGCGTGCCGTGGGGGGCGCCCGACGATCTCAACACCTTCATGGCCATGGTCAACAACGTGCCGGACACCTGGACCTTTTCCGCCTTTTCACTGGGTCGCCACCAGATGCCCTATGTCGCCGCCTCGGTGCTGGCAGGCGGGCATGTGCGCGTGGGGCTCGAGGATAACCTCATGCTCGACCGTGGCGTTCTGGCCACCAATGCGCAACTCGTGGAGAAGGCAAAGGGCATCATCGAGGGCTTGGGCGCGCGCCTCATGACCCCCGCCGAGGTGCGCCAAAAACTGCGCCTCACCAAACGGGCCCCGCGCGGATGAACCAGCGCGTTGTGATCACCGGCGGCGCGTCGGGGATCGGGCGGCGCCTGGCCGAACGCTTTGCCGCGCGCGGTGACCGGGTGGCGATTTGCGATGCCGATGGCGCGGCGGTGGCGCGGATGCAGGCCGACCACCCCGCCATGATCGCGCATCAGGCCGATGTGACCGACGAGGCGCAGATGACCGCCTTTCTGGGCGATGTCGAGGCCGCATGGGGCGGGGCCGATGTGCTCTGCGCCAATGCCGGCACCGGCGGCCCCGCAGGCCGGATCGAGGAACTGGACTATGCCGCGTGGCAGGGCTGCGTCGGCGTCAACCTCTTTGGTGCCTTCCTCGCCTGTCGCTGGGCGGCGCGGGTGATGCGGGCGCAAGGATCTGGGCTGATCCTGATCACCACCTCCACCTCCGGCCTCCACGGCGTGCCCTACCGCACGCCCTATGTGGCCGCAAAATGGGGGCTGGTGGGGCTGACCAAGACACTGGCGATGGAGCTTGGCCCCGCAGGCGTGCGCGTCAACGCCATTGCCCCCGGCGCGGTCGAAGGCCCCCGGATGGAGCGTGTCGTGGAAATGGAGGCCCGCGCCTCGGGCCGGACCGAGGATGAGGTGCGCCACCTTTATGCGCGTGGCACCAGCCTGCGCACATGGGTCACGGCGGATGATCTGGCGGATATGGCGCTTTTCCTCGCCTCCCCCGCCGCAAGCAAGGTAACGGGCCAGATCCTGGCCGTGGACGGACATACGGAGAGCATGGTGTGATGACGAAAACAGCAGCAATCATCGGCGGCGGTGTGATCGGCGGCGGCTGGGCCGCGCGCTTTCTTCTCAACGGCTGGGATGTGCGGGTGTTCGACCCCGATCCCGAGGCCGCGCGCAAAATCGACGCGGTCTTGGCCAACGCCCGCCACGCCCTGCCCATGCTCTATGACGTGGCCCTCCCCCCAGAGGGCAAGCTCAGCTTTCATTCCACCATGTCCGAAACCGTCAAGGGCGCGGACTGGATTCAGGAAAGCGTGCCCGAACGGCTGGAACTCAAGCGCAAGGTCTTTCAGACCCTTCAGGAACATTGCGACCCGGCCGCGATCATCGGCTCCTCCACCTCCGGCTTCAAACCCTCGGAACTGCAGGGCTGCGCCACGCGGCCCGAACAGATCGTGGTGACGCATCCGTTCAACCCGGTCTATCTCTTGCCACTGATCGAACTGGTCACGACCGAGAAAAACACCCCCGCCCTCATCGCCCGCGCCAAGGATATTCTCACCTCGCTTGGCCATTTCCCCTTGCATGTGCAAAAGGAAATCGACGCCCATATCGCGGATCGCTTTCTCGAGGCCGTCTGGCGCGAGGCGCTCTGGCTCATCAAGGACGGCATCGCCACGACTGAGGAAATCGACAACGCCATCCGCTACGGCTTTGGCCTGCGGTGGGGGCAGATGGGCCTGTTTGAAACCTACCGCATCGCGGGCGGCGAGGCAGGGATGAAACATTTCATCGACCAGTTCGGCCCCTGCCTCTCCTGGCCCTGGACAAAACTCATGGACGTGCCGGAACTGACCGAAGAACTGGCCCAGATGATCGCCGATCAGTCCGACGCGCAATCGGGCCATCTGACGATCCGCGAATTGGAACGCAAGCGCGACAACAACCTTGTCGCCATGCTGCGCGCCCTGCGGCAACAGGGCAATGCGGCGGGACGGCTGATCAACGCGCATCAGCAAACGATCAAGACTACCCTCACCGACGGCCCGCCCATCACCAGCGCCCGCCGCGTGATCCCCGCCGACTGGACCGATTACAACGGTCACATGAACGAGGGGCGCTTTGGCCAGCTTTTCAGCGATGCCGCCGACGCGGTGATGACCCATGTGGGGGCCGATGCCGACTATATCGCGGGTGGTCTCAGCTATTTCACGGTCGAGAATACCATCAGCTTTCTGGCCGAAGCCCATGCTGGCGAATATGTCCGCGTGGAAACCCGCGTGACCCAAGGCGAAGGCAAGAAACTCCGCTGCTTTCACGAAATGAAACGCGAGAGCGACGGCGCGCTTCTGGCCACCTCCGACCAGTTCATGCTGCATGTCGATCTGCAAACCCGCAAATCCTGCGACCCGCGCGCCGATGTTCTGGCGCGGGTCGAAGCATTGGCCAAGCTGCACCAGGAGGCGTGACATGCATTTCGGACTGACCGACGAACAGGAAATGATCGTCTCCACGGTGCGCAGCTTTGTCGAGAACGAGATCTACCCGCATGAAGCCCTCGTCGAGCGCACCGGCGAAGTGCCGCCCGACGTGGCCCAATCCATCAAGCAGAAAACCATCGACCTTGGCTTTTACGCCTGCAACTTTCCTGAATCCGCGGGCGGCGCGGGGCTGAGCCATCTCGAATTCGCCCTTGTCGAGCGCGAACTTGGGCGCGGCTCCATGGCGCTCACGCATTTCTTTGGACGGCCCCAGAATATCCTGATGGCCTGCAAGGGCGAACAGATCGAGCGCTACCTGCACCCCGCCGTGCGCGGCGAGCGGATGGATGCCCTCGCCATGACCGAACCGGGCGCCGGATCGGATGTGCGCGGCATGCAATGCGCGGCGCGACGGGATGGCGGCGACTGGGTGCTGAACGGCACCAAGCATTTCATCTCGGGCGCCGATCATGCCGATTTCGTCATCGTCTTTGTCGCCACCGGCGAAGATCAGACCGACAAGGGCCCGAAAAAGCGGATCACCACCTTCCTCGTGGATCGCGGCACGCCGGGGTTCACCATCCGGGATGGCTACAAATCCGTCAGTCACCGCGGCTACAAGAACATGGTGCTCGAATTCGACGACTGCCGCCTGCCCGATGCCCAGGTTCTGGGCGAGGTCGACGGCGGTTTCGCGGTGATGAACGAATGGCTCTACGCCACGCGGATCACCGTGGCCACCATGGCCGTGGGCCGCGCCCGCCGCTGTTTCGACCACGCGCTCAGCTACGCGGCAGAGCGCGAGCAATTCGGCCAGGCGATTGGCAAGTTCCAAGGCATCAGCTTTCAACTGGCCGACATGATCACCGAGATTGACGCCGCCGACCTCTTGACCCTCAACGCCGCATGGCGGCTCGATCAGGGGCTGCCCGCCAACCGCGAGATCGCCAGCGCCAAGCTCTATGCCTCCGAAATGCTGGCCCGCGTCACCGATGCCACGCTGCAAATCCATGGCGGCATGGGGCTGATGGACGACCTGCCGATCGAACGCTTCTGGCGCGATGCACGGGTCGAGCGTATCTGGGACGGCACGTCCGAAATTCAGCGCCACATCATCAGCCGCGAGATGCTGCGGCCCCTGGGCGCATGAACGGTATCGCCGCCTGCGGCGTCGAACCGGCGGGGGGCGCTGCCCCCCGGACCCCCCGAGGTATTTTGGGCCAGATGAACCCGGCGCGCCCCCAGCCCGATCAGAGCCGGGGGCCTCACCTGGCGCGGTCATCGGCTCCTCAGCCTGTACCGCCGCACCAGCCTGCCGCAAAAAGGTTAACCAAGCCTTTCATCTGGCCCAAAATACCTCGGGGTGAATGGCCCGCAGGGCCAGAGGGGCAGCGCCCCTTGCCTTTCCAGAGTGCTAGCACATGACCCAAGACCTCTCCCGCCTCCTGCGCCCCGCCTCCATCGCCGTGATCGGCGGCGGCACCTGGTGCGCCAATCTCATCGGGCAATGCGCGGCCATGGGGTTTGCCGGGCCGGTCTGGCCGGTGCATCCCAGCAAACCCGAAATCGGCGGCGCGCGCGCCTATCCCACGCTTGCCTCCCTGCCCGGCGTCCCCGATGCGGTCTTTGTCGGCGTCAACCGCGAGACCACGATTACCACCGTGGCAGAGCTGCGCGCGATGGGCGCAGGTGGGGCGGTCTGCTTTGCCGCGGGCTTTCTCGAGGCCGAGGCAGAGCTGGGCGACGGCGCGGCCATGCAGGCGCGGCTCCTGGAGGCCGCAGGCGATATGCCGATCATCGGCCCCAACTGCTATGGTTTCGTCAATTATCTCGATGGCGCGCTCCTCTGGCCCGACCAGCATGGTGGGCAGCGCTGCACGAGCGGCGTGGCCATTCTCACGCAAAGCTCGAACATCGCGATCAACCTCAGCATGCAAGCGCGCGGTCTGCCGATTGCTTACCTCATGACGGCGGGCAATCAGGCCCAGCTTGGCCTTGCGGACCTCGGTCGCGCGCTCTTGGCTGATCCGCGCGTCACCGCCCTAGGCCTGCATATCGAAGGGGTGGGGGATCTGCGCGCCTTCGAGGCACTGGCCGAGGCCGCACGCGCGGCGGGCAAGCCCATCGTCGCGCTGAAATCAGGGCGCTCCGATCAGGCGCGCGCCGCCACGCAATCGCATACGGCCTCTTTGGCGGGCAGCGGCGCCGGGGCGGCCGCGCTCTTGGCGCGGCTCGGCATCGCGCAGGTTACCTCCCTGCCTCAGATGCTGGAAACCCTGAAACTCCTGCATTTCGCAGGCCCCCTGCCCGGCAATGCCGTGGCTTCGATCTCGTGCTCTGGCGGCGAGGCCAGCCTGATGGCCGACACCGCCCTTGACCATGACATCACCCTGCCGCCGCTCACCCCCTCTCAGGCCAGCGCTCTGCGCGCCGCGCTCGGGCCACGGGTGGCGCTCGCCAACCCGCTCGACTACCACACGTTCATCTGGGGCGACGTGCCCGCCATGACCGCCACCTTTGCTGCCGCGCTGGAGGGCCCCGCCGACATGGGTGTGATGATCGCTGATTTTCCGCGCCCCGACCGATGCGATCCCGCCGCCTGGGACTGCATATTCGAGGCGGGCGCAGAGGCGCAACGCCGGGTGGGCAAACCGCTCGCGCTCATCGCGACCCTGCCGGATTGCCTGTCCGAGGCTATGGCCGAGCGCGCCATCGCAAGCGGTTTGATCCCACTCTTGGGGCTGGATGACGGCCTCACCGCCATCGCCCATGCCGCGTGGCTGGGACAGGCGCGCGCCACACCGGCCCCCCTGCTCCTGCCCGGAACCCCCGCGCGGCCTCACACCCTGACCGAGGCCGAGGCCAAGGTCGCGCTCGCCGCCCACGGTTTGCGCATCCCGCAAGCCCGCCGCGCCACCTCTGCCGCCGAACTCTCGGAAATCCTCACCGCCATGCCCCTGCCGCTGGTCATCAAGGCCGAGGGGCTGGCGCATAAGACCGAAGCCGGCGGCGTGCTCTTTCTGCGCGACGCCGGGAACATCCCCGAGACGCTGGCCAAGGCGATCGCCATGCCCTGTCAAAGCTGGCTGATCGAAGAGATGATTGCGACCCCCGTCGCCGAACTCTTGATCGGCGTGCTGCGCGACCCGGCGCATGGGTTCGTGCTGACGCTGGGCGCGGGCGGTATCCTCACCGAGATCCTGCGCGATACCGTCTCGCTCCTCTTGCCCGTGACAGAATCCGAGATCGACGCCGCGCTCGACCGGCTCCGCCTTGCACCGCTCCTTAACGGCTATCGCGGTCAACCCGCCACGGACAGATCGGCAATCATACGGGCGATCATGGCCGTGCAGGCCTATGTTGTTGCCCATGCCGCCTGCCTCGAAGAGGTGGAAATCAACCCGCTCCTCTGCACCGCCAAAGACGCGGTTGCCGTGGACGCGCTCATCACCAAGGGAGAGAGACCATGACCGACACCCCCATTCGCATCGAACGCAATGGTGCCGTGCTCGAGGTGACACTGGACCGCCCCCGCGCCAATGCCATCGACGGCGCCACCAGCCGCATCATGGGCGAGGTATTCCGCGACTTTCGCGACGATCCGACCCTGCGCGTGGCGATCCTGACCGGCGCGGGCGAGAAATTCTTTTGCCCCGGCTGGGATCTCAAATCCGCCGCCGAAGGCGAGGCCCCCGATAGCGATTACGGCGTCGGTGGCTTTGGCGGGCTGCAGGAGCTGCGTGGGCTGAACAAGCCGGTGATTGCCGCCATCAACGGCATCGCCTGCGGCGGCGGGCTTGAACTGGCGCTCTCAGCAGACATCATTCTGGCCGCAGAACATGCCACCTTTGCCCTGCCCGAAATCCGCTCGGGCACCGTGGCCGATGCCGCCAGCCTCAAGCTGCCCAAGCGCATCCCCTACCACATCGCCATGGAGCTTTTGATCACGGGCCGCTGGTTCGATGCAAAAGAGGCCGCGAATTGGGGCCTCATCAACCACATCCACCCCGCAGACCGCTTGATGGCCGAAGCCCGCGCCATGGCCCAGACCATCGCCGACGGCCCGCCGCTCGTCTATGCCGCGATCAAGGAAATTGTGCGCGAAGCCGAGGCGATGCGTTTTCAGGATGCAATGAACCGCATCACCCGGCGACAGTTCGAGACGGTGGATATCCTCTATGCCTCGGAGGATCAGAAAGAGGGCGCGCGCGCCTTTGCCGAAAAACGCGATCCGGTATGGAAGGGGCGCTGAGGGCGGGTGTTTGATGCGCAGGTAACGTGCCTCAAATCCGCCCGAACACAGCCGCCAGAATCTCTTCCAGACGCGCCGCGTCCTCTTGCGTAAAGGCATCCGGTTGATCGCTGTCGATATCGAAGACTGCGATCAGTCGGCCCGCCCCGTCGCGCACCGGAAGGACAATCTCCGAGCGCGTGGAGCTCGCGCAGGCGATATGCCCCGGAAAGGCATCCACATCCGGCACCAATTGCACCGTGCCCGTGCGCGCCGCCGCCCCGCACACCCCGCGTGAAAACGGGATGCTCAGGCATCCATGCCCGCCCTGATAGGGCCCGATCTTGAGCATTTCGGGGGCTGTGACACGGTAGAACCCGGTCCAGTCGAACCGGTCATCGGCGTGATGCACCTCGCACACCACCGTGGCCATCAGCGCAACGGCGTCGCTCTCTCCGTCGGTGAGCGCGGCGATGGTTCGGGCGATATGGTCATAGTCGATCCGCATGGCAGCCATATGCCACGCCCCGCCGCCCAAGGCCAGAGGCTGCGTGCCGCCATCGGGTTGCATCCCCGGTCCGGCCATGGCAGAGACCCGCCCCGAATGCGAATCCGACATGGACTATAAGGAAAACGACATATGCCCCGGCTGAGCCTGCACCGAAACGTGACCCGCGATCTGGAACCGCTGGCGCGCCTTTTGACCGACAAGGACGATCTCGCGCTTATCAATCCGCAGGCCAGCCATCCCTTTGACGCGCGCGAATGGGCGCTGAAATGGGTGGGCGATCTCGAAGACGAGACCTTCTATCTGCGGGATGAGGACGGGCGCGACGTCGGCTTTTTCGCGCTGCGCGTTGGCATCGGCCCCGAGGTGCGCCACCTCACCTATGTCTTTGTCGAAGAAAGCATGCGTGGTGGCACCGGCGAGGTGCTCTTGTCCATGGCCGAGGATGCCGCGCGTCAACTCAACGCGCTGACCATCACGCTCAAGGTCGAACTCGACAACGCGCCGGCCCTCAATCTCTACCGAAAGGCGGGATACGAGGAACTGTCGCGCCGCCGGGGCATGGCCACGATGCGGCGCGATCTCGAAGCGGCGTGAACCGGATCACATCCGTTCAATCGCAATCGCCGTGCCCTCGCCGCCGCCGATGCAAATCGCGGCCACGCCACGCCGTAGCCCGCGCGTCTCAAGCGCATGGAGCAACGTCACCATGATCCGCGCGCCAGAGGCGCCAATCGGATGACCCAGCGCACAGGCCCCGCCATTGACGTTGAGCCGCTCGCGCGCCACGCCCATCTCATGCATAAAGGCCATGGGCACCACGGCGAAGGCCTCGTTCACCTCCCACAGGTCGACATCATTCACGTCCCAACCCAGACGGTCCAAGAGCTTGCGCGCCGCAGGCACCGGCGCGGTGGTAAAAAGGCCGGGCGCCTGTGCATGGCTGGCATGCCCCATGATCCGCGCGCGGATGCGCAAACCCCGCGCCTCTACCGCCGCGCGCGAGGCCAGCACCAATGCCGCAGCACCATCGCTGATCGAGCTGGAATTGGCCGCCGTCACAGTGCCCTCCGCGCGAAACGCCGGTTTCAGCGTCGGGATCTTTTCGGGCCGCGCCTTGGCGGGTTGTTCGTCTGCGGAAATCACCACCTCGCCCTTGCGCCCCCGCACCGTGACCGGGGTAATCTCGCGCGCGAACGCCCCCGAGGCTTGGGCGTCAAGCGCGCCCTGCAACGAGGCCAGCGCATAGGCATCCTGCGCCTCGCGGGTGAATTGAAACGCCTCGGCGCAATCCTCGGCAAAGGTTCCCATCAGACGCCCCTTGTCATAGGCATCCTCGAGCCCGTCGAGAAACATATGATCGACCACCTGCGCATGGCCCAGCCGCGCACCGCCGCGCATTTTGGGCAAGAGATAGGGTGCGCTCGACATCGATTCCATGCCCCCCGCGAGCATCACCTGCGCGTGGCCCAGCGCGATCTGGTCAAACGCCATCATCGCGGCCTTCATCCCTGACCCGCACATCTTGTTGAGCGTGGTGGCGGGCACCTCTTCGCCCAAGCCCCCCAGAAATCCCGCCTGCCGCGCCGGGGCCTGCCCCTGCCCCGCAGGCAGCACACAGCCCATCAAGACCTCGTCGACGGTTTCGGCCCCGGCATCCAGCAGCGCGGCGCGAATCGCAGCGCCCCCCAGCTCCGCCGCGGGCACCCCATCGAAATCCCCCTGAAATCCGCCCATGGGCGTGCGCGCCGCCCCTGCGATCACCACATCATGCATCTTTGCCTCCTCGCAAATCCTGATCCTGCATACCGAATGGTAAGGAATTGGGTCTAGCGTGCCCTGTATTACTACGTATCGCGCCGGAGGCACCATGGACTTGCACGCCACTCACCATCCTGACCTGACCATCATCACCGTGGCCGAGGCGCGTATCGACGCCGCCGCCGCCATTCGTTTCAAGGACGCCATGCGCGCCGCCACCGCCGCGGGGGCCGGGCCGGTTGTGCTTGATCTGGGCAATGTCACCTTTGTCGACTCGAGCGGTCTTGGCGCCATCGTCGCCGCGATGAAACAGATGGGCGGCGACCGGCGGCTTGATCTTGCCTGCCTCACCCCCGATGTGGCCAAGGTGTTTCGCCTCACGCGGATGGACACGGTTTTCACCATCCATGACGATCTGCGCAGGCTCAATTCCCGCGCGACAGGATAATGCGCCAAGATGGAGCACCCCTTGTCCCCCGTCAAAGGCCGCGCGCGGTGACCCCCGAGACCGCAGCACAGCGCCTCTCGCTCAGCACCCCGGCATCGGATCTCGCGGTGCGCGACGTGCTGGCGCGCATCCGTAGCTGGCTGCACGCCAGCGCCCTGACGACCGAGGACCGTGGCACCGTCGAAATCGTACTGGCCGAGGCGCTGAATAATATCGTCGAACATGCCTATCCGGCTGATGCCCCCGGCGAGATTCGCCTCGACCTTGCGCTTGACCAGGCCCGGCTTGTCTGTGTGCTCAGCGACCACGGCACGGCCCTGCCCGGTCTACGCCCCCCCGATGGCACCCTGCCCGCGCAAGACGTCGCGCGCGACGGCATGCCCGAGGGCGGATTTGGCTGGTTCCTGATTCGCGATCTTGCCGACCGGATCGACTATCGTCGCGCAGCAGGGTGGAACCACCTGAGCCTGGAACTCCGCCATTCCCGGCTCTGATACAACCCTAGGAAAAGGCCGCCGCAATCTTACCTTATTCCCGGCCAACTCACGCCGCAGAGACCCTGCATAACAAAACCTGTAGCTGCATATGGCTTCCCTCGGCGTCGCGTGTAATTGCCCCCACCCAGCGCGCGGCGTCGAGGCTTACCTCCCCCCCCCCCGAAAGAAAAACGGCGAGCGCGGCCCAAGGCGATTACAGAAAAAGGCCCGCGATTTTTCTGTTATAAATTGAGCCAACTCAAGCTCTCAGAGCGTTTTGGTGTTTCAACGAAAAGCCGAAACGCTTTAGTGTCCGCCCATCACGGACACAAGGACTCCCCATGCGCGACTTTCACACGCCCGGCCGCTCGGCTACCTTCGCCACCAACGGAATGTGCGCCACCTCGCACCCGCTCGCGGCCAAGACCGCCATCGACATTCTCGAACGCGGCGGCAACGCCATGGACGCGGCGATTGCAGGCGCGGTCCTCTTGGGCATTTGCGAACCACAAATGACCGGCATCGGCGGCGATTGCTTTGTCCTCTTCACCAAACCGGGTGATCCCACCATCCACGCGCTCAACGGCTCTGGCCGCGCGCCCGCCGGGGCCTCTGCCGCCGCTCTGCGCGCCGCGGGCCATGAGACCGTACCGCTCCAGAGCGCGCATGCCGTCACGGTCCCCGGTGCCGTCGACGCCTTTTGCCAACTCAGCGCCGATCACGGCCGGCTTGGCCTCGATACCCTGCTCGCCCCCACCATCCGCTACGCCGAAGAGGGCGTGCCAGTGGCCCCCCGCGTGGCCTTTGACTGGCCCACCGCTGGCGCTGCGCTTCAGGGGCATGGCCTCACCCATTTCATGCCCGCGGGCACGCCCCTCAAGGCGGGCCAGATGTTCCGCGCCCCCGGCCAGGCCGAGGTGCTGCGCCGCGTGGCCCGCGACGGGCGCGCCGCCTTTTACGAAGGCGAGGTGGCCGACGACATCATCGCCACGCTCAATGCCTTGGGCGGCACCCATCAGGCTGCCGATTTCGCAGGCCAGCGCTGCGATTACACAACACCCGTCCGCGGCGATTACAAAGGTGCCAACCTGGTCGAGCATCCGCCAAACGGCCAAGGCGCCACCGCGATCCTGCTGCTCAACATCCTGAAACATTTCGATATTGCAGGTATGGACCCGTTTGGCGCAGAGCGTGTGCATATCGAGGCCGAGGCCACCAAACTGGCCTATGACGCGCGCAACCGCTTCATTGCCGACCCCGATCACATGCGCAAACTGGATCACATGCTCTCGCCGGAAACGGCGGCGAAACTGGCCGCGCTGATTGATCCCAAGCGCGCCATGGCCGCCGCCAAACCCCTGACCGAGGCGGTGCACCGCGACACGATCTACATCACCGTAGTCGACCGCGACCGCATGGCAGTGTCGCTGATCTACTCCATCTTCCACGGTTTCGGCTCGGGCATCGCCTCCGAGAAATTCGGCGTGCTGCTGCAAAACCGAGGCGCGGGCTTTACGCTTGAAGAGGGGCATCCCAACGAATTCGGCGGCGGCAAACGCCCGATGCACACGATCATCCCCGGCATGTTGGCCGAGAATGGCCGCGTGACCATGCCCTTTGGCGTGATGGGCGGCTCTTATCAGTCGACGGGGCATGCGCGGCTTGTGTCGAACCTGCGCGATTTCGGAATGGACCCGCAATCCGCCATCGACGCGCCGCGCGCCTTTGCCGATCCTCTCGGCCTCAACCTCGAGCGCGGCTATGGCGAGGATGTGGCGCAAACCCTTGCCGATATGGGGCACGAGATCCTGCGTATGCCCGGCCCAATCGGCGGCGCGCAGGCCATCTTCATCCACGAGGACGGCGTGCTCGAAGGGGGCAGCGACCCGCGCAAGGATGGCTGCGCGCTTGGCTATTGATTGACCTCTGGGGTGGGTGCAAACCCACCCTTTTCCCGCTCAATTCAGCTGGAAATGCAGCGGGTAATGCCCATCCTCGAACGGCCCGAAGAGATCGGGAATATCGGGATGCCCCACCGGCTCGCCGGAATAATCCGCCACCAAGTTCTGTTCGCTCACATAGGCCACGTAATAGCTCTGCTCATTTTCCGCGAGCAGGTGATAGAACGGCTGTTCCTTGGATGGGCGGCTATCCTCGGGAATCGAGGCATACCATTCCTCGGTATTCGAGAATTGCGGATCGACGTCAAAGATCACCCCGCGAAACGGGTGCTTCTTGTGACGGACCACCTGGCCCAGATGATATTTTGCACGTGTTTTAATCATATCGCGTTTGCCCCTACCGATGGATTGTAAACCTTTCAAGGGTGGTTTGTCCAACAGTCGGCTGAAACATGCGAGAAACAGTCTGTGAACGCAGGCGTGACAGCGCCACCCCCAAAAACCCTGCGAATTCGTGATTTCCCCCGGCCAGAGTTTCCGGTAAACTGCCTGAAAAAAGAGAGCGAGAGGCAAATGAGCAGAACTCTTCGCGCGTTGATGGTGTTGTTTGTGCTGGCGTCTTGTGGCGGCGGCAATGGCTATGGCACCGCGCCGCGCAATCTGGACCACGCATGCGCCATTCTGAATGAGCGCCCCGAATACGCCCGCGCCTTCCGCGCGACAGAGCGCAGATGGGGCGTGCCCGCGCATGTGCAGATGGCCACCATTTATCAGGAAAGCAAATTCATCAGCGACGCGCGCACGCCGTTCCGCTGGACCCTTGGGGTGATTCCCACGGGTCGCGTCAGCTCGGCCTATGGCTATAGCCAGGCGCTTGATGGCACATGGGAAGAGTATCAGCGCGAGACGGGCCGTTTTGGCGCGCGCCGCACCGATATCGCCGATGCCACGGATTTCATGGGCTGGTATATGGCCAAATCCAATCAGAGCCTCGGAATCCCGCTCACGGATGCGCGCAACCAGTATCTTGCCTATCACGACGGTCGCACAGGCTTTGCCCGCGGCAGCCACAACAGCAAGCCGTGGCTCCTGCGCGTCGCCGACAGTGTCGAGAGCCGGTCGCAGACCTACCGCGCACAGCTTGGCACCTGTTCTCTGGGGCGTGGCCTGATCTGAGAACCGCTGGGCCTGCGGCGCGGGCTCAGCGATCTACCCGCATCCGTTCTTTGCCCGGAATGACGAAATTCTCGTCATTCAGCCGTACATCGCGCTCCATATCCCCTAGAACAACCGTGGTCTGGCTGCCGCTGCCGTCATGGATCACCCATTGGCGCAACTCGACCGGGCTGCCGGTAAAGACAAGATCAATGCTGCCATATTCGGGGTTGGCCGGGTCCTGCGCGCGCACCGTGGTCGAGGTGCCGTCACTCGCGTGCCCCACCACCATCCGCTCGCGCGTGAGATCCACATTGCGCGCAAGGATGATCTTGAGCGGTGTGCGGTTGAGCGGATACCCCACAGGCCCGTCATTCGACCGCGGATCAATGACACCCACCGTATCGCCATCGGCCACAACCAGCGCCTCTTCGGGCGGATCATATTCAAACCGCACCCGACCGGGGCGCTTGATCAGAATCCGCCCCGTGCTGATCGTTCCATCCTCATTGATTTGGGTAAACGCGCCTTGGGCGGTGCGCAGATCGTTGAGATAGCTGGAAATTTCCCGCAACGAAAGCTTTTCCGCCGCCGCCGGGAGGGCCATCGCCGCCCAGAGGACGGGGACCATGAGAAAACGCATCGTGTTCATACCCTTCAGATAAGACGCCCCGCGCGGGATTGCACCTGCGCGGGGCGTAAAATTTTCGTGGCTGAGCGACCTGCCGCCGCCTATTGCGGCTCCGGCACCAGCACCTCGCGCTTGCCGACGTGGTTCGAGGCGCTGACCACGCCCTCATCTTCCATCTGCTCGACCAGGCGCGCGGCCTTGTTATAGCCAATCGCCAGTTTCCGCTGGATGTAGGAGGTCGAGCATTTGCGATCCTTGATCACGATCGCCACCGCCTGATCATAGAGCAGGTCATCACCCTCTGCCCCGCTGCCTGACGAGAGACCCAGCACCGCATCGATGCTCTCGGCCTTGTCCTCATCGGGGCCTTGCAGCACCGATCCCACATAGGTCGGCGGGCCATAGGCCTTGAGGTGATTGACCACCTCCTCCACCTCTTCATCGCTCACGAACGGCCCATGACAGCGCGTGATCTTGCCGCCCCCGGCCATATAGAGCATGTCGCCCATACCCAGAAGCTGCTCGGCCCCCATCTCGCCCAGAATGGTGCGGCTGTCGATTTTCGATGTCACCTGAAACGAAATCCGCGTCGGGAAATTCGCCTTGATCGTGCCGGTGATCACATCGACCGACGGGCGCTGCGTGGCCATTATGAGGTGAATACCGCTCGCCCGCGCCATCTGCGCCAGACGCTGAATACAGGCCTCGATCTCCTTGCCCGCGACCATCATCAGGTCGGCCATCTCGTCGACGATCACGACGATATAGGGCATCTTCTCGGGCGCGAATTCTTCGGTCTCGAATACCGGCTCGCCGGTGTCGTCGTCAAACCCGGTTTGCACCGTCCGGCTGAACATCTCGCCTTTCTTCAGCGCCTCATCGACCCGGCCGTTATAGCCGTCAATGTTACGCACGCCCATCTTGGACATCTTGCGATAGCGGTCCTCCATCTCGGCCACCACCCATTTGAGCGCGACCACCGCCTTTTTCGGGTCTGTCACGACGGGGGACAACAGATGCGGAATCCCGTCATAAACGCTCAGTTCCAGCATCTTGGGGTCGATCATGATCAACCGGCATTCCTCGGGCGTCAGCTTGTAGAGCAGGCTCAGGATCATCGTGTTGATCGCCACCGATTTGCCCGAGCCGGTCGTCCCTGCAATGAGCAGGTGGGGCATCTTGGCAAGGTTGGCCACAATCGGATCGCCGCCAATGTCCTTGCCCAGCGCAAGCGGCAGCTTCTGATTGCCATCGCCATAAGCCCGGCTCGACAGGATTTCGCGAAAGCCCACCATCTCGCGGTTGTCATTGGGCAATTCGATGCCAATGACCGACCGCCCCGGCACCGTGGACACCCGCGCGCTCAGCGCCGACATCGACCGCGCAATGTCATCCGCCAGGCCGATCACCCGGCTCGCCTTGAGGCCCGGTGCCGGCTCCAGTTCGTACATCGTAACCACGGGGCCCGGGCGCACGCTTACGATCTCGCCCTTGACGCCGTAATCGTCGAGCACGTTTTCCAGCATCCGCGCATTCTCTTCCAGCGACTCGTCGCTCAGATGGTGGCGCTGAATCTGCTCGGGGTCCGCCAACAGGCTGAGCGGCGGCAATTCATAAACCGGCTGTGCCGGGGTATCGAACTTC
>SWCD01020704.1_pt1 | contig 17826 bp, 12 predicted proteins | sample 4693011 | NCBI WGS metagenome assembly SWCD01 (sample SAMN10267278, study PRJNA491770) | bioreactor metagenome | isolation source: DHS bioreactor inoculated with marine | place: Japan: Omine Ridge, Nankai Trough | reverse complement strand
GTCCGGATCTTGGCGGACAATGGCGCGCAGGCCTTGGGCAAAGGTGAGACCGATCTCCGGCTTGATCTGAATCTGGTTGATGCCGTGCAACTGGTATTCAACCGGGTCTTCAACAGTAATGATTTTATTTGATCCGGTGTTGATCTTGTCCAGGGCGCAGTAGAGAGACGTTGTTTTACCAGAACCGGTGGGGCCGGTGACCAAAATGATACCGTTTGGCAGGTTGATCAACTCTTCAAACTGGTGCTCTACCTCCGGCGGCATGCCGAGGCTGGTGAGATCAAGGATAACACTGGTCTTTTCCAGAATACGGATAACAATCCCCTCGCCGTGGATTGTGGGCAGGGTGGAGACGCGAAGATCCACCTCTTTACCGCTCAAGCGCAGAGAGATTTTGCCGTCCTGGGGGACACGCCGTTCGGCAATATCAAGTCCTGCCAGCAACTTAACCCTGGAGATAATGGCAGCCTGCATAGATCGTAACGGCGTTTCATGGTCGTAAAGGACGCCATCGATCCTAAAGCGGACCAGTTGGCCATCTTCAAAAGACTCGATATGGATATCTGATGCGCGGCGCTCAAGGGCTGTGTCAACGAGGTTGTTGACATAACGGATAACCGGCGCCTCGGAGGCCATGTCTTTAAGTTTGTCAACATCTGCTTCGTCCAGGGAGAGTTGTTCTGTCTCAGGCTTGTTAAAGCCAAGATCATACTGCTCATCACAGAGATTGCGCAGGTCTGCTTCTGACATCAGTTCAATAGTGAAGACATCTGATGCAGGAGGCGAAGAATCGTCGTCCAGTTCGTTATGGAGAAGCTGCAGGCTGATTTCAGCAGCGTTTATAATTTCACTATTTTCAGGGTTGTGGGTAATGAGGACAACCTCATCACCGCGTTGGGCAAGGGCAAAGGGGTGGCTCTGGTGAAAAATTTTCGGAAGCTTAATGGGCAGGAAAACCTCGGATTCGTGGGGTTGGTAAAGCTTAAGATTAAGCTGTTCCGCCTGGGCGCTGAGGATGTCTTGGCTGCTGACAAAACCAAGGGAGACAAGTATCTCAGCAAGGCTTTGAGGAACAGTCTCAAGATGGGCGACAGCGCGGTCAAGCTGCTCCGGGCTGATTTTGCTGTTGTTAACCAGCAGTGAGCCAAGATTGTCTTTTTTGGAAAAGATTACAGTCATAGGTGAGTTGGCGGTTTCTATCTCATTGTATGAGCTAAACTCTTGTTTCTGTTTACCATTCCCTCAACAATTAACAATAAGAAAGAAAAAAGACTTCTTTGTTCCTTAATTTATGGGCATAGCGAGCAGCTGATTAAAGAAAGCATGTTTCGTGCCAGGGGTGTGCATTCGCTTGCCTCTGTGTGGGGGGCGTATCCCATATAATCTCCTATTTCTACGGTAAAAATCAAGTTTGTCTGTAGCCCCTGAGTTCTCCTGCTCTGTGTATTCCATAGGGTAACCCTATTTAAATAATATATTCATTTTTTTATTCCTAAGCAGATCAAAAGGTTAAGCCGGAAACAGCCCATAAAGTGCCTTGCTGGCAAAGACAAAGGTTGACCTAACTAAGAAAAATTACTAGCTTATCGTCAAGTATCTAATTAAATAATTAAACTCTTAACTAATTGTTGCAGTGGAGAATGAAAATGATTGGAAAGGTAAAGATGACAGGGCTTCTTGTTGCTCTTTTTGTGACTGTTTCAGTCCTTCCTGCCCGAGCAGGTCTTACTGTTGATTTGCAAAATTTGGTTGCTGAGGGGGGCGCTCTTAACAGCAAGCTGACTCTTTTTAGTTTTGCTGACCAGTCCTGCAGTGACCTTGGCCTGGTAAATGCTGATCTTAAAAATCTAGAAGCAAGTGCCCGGTCTGTTACGGCAGGTTTGACACAGCCAATTACTATGACAACAGAAGATTTTGACGCTTTGGACGCTCTCTCAGGCATGGCAAGGGAGATGTCGCTCAGCTCTGTAAGGCTGAGTATGGAGCTGCAAAGCATTGATGATGTTGCCGAACTTTTTGAGTATCGGGCAGCCTTAAGCGCCATGCTTGAACTGTCCAATGATATCGGCAGTATGGCTGATCGCATTTTAGAGATGGCTGATCGTATTTTGGTTATGGCTGACAATATAGGGGCCATGGCTAACCGTATCCTCATGACCCAGCAAATCCAAAACAGCAATATCGCCTTAACCCAGGCCTCCTTGCTTACCACCCAGCAGAACATGGTGCTGCTCAGTAATAGCATCTCTTCAACTATCTATAATCTCACCCTTGGGCTTGTGGTGGCAGACAGCAATACCCTCCTTGATGAGATGACAGTGGTTAATCTCACCTCTGAGAATATGGCCCAAGAACTGGCCCGGCTTGAGGGAAGTACAACACTTCTACTTGCTGGAATGGTTGACCTCTACAGCTGGATGAGTATCAGCAGCCAGGGAGCCAGTCATTATATTAGCGGTGACACCCTTACCTCTCTGGGAGATCTTTCAAACATCTATGCCGGGCTTGCTTTTTCGCTGGAAACCTATGCTGCGACAATTAATAATCTCGCCCCGTTGACAGATACAGCAGTTCTCTCTGACGCCACAGCTTCCATGCTGCGCCTCACTGCTGATATTGGCCTGATGTCGGCGCGGATAATGGAGATGGTGGATAAGATTATCATCATGGCCGACAATATTGGCCTGATGGCAGATAATATTGTTGCCACCCAACAATTGCAGCAAACAAATATTGAGCTCACAGAAAGTTCATTGCTCATAGCGCAAAATACCACCATAACCGCCATTAAAAATATGGGCCTGTAGGCGCCTTGAAGGGAGAAATTAAATGAAAACTGTAATTAAAAATTCTTTAAAGGCCCTTGTTTTGATGGTGGCTGTGGCTTTACCTCTCCACGCAAAAGCCACCGTAACAAGCGACATTCAAATCTTGGTAAGCCAGGCAAATTCACTGCAGAGTCAGCTTGTGGATATCAATCTTACGGCTGATGTTATTTGTGCCCCCCTGGTAACTGCTGGGCAGGCAACTGGAACACTGCTGGAAAGTATTGAGGCGGTAAATGGCAGCTTAGTTGCACCCATCACCATTGATGACAGCCTGATGGCAGCTTTGGAAGATCTTTCCATGACCAATGTTCAGATTAGCGATCAGGCTTTACGTTTGGGCACAGATCTTCAGCTTTTGGCTCCCAGCGTTGATGCCCTTTCTATAAAGGATGGATTAACAGCCATGCTGCAACTTTCCGACGATATAGGCGCCATGGCTGACCGTATTGGTGAAATGGCTGATAAAATCCTGATTATGGCTGATAATATAGGCGTTATGGCAGATCGTATTATGTTGACCCAGGAGATCCAAAGCCAAAACCTGGCCCTGACCCAACAATCCATTCTGCAGACCCAGACCAATATGCTTACCCTGGTCTCGGTTGCCGAAACAGCAAGCTATGATCTTGATTTGAACTCACTTGTTATGCAGGGTGAGTTGCTTGCCGCTGATTTGGCTGCCACTGTGTTTAGCCCACTGACTATAAAGTACCAGCTTGCTGATGCTGCTGATGACGTTCATGCTTTCCTGGCCCAGGTTAAAGCCATGGAAGACAGCTTGGAGGTGCTTAGTGCCGGTAGCACAGTGAGCGTGGACAGCTCAACTTTGACCAGCCTGGTTAATCTGTCCATCATGGCAACCTCGGTCTCCACAGTTTTAGATGGATACATCCTTGCTGTTGAAAGCATGCAGATGTTGCTCTCTGATCGAAATCTCGACGCGTCGCTCACTAGTATGCTGGCCATGTCTGCTGATATCGGTATGCTTGCCAATTCTATCCTGGAAATGGCAGATTTGATTTTGGTTATGGCTGACAACATCGGCATGACCGCCGATCAGATTATCCTCACTCAGGAACTGCAGAGTGGCTACCTGGCGATCAGCCAGGCATCTATTCTGGCAACCCAGGAGATGGCCATAGGCATAATTGTTGCCCAGAGTTTGTAATTTGTATACCGGATAAATCGGTTCATAATATTGCTTTACAGGGACAAGGTTGAATTTTGTCCTCATCACACGAATAGGAAAAGGAGATCGAGATGAGTTCTCGGACGCCTTTTCCTATTCGTGCTTCAATAATAAGTACTTATTTTCCGGCATTTATATCCGGATAAAAAAGTTGCTCTGGAAATGAGAATAAAGATAATATTCAGGTTAGGCTCCATAATCATTAGGGCTGGCTATCTTTCATCCACATAACAAGAGTGACATGGACATGGTAATATCTAACGAAGACGAGTTGTCAGAAGTTCCACAGAGAAAGCTGACATCCATACTCGCAGCAGATGTGGTTGGTTACAGCCGTATGATGGGTGTTGATGAGAATGGTACCCATAAACTCTTAGGTAAGTGCCGGAAGATTATTGACCGGAATATCAATCGTCATGGTGGCCGCATATTCAACACCGGGGGTGACAGTGTAATGGCTGAATTTGCCTCAACGGTTGAGGCGGTACGCTGTGCGATAGAAATTCAGGAAGAGCTCGGCGCTCACAATACAGATAAATCTGCATCTGAGCAGATGTGGTTTCGTATTGGGCTTAATGTGGGAGATGTAATTGTCGAAGGTGATGATTTAATCGGCGATGGTGTCAATGTTGCCGCACGTATGGAGTCGATAGCACCACCAGGAGGTATTTGTATCTCGGGTAGTGTTTATGAGTTAGTACGCAATAAACTCTCTTTTGCCTTTGAGAATATGGGTGAACGATCGGTAAAGAATATTATCGAACCGGTTTCTGTATATAGTTTGTTGCCAGCTGCAACGCCGGAAATTACTCCGAGCATGGTGGGTAAACTACCGGGCCGGTTTGAGAAAAAGAGGAACACAGGTTTTTCGATTGTACTATCGGTTGTGTTTGTGGTGGGAGCTGTAATTACAGCGACCTACTTTGCCGGTAGAGATTTGGATGAAGACGATTCTGGCATACAGAAGGATACAAGCCCGCCGCCTGTTCCAGTTATTGAGGCAGTGGTGGCGAAAAAACCTGTGACGCCAGAGTCACCTCCACCTGTTCCAACTATTGAGGCAGTGGTGGCAGAAAAATCTGTGGTATCCGAGCCGCCTACACCTGTCCTTGAAACAGCGACTCCCTCTGAGATTACAGTGGTCAAAAAACCGGAGTTAGACAACCAACCTCAGCCTAACGAACCAGTGTTACCCCGTATAATACCATCATACTTTGCCGGAAAGGCAATAGAAGGTGTAACCAGAAAAAGAGGTGAGCGCTTTGTGATTGAGATGACAGAGCGTGGAAGTGCCATCGTTACCATTTATAAAAAAGATAAACCGACTGAATCTCGTAAAACAGATAGTGGCCGTTGGTGGATAAATAAAAAAGAACGGGTCTGCTTTCAATTCAGGAAATTTGTTGAGGGCAAAAAGTTTTGCAGAATCTATGTTGTTGAAGAGGGCCGTGAGTTGCTGGTAAGTGGCAACCCCGCTAAGCCAAAATGGATTTTACATCCCCTGGGAGTGGAGGAATAGTTAGGTTTCTAAAAAAAATCTAGGATGTAGAAGTGTTCGGCGATAGAAAGCAGCTACTAGTTCTGCCTTTTTTAATAAAAAAAGCGCCTTGTTCAATTGAACAAGGCGCTTTTGTCGTTTCTGGTACACCAGGCAGGATTCGAACCTGCGACCCCATGATTCGTAGTCATGTACTCTATCCAGCTGAGCTACTGGTGCGCAATGAAGGGCTGTTTATAACGCACTTAGAGCGTTTGGGCAAGGGGATTTTGCATCAAGTTATGTGACATTTTAGACAGATGAAAAACGGGACTTTTGATCTAATTTGCTAAAATCCTATAATTTATTAAGATGCAAAAATGAGATCCTAGGTTTTTTGGGGGTATTGCCTTTATGAAAATAACTTCAGGACTAAATAAACAGATTTTTTTGGCCCTGGCTGTTGTTGGCCTTTTCCCTCTGTTGGTCATGGCATTTCAGAATCATAATTTTGCCAAAAAGACCATTGAGAATGTTGAAAAAGAGCATCTTTCCTTTTCTTTACGTTCTCGGCTTCTCTGGTTGCGCACATGGGTGAGCCACACCCGTCAGGATTTCTATCATCTCGCCTTTGATGATGGTGGCAATAAAGATCTCAGCGATGAAGAGGTTTTTCTTCTTTCAGCCCAAAAGCTTTTCAAGGGCCACATCACCTATCGTTCCATTAGTCTATACAGGCCGGACTGGTCGCTCCTCGTCAGATATCCCGAAGGGTTCAAAGAGAAGGTGAAAACCCCCTCCGATCATTATAAGGACAAGCTTGCCTCTTTGGGCGGCTTGTTTGTCGTTGGTGAAGATTATCGCAATGCCGGAAATGAGGTCATTATGCCGGTGGGGCAGGGCCTTCTTAACCGTAAAGGTGAACTTGGCGCTTTTATTATTGCCGAGATCAACCTGAGCCGTTCACTGGATCGAATTCTTGGTGACACCTCTGATCTTAACGAGGGGGGCAGATATATTCTTGCCAATGAAAATGGCAAAATTCTCTATCGGTCATCAGCCGCAGGAAGTGAGAATGCTGGCATTCAATGTGCAGAGAATAAGGTGCCCCCTGCGGTTTTAGATGCCCCACCCTGGGAGGTTAAGAAACTGGAGAGTTGTGCTGGTGACGAGGTCTATGCCGTAAAGGCCCCTATCCCGGAATTCCAGTGGCTGTTGATCAGTAATTTTGGCACCACAAGCGCATTGAGCCAATTTAAGAAATATATCTTCTCTGGCTTTGTCACGGCCTTTTTTACCCTGGTTTTTCTCTTCTTTTTGGCCAAAAATCTTTCAAGGCGGCTTGCTTCTCCTTTGGATGAATTAGCTCGGGTTGCCCGTCAGATCCGTGAGGGCGAACGTAACGAGCGGCTCCCCTATTTTAAGGAGGACTATGTAAAGGATGTCGGCGAGGCGTTTAACTCCATGATGGATGCCCTTGAGCGCCAGCAGCAGGCCATGGTTCAGAGTACAACCCTAAGCGCTGTGGGCAAGATGAGTTCCAGCCTGGTCCATGAGATGCGTAACCCTCTGTCATCCATAAAAATCAATCTTCAGGCTTTAGCCCGTAAAGTTAAGGATGATGAAGGATTTAGTGAGATGGCTGCTATTGCTCTCATGCAGGTTGACCGCCTGGAAGCCATGTTTGATGACTTGCTGCAGTTCAGCAAACCTCTTGAGGTGCGTAAGCAGCCAATCACCTTTATGGAGCTGGTTGATGAAGTACTAACCTCTGTTGAGTCATCAGCAGTCATAAAAGGTATTGAACTTAAGGTTGATGACAAGCTTCAAGATGTTCTTTTCCATGCAGACAAAGAGCATTCCTGTCGCGCTCTGAGTAATTTAGTGGGTAATGCCATTCAATGGTCACAAGCTGGTACCGCTATTACCATTATTGGCAGGCGTCCGTCAGAAGATGAGGGCGTGGCAGTGATCCAGGTGGCTGACACCGGCCCAGGACTGCAGCCAGAGCAGATGGAAAAGGTGTTCCAGCCATTTTTCACCACCCGTGAGTTAGGTACCGGCCTTGGCTTGGCAAATGTGAAAAAAGTGATGGACTATCAAGGCGGATCGGTTCTTGCAGAAAATAACCCCGATGGGGGGGCAATTTTCTCAATTGTTTTTAAGGACTAGGTAACCATGATCAAAATTCTTATTATCGACGATGATTTGGCTTTGGCAAGATCCCTTGAAATTCAGCTTAAGGCTGAAGCGCACGAGGTTGGTGTTGCTCATAATGTTTCCGACGGCATGAAGAGCCTTGAGGCCATGGAACCTGATTTGGTCTTGTTAGACCTGAATTTGCCGGATGAGCATGGATTAAAGGCATTGCCCGCTATAATAGAAAGTCAGCCAAGTGTGACGGTGGTCATCATGACCGGCAACACCGAAAATAGTGAGGCTGTCCAGGCTATGCGCGAGGGAGCCTTTGATTATCTTAGAAAGCCTCTGGATTTGAATGAGCTTCTCCGCATGGCCGAAAAGGTGGAGTCTCTTAAAAATAAAAAGGAGCCAAAGAAACGAGACAAAGAATTAACTCCTAAAGATTTCCCCCTGCAGATGGTGGGTTCCGACCCAAAAATCATTGATATCCATAAGCAGATAGGCTTGCTGGCCAGAAGCAAGGTCACTGTCTTGGTCAAGGGTGAGTCAGGCACCGGAAAGGAGTTGGTTGCCCGTATTCTCCATGACGCATCAGCAAGAGAACATCCCTTTGTGGCCATCAACTGTTCTGCCTTTGTCTCAACACTGCTTGAAAGTGAGCTTTTTGGGTATGAAAAAGGGGCGTTCACCGGAGCTGATCATGCCCAGGAAGGTAAGTTGGAGTTTGCCGGGAAAGGGACCGTTTTCCTTGATGAAATCGGTGATATGTCTCTGGACCTGCAAAGTAAATTGTTGCGGGTTCTTCAGGAAAATGAGTTTGTCCGGGTCGGTGGTTTGAAGGCCAAGCCTCTCCAGGCCAGGATTGTAACGGCAACACATCGTAACTTAGAAGAAATGGTCCATGAAGGCACCTTTCGGGAAGATCTTTTTTACCGCCTCAATGTGGTGAGTGTCACAGTTCCCATTTTACGCGAGAGACGGGGAGATATTGAAGAGCTGGCCGAACATCTTCTTGTCAAGATTGCCTATAAAATGGAGCGTGACCCTCTGCAGCTTACCGGTGATGCCCGCCGTAAACTTAAGACATATAACTGGCCGGGCAATGTTCGTGAGCTTGAAAACGTTTTGACCCGGGCCATTGTCATGGCCCATGGCAATGAAATTACTGATGAGGACTTAGTCATGCGCGAGGGTGATAAGCATGATCAAGATGATGCTCCTGTGACCGGTACCCTTGCTGCCACTGAAAAACAGTATATCACCAGGGTGCTTGATGAACATAATTGGAATATCACCCATACTGCCCTCACCCTGGATATTTCACCCACCACCCTTCGTAAAAAAATCACTGATTATCACCTGAGACGAGCTGAATCCTAATGTTGTATTTTCATAATTTTTCTGTTTGGGGAAAGAGTGCACTCCTTTCCCTTCTGTTGTTTGCTATCTTCCCTGCATCGCTCTGGGCCATTGATCTGGGTAAAAAGGTGCAGTTGCATGGTTTTGCGTCACAAGGCTTTCTAGATACCAATGATAATAATTTTCTTGGTGATACCAAAGACGGCACCTTTGAATTCCTGGAAGTAGGGATCAATATCAATGCCCAATTGAGCGATAATTTCCGTTTGGGTGGTCAGGCGCTGTATTGCCATTTTGCCGATGCTAGCAACGGCAACCTCCGAGCCGACTGGCTGGTGGCAGACTATCACTTCAAAGATCCCCTGGGGTTACGTGTGGGTAAGATCAAGATGCCCATGGGCCTCTATAATATGGAGCGCGACTCCGATTTTCTTCGGCCTCTTATTTTTCTCCCCCAATCTATATATGACGAAACCCGTCGTGATTCCTGGCAGTCCCACTGGGGGGGTGAAGTCTACGGCAACTTGCTTGCCGGTGGCGCATGGGGAGATATTGATTACCAGCTCTTTGGCGGTCAAATTAACTATGATGACGATTCCCTGGCCACTGAGGCAGTCAGTGGTATTGTTAACCGCTACAACAAGTTGAACTCAACGAGTCTGGATTCAGGTGATCTGAGCAGGGATAATGACTATGTCTATGGCTTTGCTTTGTTTTTCAATCCTGCTGTTGAGGGGTTGCGCGGTGCCTTTACTTTCCTGGCCCTCGACGATGAAACTCGTATCCATGAAACAGAGGTGGAAACTCTGCGGGTAAAAAGTAAGTTTGTCGCCTCGCTGGAGTACACCTGGAAACAGTTTAGCGCCACTGCGGAATATAGTGAAACAGACCGCAAGCAGCAGCAGTTTGGCGTTACCACTGTAGATGGGCGATCTCGATCCTGGTACGTGCTGCTAAGCTACTCTCCCATCGAAACGCTCACCTTTTCCATCTTTTATGATGAATATTACCGAACCATTGATAACCGGCATGACCCTGTCGGCACCAGGAACTTATATCCGTGGCGGAAGGATATTGCCGCAGCATTACGGTATGATTTTACAGAAAATTGGACCTTCAAGGCTGAGTGGCATGTCTTAGACGGTACGGCATTCTATTCAGGTTATTTTAATCCACAGGGTGCTGATCGCTACTGGCAGTATGGCGCCCTCAAGCTCACCTTGAACTTTTAATCATGATGTTAAAGATGAAAGGGCTCATAAGTGCGTTTATTATTTGTCTGTGGTTTTTTGTCACAGCGGTAGCGGATTTACGCGCTCAGTTGTCTTTTGTCTTGGTCGTTAATGCCGAAAATAAAGTGGAGTCAATCAGCCGCCAGGATGCCGAGCTTATTTTCCTCAGCAAGAAGCGCATATGGGGAGATGATGAGAATATTCACGTGATCATTAACGAAAATCCGCAAATTTATAGCTCTTTCAGCTATAGTGTATTAAGAAAAACACCACGCCAATATCTGATTTTTCGAAAGAAGATGCTCTTTCGTGGCCAGGGAATGCCGCCTCCAACGGTCCGTTCTGATCAGGAGGTTGTTGATTTTGTCGCTTCCAACCAGAATGGTATTGGCTTTGTCAGTCCGGAGTCAGTCACATCAAAGGTGAAGGTCGTACAAATCACCCCCTAGGGTTTTGTTATGAGTATCCTTCGTAATATCCGTACCAAAATATGGGCCTGTGTCAGCGTGGCCCTGTTTAGCTATCTCGTTGCAACCCTGGCAACTACCTGGGTGAACTACGAGACAAAAGCCTCCCTTTCTCATATCGAACAGACAGACCTGCCAATCTCTTTTAAGGGAGTTCTGGTTCAATCCCTTTTTAAGGCCCAGAGTGAAGATTATGAAAACGGCCTGCTCACCGGTGAAAAGGGTGATGTCCAGCAGGCTAATCTTCTCCACGACCAAATAGAACAATTGCTTGATGAACTGGTGGAGCTATCCAGTCAAACCCATAACGACCTTTATCCCCGAGTTCTTTCTCTGCGGGACGACTATAATGATTATTTCGTCCTTGCCTCTCAATATTATATGGAGGCGGTCCAGAAGGGGAATATCTTTGCCGCCCGCAAAGAGGTGCATCAGCTCGGCAAAATCCGCGCTCGTCTTGATGAGGATTTTAAAACTGTTGTTGAAATGTTGCAGGGCATGATTGCTGGTGATCTTAACAGCAATAATCAAAGGATTGGTTTTTACACGAGCTTTCTCCACATTATGTTTGTTGCCTTTTTATTGGTAACGACCTTGGTCATCAATTGGCTCGCCAACCGGGAGATTATTGCGCCACTTGCCGGAATTAAGAAGATGATTGGTGATTTCAGCCGGGGAAGAATAGTTGAAAAGCCAGTGGGCAATCATGGCAGTGATGAGATACACAGTCTGGCCACTTCATTCTGGGAGATGACCAGGGACTTGCAGCATATTACCGTTTCAAGGGATTACGTTGATAACATCATTAATAATATGTCCGATTCTTTGATTATCCTTAATCCCGATCTTACCATTCAGACTGTAAATCATGCGACCCTGACCCTTCTCCGCGTTTCTGAGGATGAGTTGGAGGGGACCTCTTTCCGGGATATTTTCAGCCACCAGGAGGAGTCTGTTGTCGACTCCCTTTTCCAAGGTCTCCTTGAAGGTAAGGCAGTCACTAACCTTGAGATCCTTTATGTGGATAGAGATGGCCATGCCTTCCCAGTCCTTTTTTCAGCCAGTGCCCTGTATCATCCTGATGGAGCCCTGCAGGGTATTTCCTGTTTGGCAAGGGATATCCGCGAACTGAAAGAGCAACGGGACCAGTTGGAGTTTTTGGCTAATTTTGACAAGCTCACCGGCCTGCCAAACCGCAACCTCTTTTTTGACCGCCTCACCCTGACCTTAAATGAGGCCAGGCGCTACGGCCACCTTTTTGCCTTACTCTATCTGGACCTTGATCACTTTAAACCTCTTAATGATAGATATGGCCATGAGGCAGGCGATCTTGCCCTGCAGGAGGTTTCACGGCGGCTGCAGGACACAGTGCGCGACACCGATACTGTTTCTCGGGTGGCTGGTGATGAGTTCACCATTCTGCTCAGTAGGGTTCATAATGCCAGCGATGCCATGAAGGTTGCCACCAAGGTCCTTGAAGCCATTGGGGAGCCCTTTTATGTTCAGGGTAACCAGGCTGTTCTTGGGGTGAGTATTGGTATCTGCCTCTCTTCCCCTGAGCTAACCAACCCTGACAGTATTATTAAAAACGCCAATACTGCCATGTATGCTGCCAAGGCAGAAGGCCGTAATCGTTTTATGTTCTCCACACCCGATCAGATGTAGATCTGTTTTCTGCTCATGTTCTGTGAGCTTTTTTTGTCTCTTTAAAGCTTATTTTTTAAGCCTGTTTTTTCACTCCGTTTTCGCCTCTAAAATGCTCCGCAGATTCTAGTGAGTTGGTGAGCAGTTTCTGTCCCCTGCGACGTTTTGTCGTCTGTTTTCGCTCCGAGCAAAAAAAAATAAAAAAAATAATGATGGTATTGCAACACATTAGCGACGTTTTGCCACACAAGGGCTTTTTTTGCGCCTGGTTGGTACGGTCCCTGCTCTCTTGCCTTCCCACGTGTATGTAGTCGTGCCCTCGGTACTCGACAAAAGTGTTGCTGAGAAAGGAGACAATAGGATGAGCAGAAAACCGTGTCTGTTTCTCCTGTTTCTTCCTGCGGGCACATCATTAACCTTGAGGAAGGAGTTGTTATGAAAGGAAGTAAGAAATTAATGGCCGCAACTGCGGCCCTGGGCTTGGTAAGCGCTGTTGGCCTTGCCCAGGCGGATGTTGTTACCCAATGGGACATGTCACTGACATCTCCCGCTCAGTCGCAGCAGGAAATTGCCATTGCAACAGGCGTCCCCTATGACGGGTTTGACATTTTTAACTATGTGGAGCCGGGCAGCCTGGTAGATCCCATCACCGGCGCTGTAGCCACTGATGGTTTTATGCCAAGCGGCTGGGTAAAGTATTCTGTCGGTAAAACAAACATCTTCACCGATGTAACCATGACTGCTCAGAACGGCGCCATGACCTGGAAGGAGAGAGACACCCAAGGTCCTGGTTTAAGTGTTGTGACCAATGATGATGTTAAAGGGACTAATTGTATTATGTCGGCAGGCTGGATGCCTGAGTCCCCCTGGGGTACCGACATCAAGCAATGCTCCGACCCATGGCAGTCCAGTAAGCGCTTTAAGATGGTGAGCTATGTACTTGACGGTCCTGTGGATTTGACCTTTGACGTTGCCGCCACCGGTACCACTGAAGTGTATCGTCTCCTCCAAAAATACGGTAACCATACCGGCCAGCGCGTTACCGGCTATACTCATGAGCTTGGCTTTATCGTGAACGGTCAGTTTCAGCGTGCTACCCCGGGTTCTGGAATTGCTTTTGCTTCTAAAGCTGGTGCTATCTATGACGATGCAGCTCCCACCCCAAGTTCAGTTATGAACCAGGGCGAGCTTGATGCCCTCATGGCTCATGGCTTGTTTGGTGCTGTTGATAAGCATCATACTACTACCGGTTATTTTAACCCTTACGTCCGCGCTACCTTTGGCTTACTGGCCGGAGAAACCTCCATCACCACCACAGGCCTTGCGGCCGTCCATCGTGATCTGTTCGGCGAATGGCTGCCCGGTGACCAGATGAAGGGTGGTTTTTTCTACGATGCTGATGCAAACCCCTACACCGATAATTCGCTGGTAGCAAATTGTGACGGTGCCTTTGATGAGGCTGCCGGTCAGGCCGGTGCTGCTAATGCCGGTTGTGATGGCCAGTGGATATCATACCGTCAGGACTACCAACTCCATGATATTGATGGTGACGGCATTGTCGGCGAGCCAGCTCCTTCAGTGGGAACCGATGTTCGTGCACCGATTCCTGTTGATGACGCAACCATCGCTGCCTGGATGGCTGATCCATTGTGGATTCCCGGCGACATCGATGATTTGGCAAATGTAAACATCAATGCCTATATCTCAGTAGCCAATTCTCAGAACTGGCCCACTGCAGATGGCAATGGCAATGCCAGCTTTACCATCAGGATGACTCCAACCTTTGATGCAGCAGTGGCCCAGACCGAACCAGGTCTCACTGACCCCACTGCCTTTGTAGTAAGCATCGCTGCGCCGACCACAGTTATCCCCTAGTCTGCGCCTAAAAGAACCGAACTATGGGTTCAAAGAATTGGAAATTATCCTGAAATTTGGAGGAATATAATGAAAGTAGCAAAGATAGTAATTTTGGCGATGTTAGTCGCCTTTGCAAGTACTGGTCTGGCCATGGCTGGCGGTACAGTGCAGATGAACCAGGCCGCAGCAGTTTCTGCGGACGTAAAGAACACCACAAACAACGATGTGCAGGCAGCGGTTAAGCTCCTGGCTTATGACAGAGTTGGTAACGCTGTGGGCCATGTTTGCCGCGTCGTTACTCTGCCGGCTAATGATATCACCACTGTGAGCTACCTGTGGCGTGCCCCGGGTTACGAGACCCACCTGTACTGGACTTCGAAAGTACAGGTGGGTGGTGCCTGTGCAAACCATGATGCCGATGATACAGACAGTGACAGCGACAGCGATGGTGATAGTGATGATAGTGATGGCCACCACTAGGTGTAAATGAGCAATACAGGTCTTGACGATCAGGTGATCTAAGACCTCCCTCACTCTTTCCGGTCTTTCGGGGCCGGAAAGAGTCTTTTTGGTATGTGCAGCGGTATGGAACGAGAAAAAGCAACCTTTGTAGTCTTGATACTTATTTTGATAGGACTTTCCAGTTCTTTGTTGTTGTTAGGTATGACTTTTTTCCAAGTCTATATCCTTTCAACCTGGCAGGGCTTGCCTTCTATTTGGTGCCAAGGCCTGTTTTTTGCAGTGTTAATTCTGGCAGGAGGTTTTGCGATGAAAGAGCTTGCCTCCTCTAGCCCGGAAATTTGAGACAAACAATATGAAAGACCTGCAAAGAAAAACCGGAAAACTCCGACAGGAAATAGCAGGGGTAACGGCTATTATTTTATGGGTAGTGGTTGTGTCTCTTTTTGTCGTTTTTATAGAGAAATTTCCGCAGCTCTATATTCTTGCGACCTATGAAGATCTGCCTGGAGAATGGACCCAGGTTTTCTTCTTTGCTGCGACCTTTTTTAGTTGTTTTTTATTGATACGGTATCCCAACCCCTACCGTGTCTTTTTTACTCTCCTCGCCCTGGCCTGTTTCTATGTGGTGGGAGAGGAAATATCATGGGGCCAACGGCTTTTTTCTTTTGCCAGCCCCGAGTTTTTTCAGCGTCATAACCTCCAGCAAGAGTTCAATCTCCATAATTTCCTCACAGGTCCGGTGGCAACCTGGCCTAAGAGAGTTGTCGAGATCTGCCTTGCTGCCGGTTTAGTGGGTTATGGCCTGATCTACCCTCTATTGCACGGGAGCGGCAATAGGCTGGCACAGTGGTTGGCCGACCACGGACTGCCTGTACCACCACTCTATCTCAGCCCCTACTTTGTAACGGGGGCGCTTTGTGAGGTGCGTCTATTTTCTTTTAATGAAGCTGAGATAGCAGAGCTCCTTATCGCCATGGCCCTGGTCTTCCTGACCCTTCATCACCAGCATCTCCTCCTAAAGCAGGAAGGCCAGAGCCATGCTTCCCGGGGCTTAGCCCTGGCAATGATTGGCGTAGTTTGCTTTGCCCTTATCGGGGCAGGCTCTATGAGCTGGTACACCATGAAATCTCCTGAGTTGCGTGAGCAGACCGCCAAACGGATTAATGCCGGACAGAAAAAATTTGCCGCCCGCTATGGCCGTTATGGTGATTGGCAGAATGCAGCCAGCCTCTATGAAGCTCTTCTTGTCGAGAAATCAGACAATAGAGAGCTGCTGAGGAGTCTGGCCCGCTGTTTTAAAGAAATGGGCAACGAAGAGGGATTTGCTGAAGCAAATAACAAGGCAATCCACCTCGATATGATGGTTTATGGCCGCGATCCACGCAGGATATCGGTCAACCTCTCTCTCTTTGAGAGTTTTAGGCAGAATGGCAATAGTGAAAAGGCCGAATTTCATCTAGCCAAGGCCATCGCCGAAAGTCATGATAAGGTGATGTTTGAACCCTATAATGCCAGCAGCTTTTACTGGTACGGTAAATGTCTCGAGGTCCAGGGATATGCAGCAGCTGCCAAAGATCAATTCTCCAAGGCAGTATCCATGAAGCCCGAATCAAAGAAATATCTCAAAGCCTACCGAAAGTCCCTGATGAAAACCAGGGAGAGTTAAAGAGCTATGAGGGCTGGTTCGTTGGGCAGATAAAATTACCAGACCGAACGCAGCCCCTGTTTTTTCCTGATTTGATCAATACGCCTCTCTAAATCAACACGCCAGTCGGCATGGATACGAGCTCCGGAAGGACCGATGAGCTCCGGCAGTCCGTAGACAAGCCGGTCAGCAGCTCGGCTTGCTTCAATTACTGCTTCTATGGAACGAGCCCCGAATTTATACCGCGCTAGAAGAAGACGGAGAAGAAGCCCTGATGTCTTGCGGGCCGCCTTTTTCCAATGGGTATCCATCTGGTGGGCAATGATGAAAGCCCTTTTGAGGAGAATACGACGCAGATCGTCAAGTTCTTCGTTGCTAGCGGAATCACGGAGAAGATCCTCTGGTATCTCAATACCGTCAATATCAAGCACCACTCTGAGCCGACTCATGAAATCGGGAATTTTCAGGGTTTTAGCATCTTGGAGCTTCTGAGGATCGTCTGTGGAAAGAAGATCTTCCATTCCTTCCCAGTTTGACTTAACCCCACCGGCAAAAACAAAAATGGAGCGACCGATATAGTAGGGCGTACCATGGACGTAGGTGACTCCATCCTGCATTGAAGGCAAGAAGTAACGAAGATAACCAAACTCATTGTTCTTGTAGCGGCAGTCAAATTCGTCCCAAAACGTGATAGGCACTTTACCCTTGGCAACCGAGGCGCGAATAAGGTCAATGGAGGAGTTTATCTCATTAGGGTCTGAAAACTGAGTGAGGTTAAATTCGAAAAAATCAAAGGGATCCTGGTCGAACTTTTTACCAATGACACGTGCTACTTCCTTGACGGAAAACGATTTACCTGAGCCTGGAGGCCCGAATACGCCAATACAAAGGGGACGCTGGAAATTTTCTTTGCTGACGTAGGAATCCATAACTGACTGCAAGGTAAGAACCGGACCAATTTCAGCAGGATCGGTGGTGCGAAGATGGCCAATATTATACATGCGCAGGTTTTCGAAGCCGCTTTTGTGGCTCACCTCGTCCTTCAAGTAATGCAAGACCTCAAGGATAACATCCATGTAACCGTGGCTGCCTGTAAGGGTAACACTGATTTTGGCTCGTTTGGCCTGGTCAAAAAAGGAGCGCAAGCCCTGACGCTTATCAGCATCCCAAATCTGGCTGGAAACTTTTTCAAGGCTGCGGTCAAACTCCGGAGAAAAAGATGGTAATTCGATAAAGAATGGGTCGTAGTCTTCCTCTGCACCACAGGTGTCATCACCGAGATAATCACTGCTGAGATCAAGGGAGGGGAATTCCAGGGTGTCGGAAAAATAATAACCATGCTCATACAACCAGTTCCAGTTTGCCAGGACTTTTTTAGATAAGACTAAGGAGTGGCAGCGCCCGGAAACAAGCTCTTTGGAGCGGATAAACTCCATGGCCAGCATAGAGGTGACCAGGGTGTCGTAAGCTGGCACGGAGCCTTTTTGGCGCGGAGAACTCTTCTCAGGCAGGCTCCCGCTACGG
>SWCD01004652.1_pt1 | contig 17831 bp, 11 predicted proteins | sample 4693011 | NCBI WGS metagenome assembly SWCD01 (sample SAMN10267278, study PRJNA491770) | bioreactor metagenome | isolation source: DHS bioreactor inoculated with marine | place: Japan: Omine Ridge, Nankai Trough | reverse complement strand
AATCTTGTGACTTTTAATCAGCCATGGGGCCGTTGGGGTGTCGGTGCTGTGGCACTGCTGCCCACAGGAGAAAGCGGGCTAAGTGCCCGGAAATGGGGACTGGGGCCTGCTTTGGGATTTACCGCCCAAAAGGATAAAATCCTTTGGGGTGCGTTTAACCAGAATATATTCACGGTTGGCGGTGACAACAATATGCCAGATGTGAATGTGTCTATTATCCAGCCAATTTTCAATTATTCGCTTTCAAACGGATGGTCTACGGGTGTTTCGGAAATGTCGATCACCTACGATTGGGAACAGGAAAAATTCACCAGTATGCCGTTGGGAATAAAACTGGCAAAGTTGACAACGATTGGAAAACAAAAAGTGCAATTCATCGGATCATACGAAAGAAACTTCTATGACACGGGTGTTGTACCAAGGGATTTGTTTTCTTTTACAGTAAAGCTACTGGTGCCGAAATAATGCAATAATTTAATTTGGAGTTACACAAATGAGATATTTACTTACATCCACAATAGCCCTGGCTTTTATAGCTACTGCTGTGCAGGCCGAGGAAAACCCGCTGCGTGATGCATATTTTGGTGAAACTCATTTGCATACAATGTATTCACTTGATGCTTATATCGGCGACAATCGCATGTCGCCTTCAATGGCATACCGATTTGCCAAGGGTGAGGCATTTGAAATTGGTGGCGTTAAGAAACAGCTTAAACGCCCACTTGATTTTGCAGCGGTTACCGACCACTCGGAATATATCGGCGAGATGTATTCGACAATCGTCGTAGATGCGCCCGGTCATGATAATGAAGACCTGAAAAAGTTACGCAGTCTTTCAACATTGGAAGAGAAACAGCAGTGGTTTTACAAATATGTATTATCAGTCAACCGTGGCGATGCAAAGCCTCAGCATCCTAGCTTTTTCGCAGGCCCAAGCACTGTAAAAAGTGCGTGGCAGATTATAGTGGATACTGCAGAGCAGCATAATGATCCGGGTAAGTTCACAGCACTTATAGGGTTTGAATGGTCGGGTGCGCCCAAAGGGGCAAACCTGCATCGTAACGTTTTGTTTCGCGATGATAATGCGCCCACATCGCCGATCAGTTATCTCGATGTGAACACCGAGGAAGAGTTGTGGGAATGGATGCGCGCACAAGAAGCTGAAGGGCGCAATCTGCTGGCAATTCCGCATAATTCAAATGCGTCCAAAGGGCGGATGTTTCCAAATACGGACTCTAGTGGCAAGCCTCTGTCACTTGAATATGCACGGACACGCGCACATTTTGAGCCGTTGATCGAAATGATGCAGATTAAAGGGAATTCAGAAGTACACCGCAAGTTCTGGGCTGCTGATGAATTCGCTGATTTTGAGAATGCAGATTCCATACAGAAAAACTCTGGGCGTATATTCTCGGCACGTGATTTCGTGCGTGGCGGTCTGAAGATTGGCCTGCAAAAAGAACAATCTTTGGGTATTAATCCGTTTAAATATGGCTTTACCGGCGGCACTGATACCCATAATGGATTGCCGTCTGATGTAGCTGAAGATACATTCATAGGCGGACACGGGCCTGAAGATGGCAGTGTTGAAAGACGCCGAACAGCAGGCGTTGGTGGCTGGATTGATGGTAAAGACCTGTCAATCGGATCAATTGCAGGGGTTTGGGCCACAGAGAATACACGTGCCGGAATTTGGGACGCAATGAAGCGTAAGGAAACATTTGCGACCTCTGGCCCGCGTATCAAGATACGTATGTTTGGTGGTGTTGATCTAAAAACTGATCCAAAAAATGCAGTTCAACTGGTCGAGCAAGGCTATCAATACGGTGTTCCAATGGGATCAGATCTGGTGCAATCTAGCGTGCCATCTACCTTTACAGTGTATGCTGAAAAAGATCCGGACGGCGCGAATTTGGATCGTATCCAGATCATCAAGGGTTGGGTTGATAAATATGGCGATCTGAATGAGAAAATCATTGATGTTGTCTGGTCTGACGACAGGGTTGTAACTGCTGCGGGAAAACTACCGCCGGTCGGTAATACTGTCGATTTGAAAACAGCACTTTATACTAATGACATAGGTGAGCCGATGTTGATGGGAAGCTGGACAGACAAGGATTTCAATCCTGCTGACGGCGCTTTCTATTATGCGCGTGTATTGGAAATACCAACACCCCGCTGGTCAACATATGATGCAGTCCGCAACAACCTTCCTTTGATGGAAGATGTGGCCGCCACGACACAGGAACGTGCGTGGGGTTCTCCAATCTGGTACTCGCCCAGGTAGTCAACATATAGGCATTGTCAGAAGACATTCATCAACGTCCGCTTTTAGTAATCTGCGCTGAGATAACAAGAAGTCGCGCGAACGGCAGCTTTGGGCCTATGCTGTTGAAAAACTCCGTTTTTTAGCAAAATCTGAAAATATTTGCCCACACAGCTCAAGTGGATAATCTTGGCGAGGGGCTCGGCTAAAAGGGGCTTACGGCCCTGTTGCTGCTTCTTGGAACCTTTCGCGGCAATCTTAACGAACTTTCAACAAAGGTGTGGTTTTTGCGGAAATTCATGAAATCCCAATTTGCGAGTTTTTCAACAGAATAGGCCGGAAGCAGACATGGTAACTAAGGGCGGGAAACAGTCATTCACGATGATTGCATCTTCACGCGAGCATCTGCATAGCTGACATTCAGCACACGCCAAGAAGCTGAACAGTCAGTTTCATCATTAGGGTGGGAAGAGTAATTCGTTTGCAACGCTCAATCACGCAAGCGCTCAATAAAGTTCGGTTTTATAGTTTTCGTTGATGAATTCATCGGCGTCCGCCACCTCCTTGATGGTCGGCGATGCATCTGATGCGGCAACCTGATCAAGGATCATATGCGCAAGAGTTGGCATTCTGTCACGATCCTGGAGTGAGTTAGGATCCCAAAGCTTGGAACGTAAAAACGCTTTGGCGCAGTGTAAAAACGCTTCACGCACATCAATCAGTATACCGACTTTAGGCACTCGACCTTTAATCTGGGAATTCGTCGTGAGCGCTTCGTCGTTAACAATCTTCGCCATACCGTTTACCCGCAGTGTGTCATTGTAACCCGGGATGACAAACAAAAGTCCTACACTCGGATTTTCCACAATGTTCGTCATTGTATCAAGGCGGTTATTCCCAGGCCGGTCAGGAATGAAAATTGTACGGTCATCCAGAATTTGCACAAACCCAGGCGCGTCGCCGCGCGGGCTTACATCAGCCTTGCCGCTGGCGTCGGACGTTCCGATGCAAAGTAACGGAGACCGGTTGATGAAATCGCAACAGTGTTTATCGAGCTGGGATCGATTTTTTTCAATTGCGATATCCATGGTTTCACCCATGATATCCCGAAGCCTTCCCTCGTCTTCAATGATATCTGCGTCATTCATTCCTGACATTTGAACTCTCCTTTAGATAAAGCAATCATAGAGAGCGTCCACTCTTCTGTGTATAAGTTATTTGCCCCATGCTTCCAAGCTAAAGGAGCGTAAAACAACGGCGATTTCCAAGGAAATACTGGGTGAACTGCGTAGCAGCATTGAGGCCCCGAAGATCTCTCAGAACCAATTACAATCAGCTAAGCTGTGATCCGGAGGCGATGGGGCCGCACGCACAAAACCGCCGGTTGTTCCTCTTACAAATCCTAGTGTGTCAGAGATAAACCGCCAATCAAATAGTTAACCATATCTCATTTATTGGCTGCATGAATAGTTGTTGTAACTAACGCCAATTCAAATTCTGAAAACCTTCTTGAACGAAGATTTCAAAGGTAAGTGTCTTGGGTTGCCCATCACCCTTTGATGGGTGAATAGTATGTTCCTGCGTATTCATTTAGTATAACCACCAAGCTCAATATTTCCACTCTGGATTTGTAACACTGGAAGGAATTGAGGTGGACAAGAAGCAGTTCGATCAACGTGGGGATCAACATTAAAGCAACTCGCGAAGCAGGTTGGTTAAATGTGTCTACCGTTAGGTACGACCCCGCAATTTACCAAGGTTTGTAACATATCCCTTCTCAAGTTCATTTTCTCTTACATAGCAAGAATTCTTTTAAACGGATAGGTACCCAATCAAGGTCTTTTCATCCACATCATCGCGATTATCTTCGTGAACAATACTTCCGTTTTCGATAACCAAAATTCGATCGGCTGCATCCATTACAAAGCTCAAGACTTGTTCGGAGAACAAGATGCTGAGGCCTCGTTCATCACGAATTCGTTTTAATACCTGGGCCATTTCCTTAATGATGGATGGCTGAATTCCTTCTGTCGGTTCGTCGAGTAATAGAATTTTAGGTTCGGATACAAGTGCTCTGGCAATTGCTAGTTGTTGTTGCTGACCACCAGATAGGTTTCCACCTCGCCGGTCTTTCATTTCAAGCAGGACGGGGAATAGGTCATAGATGTCACTCGGTATTTTCTTTTTATTCGACCCAGCTAATCCAGTCTCGATGTTCTCTTCAACCGTCATTGTAGCGAAGATCATTCGCCCCTGCGGAACATATCCTACCCCATTTCGTACCCGTTCATACGTAGGCATGGCTGTAATGTCATTGCCATCGAAGGTTATGGTCCCTTCAGTAGACGGCGTGATTCCCATGATCGATTTCATTAATGTTGTTTTACCCATACCATTTCGCCCTATCACGGCAGCGATCTCACCCGGTTTAATATCGAACTCTATCCCGTGAAGGATTTCGCTCTGACCATATGATACGTGGTAGTTACTAATTTGCATCATTACTATGTGTTCCTTCTCAACTGTGACCTAGGTAGACTTCAATAACTTTAGGGTCCTTCTGCACATCTTCCATTTCGCCTTCGGCAAGAACTTTTCCCTGATGCATTACAGTTACCCAATGGGCGATATCCTCAACAAACTTCATGTCGTGTTCGATTACGATTACTGACCGTCCATCGGTAATTTTGTTCAGAAGCTTTGCTGTTTTAACCCGCTCGCTGGCGCTCATTCCTGCCACGGGCTCATCCAGCATCAGAAGTTCCGGGTCCTGAATCAGCAACATACCAATCTCTAACCATTGTTTCTGACCATGACTGAGTGAGGCGGCTAATTGATCCATATGACTCTCCAGATAGATTATTTCCCCAATTTCCAGAGTGCGAGCTTTGACTTCCTCATCTCGTTTGAAAAAAAGCGCCCCAAATACATGACGGCCACGAGGAAATGAGATTTCAAGGTTTTCAAAAACTGTCAAATCCTCAAAGATTGATGGCGTTTGAAATTTTCGACCAATTCCAGCACGAACGATATCATGCTCTTTCATTTTCATTAGTTCCTGATTTCGAAACTTCACGGACCCTGATGTCGCTGGGGTTTTCCCGCTAATAAGATCGAGCACCGTTGTCTTACCAGCACCATTTGGGCCTATAATGACCCTCAGTTCGTTTTCTTTTATCTTGAACGATAAATCGTCCACGACCTTAAAACCGTCGAATGAAACTGTTAGGTTTTCAACAGACAGGACACAGTCTTGATTTGAGATATTAGGTTCCATGATGGCCTTCCTCTATTCGGCAGGTTCAATGTTCGGCGATTGTTTCTTCTTAGATCCCACAATTTTGAGTATATGCGGCTCAATATAGACTTTGTAGAGGCCCGCCAAACCCTCGGGAAATGCCATGACAACGCCAATAAACATGGCGCCCATAGCGAAAAGCCAAAGTTCTGGGTAGGCCTCGGAAAAGACTGTTCTTGCGAAGTTCACGGCTAACGCGCCATATACGGCCCCATATATGGAAAACCTTCCGCCAATGGCGCAAAAAATGACCATCTCGATAGACGGCACGATGCCGACAAATGTTGGGTGAATGAACCCCACATTTAGGGTGAATAATGCACCGCCGACACCGGCTAATGCGGCAGCAAAGCAGAAAGCAAAAACCTTGAAGTCGGCAACATCGTATCCGGAAAACCGAACACGGTCTTCCTGATCCCGCATTGCGATAAGGACACTACCGAGTTTGCTTTTCAAGACAATCTGGGAAGCTATCAGAGCCACCAAGACCATGCCTGCCGTTACAAAGTATAGCACAACCTTGGCATCATCGGTACGAATGTCCCAACCATGGAGTGTCCGTAAATCAGTAATGCCATTAAATCCACCGATATACCCGGCGTTACCAATGATCAAAATGCTAAGAGCCGCTGCCAATGCCTGGGTAATGATCGCAAAATAAACACCACCGACCCGTCGTTTGAACATAGCAATACCGACCAAATATGCCAATGCCGTAGGAACGAGCAGAACCATAACTAACGTTAGGGGGAAGCTATGAAACGGCAACCAGAAGAAAGGCAATTCAGTCATTGAGGCCCAATCCATAAAGTCGGGAATACCCGGCGTAGATTGCACGATGCATTCACCGAGTTCTTGTTGTGCACGTGTACACCCTATATCAGCCTTGGCGGCTTCGAGTTTAAGGTACATCGCCATGCAGTATCCACCGAGGCCAAAGAAAACGCCCTGGCCAAGGCTAAGAATACCACCCGCTCCCCAGCATATTACGAGCCCTATAGCCACGAATGCAAAGGTGAGGTATTTGGCAACCAAATTGAGGCGAAACACGTCCAGCCCAAGCGGTAAAACAACGAGAAGTAATATGGCAACAATAAGAAGGTTAACCCTTGATGCCATTGGAAAAAGTCTAGACATAACGTAGTTTCCTTATCGCCGAATTTTTAGGCTAAATAGCCCTTGAGGTCTAATCATCAAAATTCCAATCACGAATAGAAGTGTCAGAACCTTCGCCATCGACCCTGTCATGAAAAATTCCAATGTTGATTGTGCTTGGGAAATCATAAAGGCCGATGCAACTGTACCGTACAAACTCGCCGTACCGCCAAATACGACGACAAGGAATGTATCAACAATATAATGTTGCCCTGCGTCGGGAGCCGTGGAGCTAATCATTGTAAATGCACTGCCGGCTATGCCCGCAATACCGCAACCAATCGAGAATGTCATTCTATCCACAAGCCCGGTGTTGATACCAACCGCACTAGCCATTTCTCGATTCTGAACAACAGCTCGAACGTGTTTGCCCCATATCGAACGATACATTAAGACCATGATGCCGACCGTCAGAACAGTTGTGATTACCATGACGACCATCCCATAAATTTGAATGTCGATCATATCAGTGAGAGGATAAGCTCCCATCATCCATTCAGGCTTTACAACACCAACTTCACGGGTTCCAAAGATTACCCGCACGGTTTGTTGTAGAATTAGACTAAGGCCCCACGTCGCCAATAGTGTGTCGAGGGGTCTTCGATATAAATGACGGATCATCGCCCATTCGACAAAAGCACCGAGCGCGGCCGTTACCAAAAATGCTATCCCCATCGCGACAAAGAAATAAATGCTAAACAAGCCGGGCAGATACTCAGCGAAAAGCGTCGAGACAACGTATGTGATATACATACCGATCATCATAAACTCACCGTGCGCCATATTAATAACGCCCATTTGCCCGAAAATGATAGCAAGCCCGAGAGCCATCAAAACAAAGACTGAGAAAAGAATTAGCCCTGAAAACCCTTGCATGGCAAAGATCGAGCCAAGTTCGCCAAAAGTATATCCAAACATGAAAGTTTCCTTTATTTATACGTACTGGTTGTGGCAACCAGATATTTCCAATTCACATCATTAAATAGTGTTGGCCTAGGGCATCCGTTTTCAGGACGCGCTAGGCCATATTTTGCTGCTATTATTGATATCCTTCGGGGAAAGGATCTGGTTCCATCAGTTCAGATTCATGTACTACATCAAACTGACCATCTGCGCGCGCACGTCCGACACGCAATTTGCTATAGAGGTGATTATTTGTTTCATGAATTCGCACGTATCCTTCTGGAGCATTCGCCATTTCAATACCTGATCCATTCACCGCTTTAATCTTGTCGATATCGAAGCTACCGGCTTTTTCTACGGCGGCTTTCCATAACCAAGGTCCTAGGTAGGCATTATTAGTAACGTCTCCAACAACGACATCCTCACCCCACATTTCTTTAAATTCTTTGAGGAACGCTTTGTTGTTCGGGTTATCGAGGCTCTGAAAATACTTTGCAAACATATAAGTACCCACAATGTTTTCTCCACCGATACCACGCACTTCATCTTCCGTTGCAGAAATGGTTATAACTGTTTGTTTTGTAAGATCCACGCCGGCTGCTGTTATCTGCTTATAAAAAGCAACGTTTGAACCACCTACAACGATAGAGAATATAACATCAGGTTTTTTAAGCTTCATTTTATTAATCACGGAATTGAACTGGGTATGACCAAGGGGGTAATACTGCTCACCAATAACCTCAAGCCCGTACACATTCTCGATATGCTTACGAGCGATTTTGAATGATGTGCGTGGCCAGATGTAATCAGAGCCTACAAAGTAAAAAGTTTTCGGGTTTTTTTCTTTAACGATCCAATCGATACCAGCCAAAATTTGCTGAGTAGCCTCTTGTCCAGTATATATTATGTTTCGTGAAGCTTCTAAACCCTCATACATAGTCGGGTAATAGAGCATGTTGTTATACTGTTCGAAAACAGGTAAAACAGCTTTACGTGATGCTGAAGTCCAGCAACCCATCACCGCAGCCACTTTATCGTTCACGATCAATTTTTTAGCTTTTTCAGCAAAATTCGGCCAATCTGTTGCGCCATCTTCCTGTATCCACTTGACCTGTCGCCCGAGAACACCACCCGACTCATTGATCTGTTTGATTGCAAGCTTTTCCGCCTGTACAGACCCTGTCTCGCTTATCGCCATGGACCCCGTAATTGAATGCAGTATCCCGATGGTAACTTCAGTATCGGTAACAGCTAGTCCCGTAGTGTTCACGACGCTCGTGGGAAATTCTTCGTTGGCAAGTGCACCACTCGACATGAGGGCTAGAGCCGGTAGCGCCACCATTCCTAACACAAATCCACGTCTCCTCGCAGATATGGAATATCGTGACTTATATTTTTCGCTTATATCAAACATTTTATACTCCCTGTTTAATTGAGATTTCCAGTTCTAAGTAATTGAACTACGCTGCCGCGCTGACTTGAATTTATCGAAACACGCTTCCGTGCCCGTTTCGCAAATTCCTGTCCTGTGACAGTACAGTCTGTTAACCATAGCCCGCTGTAATTTTGGCAGGTATACGTCAATTGACTATCGGAGGGGATATTTGGCACCCGTACGTCATATGACGTACCGAGGAAGCTCCTAAGCAATAAAATCGTATGGATTTATAGTTGACGATACTTTTAGTGCATGCTTTGATTTTACAGGATACAGTGTATATGCGGTGTTCAACAAATAGTCCAAAATTGTGCCCCGCTCGGTAGATATCTAAGTGTCCACGCAGAGACTGGCGAACAATAAATACCGACCTAATTAAAAAGTTAAATTCTTATATGGGAACAAACATTTTGGGTAACCATATGCTGATAACGAGAGGTGGGCCAAAGAATGCAACAGCAAAAAATTGTTCGCGTTCGTCGAAGTTACAACCGATGGATATCTAATCAGACAATTGAAGACTTTTCATTACGATTTACGGCGAAAAAAATACGCAAATGGCCCCCTTATCTTGTCGCTAATACGGCGCTTGGATCCATTTCATTTTTGGCGCTTGAATCCATTGGGGCATCGATCACACATCAGTACGGTTATATCAACTCCATAACGGCAATTATTGTAGTCTGTTTTCTGATCTTCATAACCGGTTTTCCAATTAGTTATTATGCAGCAAAACACGGGGTTGATATTGACTTGTTATCCCGTGGCGCTGGATTTGGCTACATCGGCTCAACAATTACATCGCTTATTTACGCCTCTTTTACATTTATATTTTTTGCGATCGAAGCGGCGATCATGGCCACAGCGCTCGAATTGTTTTTTGGCATTCCACTAATAGCTGGATATTTATTTAGTTCGATCATCATTATTCCTATGGTTGTCTATGGTTTTACATTCATCAGCCGGTTTCAGCTCTGGACACAACCTATCTGGCTTCTTCTTCATATCTTGCCATTTGTGTTTATCGCAGTACAACACCCAGAGTTTTTTACGGAGTGGACAGAATTCACCGGGCGGGACGAGGGTCCGAATGGTGGGTTCAATATTCTGCTGTTTGGCGCAGCATCAGCTGTAATCTTTTCCTTAGCAGCACAAATTGGTGAACAAGTCGATTTTTTAAGGTTTCTGCCTCCGAAGAACAAAGAAAATGGTCTGCAGTGGTGGATAGCGTTACTTTGCGCAGGACCAGGCTGGATCGTTGTTGGCGGTTTGAAAATTGTAGCAGGCTCATTTCTCATGTTCCTGGCCCTGAAAATGGCCGTCCCCATTGAGATGGCTGACGACCCGTCGCACATGTACCAAGTAGCCTTTCAGTATGTGTTTTCGTCACCCGTTATAGTGGTGTTAGTTACAGCTGTTTTCATCATTATCTCTCAGCTCAAAATTAACGTTACCAACGCATATGCAGGTTCGATTGCTTGGTCGAATTTTTTCTCCCGCTTAACGCATAGCCACCCTGGGAGGGTTGCGTGGCTCGTATTTAACGTAGCCATTGCATTCCTCTTGATAATACTGGGGGTTTACCAGGCCCTAGTGGAGATTCTTGGATTATATTCAATCATTGCCGTCGCATGGGTCGGGGCTCTGTCTGCTGACCTTATAATCAACAAGCCATTAGGTATCAGTCCAAGCCATATCGAATTCCGTCGAGCCTATCTGTACGACATTAACCCAGTAGGTGTTGGTTCCATTGCAATCGCAATCATTGCGGCAATGATCTCCTATACCGGTATAATGGGTGAGGTGATGAAAGCCTTGTCGTCATACTTGGCGCTAGGCGTTGCATTTTGTTCGGCACCATTGATCGCGTTTGCAACAAGAGGTAAATACTATTTAGCTCGTGAGCCGGATATTGATTTTTCTGGTGCCACCGAAGAGCAGTGTTGTATTTGCGAAAAAAACTACGAAATTGAGGACATGGCGGGTTGCCCAATCTACGATGGGCCCATATGTTCGTTGTGCTGTTCACTGGACGCACGATGTAACGACTCGTGTAAAGAAGAGGCGCGTTATACGGATCAAATTTTAGCGCTTATTGGTATGATATTCCCAAAATGGATCGTCACACGATTGAATTCAACTATTGGTCATTACATCGGAATGCAGTTGCTGTTTTGCATAGTGATCGGTGGTGTCCTAGGTTTAGTATATTTGCAAACAACAATTGAAGATTCGCGGCAATATGAAAGCACCCAAGAAGCGTTATGGCAAATATTCTTTATACTGGTGATCATCAGTGGTGTAGCAACTTGGTTGTTTGTTCTCGCTCGAGAGAGTGCTAAAATTGCACAAGACAAAACATCGCAGCAGACTTATTTATTGTCAGAGGAAATCGAAGCTCACAAAATAACCGACGTAAAACTACAAAAAGCAAAGGAAGCTGCGGAAGCAGCCAACTCGGCAAAAAGTAGGTACATTGTCGGACTCAATCACGAGTTCCGAACCCCGCTGAATACGATCTTTGGGTATTCACAGTTGCTTGAACGTGATAAATCAATTCCTATTCACCGTGTTGATGCAGTTCAGGTCATCCGGCGAAGCTCGGAACATCTCACCGGATTAGTCGATGGGTTGTTAGATATCTCAAAGATAGAATCTGAACATTTTGCCCTTGATGAGATCGATTTCAAACTCGCAGACTTCTTGCTAGAAATAGTTAAGATGTTTCAACTTGAAGCTAGAGCGAACAACGTAATGTTTGAATTTGACTCAACGGATAATCTGCCAGCTGTTGTAAGTTTGGATGAAAAGAGGCTGCGCCAAATTTTAATCAATCTCCTATCCAACGCGTTCAAATTCACGCCAAAGGGCAAAGTAACTCTAGCCGTAGTAGCTCTCCCGGGGGCTATCAGGTTTTCTGTCCATGATACCGGCGTAGGAATACAGATGGCTGATATAGAGCGAATATTTATCCCCTTTGAAAGAGCGCAAGCATCCTCTGATCACAAACCTGAGGGTATAGGGCTTGGACTTACCATTACTAAAATATTGACTGAACGTATGGGAGGAACAATCTCTGTTGAGAGTACGGTGGATCATGGAAGCGCGTTCACGTTCACAATTCCTGTAACCGTAGTCACAAAATCTAATGAAAACCAACAGAGTAATCGTATCGTAATTGGATACCGCGGGAAGCGTCTAACAATTCTAGTTACCGACGACGAACCAACCCATTGCAAACTCGTCAAGGATATTCTCGAACCTATCGGATTCACCGTCCTAATTGCCGCTAGTGCAAACGAATGTCTTCAACTGCTACAAGATAATAAACCGGATATTTTTCTTCTTGATATATCCATGCCAGGAATGAACGGAATGGATCTGGCTGCCGCCTTGCGAGAAAATGGTAACAATGTGGCACCGATCATCATGATTTCCGCAAATACATTAGAAGCGGCGAACAGTGAAAACAACGTATGTAACTATAATGATTATCTAATGAAGCCGATTGGATACAATAGTTTTTTGGAGAAAATCGAAACGAATCTGCATATAGAATGGGTGTATCAAGGGTTGGTTGGAAGGTTATCGCCACAAGAGCCCGCCCCATCCATTGTCATCAACCGCCCATCCCCCCGCTATATCAAAGACTTACAATTACTTGGACAAATCGGGCATATTCGGGGAATTCAATTAAAACTAAACGAATTGGAAAATGAATTTCCTGAGTGTGCTCTATTCTTTACTAGCTTGCGAGGGTATGTAGATAACTTCCAACTATCAAGCTATATGTCAGCACTGGAGGATAATCATGAGTAAGCAGACTAAAGATGCCTATATATTGATCGTTGATGACTCACCTGATTCCTTAAAGTATTTGACTGACATCATTGAAGAAACTGGCGCACAAGTCCTTGTTGCACTCTCTGGGCAAAAAGCACTTGACGTTATTGAACAGATCACACCTGACGTTATACTTATGGACGCCGTAATGCCTGGCATGGATGGGTTTGAAACTTGTCGTCGCATTAAACATAACAGTGCGATGCTTCACGTTCCGGTAATATTTATGACGGGCCTGAGTGAAACTCAGAATATCGTCGAAGGCTTTCAGGCGGGAGGAGTCGACTATTTGGTAAAGCCCATCGTTTCAGACGAATTAATTGTACGCATGAACGTGCATCTTGCAAACGCCAGATTGGCGCTGAGTGCTTATGTCGCGATGGATGAGGCGAGGCGTTTCTTGTTGGCTACCAACATGGAAGGAACAATTCTTTGGAACACACCACAGGCCGCCACATTAATAGATCGATTTGTTGATGATTGCTCAGACACAGGGCTTCGATTGCCTGAATATGTCAAACGATGGTTAAATGAACAGTTTCAGGAAAAATCGGTGCCTCCTACACAACTCTTACTTAGGGATATTGCCGAACACCAATTGCTTATATCTTATATCGGTCAAAGCGGGCCTGACGAATACTTGCTGCGAGTCATCGAAAATGACTTCGAAAGTATCCGCGACAGGTTGTCAAAAGTATTTAGTATAACAGTACGGGAGGCCGAGGTTCTGACCTGGGTAGCTAATGGTAAAGCCAACCGTGATATCGGCGCGATCCTTGCTCTAAGTCCCAGAACAATCAATAAACACCTTGAACGTATATACCGAAAGTTAGGCGTTGAGAACCGTACGGCTGCTGCGGCAATGGCATTGAGCGCATTATAGAGGTTGTCTGATGTCTGCAGCGGCCATTGCAATATATATCCGACAACATGCCCTCATTAACCTAATGTATAGTTGAAACGCTAAAGATTGACCGCCACCGCGCTACGTCAAACGACGTATATCCGATTCCCCAAACCGTAAGCTATTTATTATTACGGAATAAATGCAAAATGCGGTGCTGACCATTACAAATAGCCTCATATGTAACTGTCGAGTATGGCTTCAAGCCAAATACATTACTAGATTCGGTATTGGCCTAACGCCACATGTCAGAGTTCAATCTATAGTGGAACTTGATAGTTCATTGGTTATTTACCACGTAAAGCCGTCAGTGGCGTCAATTCAAACGTCATCGTTCACGACAACCCACGCGAAGGGCCGGACGAGGCGCAGGTCTCGAAATTGCTATCCGATAATGAAATACAAACAAAAGAGGAAACCCAATGGCCGATACACTGATCTCAGTAGACTTAAGCGAAAGTCCACTTACTAATGAAAATATCCACAACCGTTGGCATCCAGACATCCCAATTGGCGTCTGGGTTGAGCCAGGCGATGACTTCAAAATCGAAACCTACGACTGGACTGGTGGGCAAATCGCCAACAACAATGACGCTTCCGATGTCCGCGATGTAGAACTTGAGCAAGTCCACTACCTGTCTGGTCCGATCGGCGTCAAAGGCGCGGAACCCGGTGATCTTCTGGTGGTCGAAATTCTCGATATCGGCGCCAAAGATGAGATGAACTGGGGCTTCAACGGTTTCTTTTCCAAAAAGAACGGTGGCGGTTTTCTAACCGAGCACTTCCCTGAAGCGCAAAAATCGATCTGGGATTTCGAGGGCATGTTTACCAAATCTCGCCACGTCCCTGGCGTGCGCTATGCAGGTTTAATCCACCCGGGTCTGATCGGCTGTCTACCTGATAAAGAAATGCTAGATATGTGGAACACGCGCGAAAGCGCGCTGGTAGCAACAGACCCTGACCGGGTGCCACCTCTCGCCGCTTTGCCAGATGGTGGGCCAACTGCACATATGGGTCGTTTGAAGGGCGAAGCCCGCGACAAAGCTGCGTCAGAAGCTGCTCGTACTGTTCCGCCTCGCGAACATGGCGGCAACTGTGACATCAAAGACCTGTCCCGTGGCTCAAAAGTTTTCTTCCCCGTTTATGTAGACGGTGCAGGTCTTTCGATGGGTGACTTACACTTCAGTCAAGGTGACGGAGAAATTACATTTTGTGGTGCCATTGAAATGGCTGGCTGGATACATATCAAAGTCTCTATAATCAAAGACGGTATGAACGCATACGGCGTTAAAAATCCGATTTTTCAACCGTCGCCGATGACACCAAAATACGATGACTATCTGATTTTTGAGGGTATTTCTGTTGATGAACAAGGTGGTCAGCATTATCTTGATGTACATGTTGCTTATCGTCAGGCCTGTCTGAACGCGATCGAGTATCTTAAGAAATTTGGCTACACAGGCGCACAAGCCTATGCGATCCTCGGGACGGCTCCTGTACAAGGGCATATTTCAGGTGTTGTTGATATTCCAAACGCGTGTGCAACGCTTTGGTTGCCAACGGATATCTTCGACTTTGACCTAAAACCAGGTGTAAATGGCCCTAAGAAGTACTTAGATGGCTCTGTGGATATTCCACTGGCTGCTGATTTGTAACTATACTTTGGGCGACCCTTCAGGGTCGCCGATTTTTCACTAAGAAAGGCAAACTGACATGCCAGTTTATGAATATCTTTGCGACAGCTGTGGCCCCTTTACCGAACTTGCGCCAATGGTGCTTTTCGACAAACCGCACGACTGCCCAGAATGCGCAGCGCCTGCACCACGCGTTATGCTGACGGCCCCACGACGCTCGATTATGAGCAGCGCTTTGCAAGGAGCACATGCCACAAATGAACGCAGTGCGGACAGCCCCAAGCGCTCTGGCCACGGGCCGGGATGTGGTTGCTGCGGCGGTGGCGGAAAGAAGATCAGTTCGGGTACATTACACAGGCCTGATGGCTCTAAAAGTTTCCCAAAGAAACGGCCTTGGATGATAAGTCATTAAGATATTCGGCGATTGGCAGTTTATTTGGTAAATAATTAAGAGGTGATGGCTATCAAGTTTGATCTCACTTTGTCATGTGGATTACTTGCCTTATGAACAGTAGCTTAGTCCACAAAAAAAAGCTTGCGATAGTAATATTTATCAAAATATAATGAATGGCGTCTTTGTGGATGCTGCATTGCAGGAATTTAAATTGTCGTTATCCTTAGCAGATTGCGCACGAATACGGTTGACCCAATATCGACACCCCGTTCATGCAAAATATCTTCAACTTAGCGAAAATTGAGCGGATAGCAAACGTAATACATAACGGCCAAGCGGATGATTTCCGGGGAAGTTTTAAAGTATTTGAAGATATTTTGTGCTGTCATTTTCCAAAATTAGGGATCAGCCGCGCAACCGTCAAGTTCATCTAACAACACCTACTACTCCAAGAACTTGCAAATTGATCCTAAGAGAAGCATTAATCAAAAGCCCAAGGATGCTGATGGGTGTAATCCAAATAGCCACATCCAGATTTGCAATGGTTAATATTTTTGGGTTTCATATAAACGGGTTGTCTTTAAATATACGATTGCTCCAGTTATGGGCTAAGCGAGTGTCAAATCAAGGGATGTAAAGCGATGAAAATCTGTGACTTAGGTGAAATTCAGGGGAATATGTTGATATTTGGAGGAATCTACTCAAATCTTGCGGCTTTGGAAGCGTTGCTTTTGTTTGCAAAGAAAAATGCAATACCAGCGCAAAACTGCATTTGTACGGGCGATATTGTGGCTTATTGTGCTGATGCCGAAGCCAGCACTAATGCTATTCGCCGCTTTGGCTGCCCCGTTCTGGCAGGGAACTGCGAGGTACAGCTTGCTATCAGTGCAGCTGATTGCGGGTGCGGGTTTGATGAAGGATCTGAATGCTCGTTTTTGTCACGTGGCTGGTATGCCCATGCAACAAGGCAGGTCAACGCAGACAACAAGGTTTGGATGGGAACGCTGCCAAAACGTATTGTGTTCACGCGCGGTGGCGAACGTTTTGCTGTGCTGCACGGCGGGGCGACGGATATCTCACGCTTTATCTGGCCTGTTACTCAAGATTTTGAAATAGCATCAGAAATTGCGTCCCTTACAGATCAGGTTGGTAGTATTGATCATGTTATTGCAGGGCATTCCGGCATTCCAATGCAACGTATCGTGGACGGTGTTTCATGGACGAACGCAGGAGCGATAGGTATGCCAAGTCATAACGGTAGCCCTGATACGTCTTTTGGGTATTTAAGCGATAATAAATTTATAATCAAAAAGTTACCATACGATTTCAATACAACAACTAAGGCTATGGAAACAGCCGGTCTAATCCAAGGTTATCATGAAACATTAAGGTCGGGATATTGGCCCAGCGAAGATATGTTGCCGCTTGAAATGCGCCGTTAATCCTCAGCCATCGGGTGGTGGTGGCAGACAAATTCCAACCATTCAAGGCAAGATCAGTTGAGTTACTTTTTACGCCGCGCAAAGTTGACGCCACTCGGCAAGAACGGCGGTGCGGTTGAGCTTGAAATGATCTCGTTTCAAGAGGCTGTGTTCCGGATTGAAGTTTGGACCTGCCCCACTTTCATGCCGCCCCGAGTTCTCATTTAACGGTTTAACTAATCTTAAATCATATCCATTCTGTGCGAATTAACATATCCGCATCTTATGCGTTTACGATCGCTTTTCAAAATTATTTACTCCCTAATACGCGTAGTAATTACCCTGTTAACGAATTTAAATTCCCTGTTATTAATCTAGCGGAAAGCTCAATTCGTTTTCTTGTTTCCCATCTGCAAGCGTTTCAACTCTTTTAACCAATTCGCCTGCATATCGTAGCACACAGGTTTCCTCACAGAAACCTGATATTTGGCATCACGCTGGGTCGCGCGAACCAACGCAGGAATTGTGACTGTCCGTCGTCAGATAAATTGGAACAGCTGAGCTTATAAATTAAT
>SWCD01021558.1_pt1 | contig 17832 bp, 16 predicted proteins | sample 4693011 | NCBI WGS metagenome assembly SWCD01 (sample SAMN10267278, study PRJNA491770) | bioreactor metagenome | isolation source: DHS bioreactor inoculated with marine | place: Japan: Omine Ridge, Nankai Trough | reverse complement strand
CCAGTCGCTCAGCGCATGGAACAGTGACACCGCGATGTGCCTGCCCTCGCCCGTTGTCGCACGCCCGATCAAGGCCTCCAGAATGGCCTGATAAGCGGTCATTCCCGCAGCGATGTCGCATACTGAAACCCCGGTACGCGCCGGGCCATGCTCATTTCCAGTAATCGACGAGAGACCGGTTTCGGCCTGCACCAAGAGATCGTAGGCCTTGAGATCCGCCAGCGGCCCCTCTTCGCCATAGCCCGAAATCGAGACCGTGATCAGACGCGGGTAATCGGCACGCAAGCGGGCGGGCGCAAATCCCAGCCGATCAATCGCCCCCGGCGCGAGATTCTGGATGAACACATCGGCCTTGCTGAGCATCCGCTCCATCAACGCGCGGTCCGCCTCTTGCCGCAGGTCGAGGCAGAGCGATTCCTTGCCTCGGTTGAGCCAGACGAAATAGGCGCTTTCGCCATGAACCAAGGCGTCATAACCCCGCGCGAAATCGCCTTCGGGTCGCTCGACCTTGATCACCCGCGCACCGGCCTCTGCCAGACGGCCTGACGCATAGGGCGCGGCGACCGCCTGTTCGACGGAAACAACCAATAATCCGGCAAGGTCAGTGCGCATCGCGGTCTCTTCTCCTTTGAGGGCAGTCTGGCCGGACCATGCATTATTGCATCGGCTGTGGGAAATACCCGTCTTTTTGAACGGGTATAAGGCCCGACTATGGGCAACCATAGCCTTGCGTTCTAGCATTCGGCCTTGATAGGCTTTTTGCCTATGGATATTCGCCAACTCCGCTACTTCATTGCCATCGCCGAAGCCCCCTCGCTCTCGGCGGCGGCGCATCGGCTGGGTGTGGCGCAACCCTCGCTCTCGCAGCATGTCGCACGGATGGAAACTGAGCTTGGCGTGCGCCTGATCGACCGCTCGCCGCGCGGCTCGATGCTGACCGCCGAAGGACAGGTTCTCTTGCGCCACGCGCGCGAGATCAGCGCCGCGATGTCACGCTGCGTGGACGAAATGCGCGATGCCTCGGGCGCGCCGCGCGGCAAGGTTGGTTTCGGTTTGCCGCCCTCGGTGTCGATGGTGCTGTCCGTGCCCCTGGCCGAAACCGTGCGGGTGGAGCTACCCGATATTCGCCTGCGCGTGGTCGAGGCCATGAGCGGCTATATCAAGGCATGGGTCAGTGATGGCACCGTTGACATGGGCCTGATCTATGACCTTCAGGACGCGGATCATTTCCGGATCACGCATGTTCTGGATGAGCGTCTGCATGTCTATTCCGCCCCGGACAACTGGCCCTTCGGCACGCCCCCCGGCACCCCCGTGCCGCTCCTTGCACTGGAACCGCTTGACATGATCCTGCCTCAGGCCGCCCACGGCCTGCGAAAGACGATCGAGAGCTATGCCGCCCCGCTTGGCCTGCGCCTCAACGTGCCCATTGAGATGGACGCGATGACGCAAATCAAGGAACTCGTGGCGCGCGGCTCTGGTCATGCGATCTTTTCCCCCTCGGCGGTGCATGATGCGGTCGCACGGGGCGAACTTGTCGGAGCGCCGATCACGGACCCCGACATGGTGCGGCCCGTCTATCTTGTCTCGAATCCCGCCTTTCCAACCAGCCGCGCCAGCCGCGCGGTCGAGGCGATCACACTCGACGTGCTGCGCGATCTGGTGCGGCGAGGCATCTGGCAAGGTGAGCTGCGGCTATAGGCGCGCTCAATGGCCGCAAGCGGGCATTGATATTTCCGCTGGCATCAAAAACCTGTCACCTAGGGGCCGAGCATTGTGAGAGACGGACATGACATCTTTTGATCCAACAGCAGACTATGCCGACATCCGCGCAGGTGTAGCCCGCGTTTGCGCCGAGTTTCCCGGCGCCTACTGGCGCGATCTGGATGCGCGACGCGCCTATCCCAAGGACTTTGTCGATGCGCTGATCCGCGAGGGGTATCTGGCGGCGATGATTCCCGAGAAGTTCGGTGGATCTGGTCTTAACCTGACAGCGGCGGCGGTCATTCTCGAGGAAATTCATCGCTCGGGCTGCAACGCCGCCGCCTGCCATGCACAGATGTATACGATGGGCACCGTGCTGCGCCACGGGTCAGAGGCACAGAAGGCCGCCTATTTACCCGGCATCGCCGATGGTTCCTTGCGGCTTCAGGCCTTTGGCGTGACCGAGCCGACAAGCGGCACCGACACGCTGGCGCTGAAAACCACGGCGCGGCGGGACGGCGATGAATACGTGATCAACGGCCAGAAAATCTGGACCTCGCGGGTGGAACATTCCGATCTGATGGTCCTCTTGGCGCGCACGACCCCGCGCGAAGAGGCGAAATCGAAAACCGATGGCCTGTCGGTATTCCTGATCGACCTGCGCGGCCAAGTCGGGAACGGCATCGACATCCGCCCCATTCGAACCATGATCAACCACGCCACCACCGAAGTGTTTTTTGACAACCTGCGTATTCCGGCGGACTGCCTGGTCGGCGAGGAGGGCAAGGGGTTTCGCTACATCCTCTCTGGTATGAATTCCGAGCGTATTCTCATTGCCGCCGAATGTATCGGGGATGCCAAGTGGTTCCTCAAGACCGGCGCGGACTATGCCCGCGATCGGGTGGTGTTTGGCGCGCCCATCGGGGTCAATCAGGGCGTGCAGTTTCCGCTGGCCCGCGCACATGCGCATCTGATGGCCGCCGAAGCGATCGTTTATCGCGCTGCCGCAATGTATGATGCAGGGCTGAATCCCGGCGTCGAAGCCAATACTGCAAAGCTTCTTGCGTCTGAGGCAAGCTGGGAAGCGGGCGAGGCCTGCATGCAGACCCATGGTGGCTTTGCTTTTGCCGAGGAATATGATGTCGAGCGCAAGTGGCGCGAGGCGCGGCTCTATCAGATTGCGCCGATTTCGACCAATCTGATCCTGTGCCATATTGCAGAGCAGGTACTGGGCCTGCCAAAGTCCTACGGACCGGGACGCGGGCAATAGGGGAACGCAATGAACGATTACGCGGATTGGATCGGGCGCAGCTATAGCCGGTCAGAACCAATTTCCGAGCGCTTGGTGCGGGAATACCGTGCCACGCTGGCGGGCACTTTGGCCGAAGCAGAGATGCCGGTTGGGCTGCATTGGTGTCTGGTTCCCGATACGGTCACGCCGGATCAGCTGGGGCGTGATTGTCATCCCAAAACGGGAATTTTCCTGCCTGCCCTGCCCCTGCCCCGCCGCATGTGGGCTGGGGGCGAGATCGAGTTTCACGCGCCTTTTGCCCCCGGTGATCTGGTGACACGAGAGACGACGATTGACGATGTGACGTTCAAGGAGGGGCGCAGCGGCAAGCTGGGCTTTGTCACGCAGCGGCACGTTTATACAGTGGGCGGCGCGGCGCGCCTGACCGAGCGGCAGGATATCGTCTATCGCGAGGACCCCAAGCCGGGACAGGCCAAGGCGCCAGAGCCCGCCGCGGAATGGACCAGCGCAACCGCGTGGCAGATTACGCCGGATTCGACCCTGCTTTTCCGGTTCTCGTCGCTCACTTTCAATGGCCACCGCATTCATTACGACCACCCCTATGCAACCGGGGTTGAGGGATACGAGGGGCTGGTTGTGCATGGTCCGATGCAGGCGGTCTGGATGATGAATCTGGCGACGCATATCTTGGGCCGCCTACCCACGCGGTTCACCTATCGCGGCCTCACCCCGCTCATCTGCAACCTGCCCGTGGCGATCGAGGCGCGCGAGGCTGAGGGTGGTCTTGATCTGCGGGTGCGGCGCATCGGCGATGGGGTGGCGACCATGGCCGCGCGGGCCGAATGAGATAGATTGACATAACTAGAAAATTAGTTATATTAGATCCATGAGCACGACAAGCCCCACCGCCCGCGCCCTTGCCGCTCTTGGCCATGACACGCGCCTTGCAGTCTTTCGACTGTTGGTGCGCGCGGGCGAAGAAGGGCTGAACGTGGGCGAGATTGGGCAGCATCTGGATCAGGCGCCCTCGACCCTCGCGCATCACCTGTCGGCCTTGGTCGACTCTGGTTTGGTGATGCAAGAGCGGCAGGGGCGTACGGTGATCAATCGCGTGGACTATGCTGCCATGAGGCGAACACTGAGTTTCCTGACATCGGAATGCTGCACCGGGGTAAAACTGACCAAGACTGAAAACGCTGCCTGACTTCAATTTTTTACCTCAATTAAACGACTTTTCTAGGGATATGGACATGACAGACTCGAGCCAGCCTCACCCCCGCGCTGCCGTATTGCTACGGCTCATTTGGAAAGACCATCGCATCTGGATCATCTCGGCATTGATCCTGATCCTGCTTGCGATTTTCGACACGACACAGGCGCGCGCCACGCTCGCCTTTACGGCCGAGGCGCTACTCGGCACCGCGCCGTTTCTCTTGCTCTCCATCGGCATCGCCGCCTGGGCCACTGCAACCGGTGCGGATAATCTGATCGCCCGCGCCTTTACCGGCGCGCCCGCCGTGATGATCCTTCTTGCGGCCTTGGCGGGGGGCCTTTCGCCCTTTTGCTCGTGTGGGGTTATTCCGCTGATCGCCGCCTTGTTGGCAATGGGCGTACCACTCTCGGCGGTCATGGCCTTCTGGCTTGCATCGCCGGTGATGGACCCGTCGATGTTCGTGCTGACCACCGGCGTTCTGGGGTTGGAGTTTGCCATTGCCAAAACACTCGCCGCAATCGGCCTGGGGCTTATGGGGGGATGGGTCGTGCATCTGTTGGGTCGCGCCGGGGGGCTGAGTGATCCGCTGCGCGATGGAATCGGCAACGGAGGTTGTGGCGGCAGCAAACTGCGCGCACCCAAACCTGTCGTCTGGCGCTTTTGGACCGATCCGGCGCGCAGGGCCAAGTTTGGTCGTGAGGCGCTGAATGTGACCCTGTTTCTGCTGAAATGGCTCACTCTGGCCTTTATACTGGAGAGCCTCATGCTCGCCTTTATCCCGGCAGAGACCATCACGCAGGCGCTTGGGGGCACCGGCATTATCCCGATCCTGTTGGGCACTCTGATCGGCGTGCCTGCCTATCTGAATGGTTACGCCGCCCTCCCGCTGGTCGGTGGGTTGATTGGTCAGGGCATGGCCCCCGGTGCCGGTCTGGCCTTTCTCGTGGCCGGTGGCGTCACGTCCTTGCCTGCGGCCATCGCCGTCTGGGCCTTGGTCAAACCACGGGTTTTCGCGCTCTACATCGCCCTGTCGCTCACCGGGGCGTTTGCGGCGGGGCTGATCTTTCAACTCTGGAACATGGCATGAGACAGTTGCAGATCGAAGTGAGCGGCCTTGAGCCCGGCGCGCGCCTGCTGGCCCCGGCCGGCATGTGCAGCCCCGAAGACGCCGTTTCGGCCACAACCGTGACTGGCGGAGACATCGTTACCGTAGCGCTCGAGCCTGAATTGGGTCTTACCGCGCTCTGGATCGAGGCGGCGAACGAAACTGTCACACTCACCCATACCATCACCCCCGCGCCCAAAGACCAAGGCTATCCCGAGGCGGTTTATACTTCGCGCATCAACCGCTATACCGTCGCTGCCGATGATCTGACCGAGGCCAGCCGCACCATTGCGGCCAAGGCAGGCGGCGGGCGCGCGGGCATCGACGCATTGGTCGCCGAGGCTGAGGCGCGTTTCACCTACGATCATCCTGAGGCGCGGTTCAATGATGGGGCCGAAGCAGTGCCCTACCTCTCATGCGGCACAACGCCCGGCTCTTGCGTGGATATCAACACCTATCTTGTCGCCAGCCCGCGCGCGGCGGGCTATGAGGCGGGCTATGTCTATGGCTACTTCTTTCCGGCGGAAAAGGGGGGCGTCACCCATGACATGCATTGCTGGGTTGTCACCCGCCATGACGGCGAGGTGCTCGACTGGGACATCGCGCATCACATGAAGGCGGGGCTTGGCCCGACAAAACCCGGTCTCAATCCGCGTCCCGGTTGGCGTGTCGCGCTCGGGCATTCGATGGGGCATACCTATCGTATGGGTGAGACACTGGCCCGCCTCAAACTCCTGGCCGAGCCGATGCAAATGGGACCGGGTGGCACATGGCGGAAACTGCCCATCATCGCGCGCCTGCCCGCGACCTGACCCTTGCAGAGCTGCCCGCAATTTGAGCATAAACCGCTGGGAGTCTGCCTCTCAGCGGTTTAGTTTTGCCCAATGGTAAATTTCTGTAGAAAATCGACCTAATAAATTTTACCAATTGGTAAAACCAAAAAGACTGCCCACTGACAACATGGAGATCAACATGACACGCCTGCCACTTTCCCGACGTCGCTTTATGGCCACCACGGCCGGCGCCGCGCTCATCGCCGGGGCCTCTGGTCTGCGCTCGCCGCTGCGCGCCGCCGAACCGATCAAGACCGCCGGTATCTACACGGTGCCCGTCGAACAACAATGGGTCAGCCGGATTCACAAGGCCGCCATGACCGCGCAAGAGCGCGGCGATGTCGAGTATGTCTATTCCGAGAATGTCTCGAATACCGATTACGCCCGTGTCATGCGCGAGTATGCCGAACAGGGCTACAAGCTCATCATCGGTGAGGTGTTCGCGGTCGAGCAAGAAGCGCGCGAAGTGGCCGCCGACTATCCCGACATCGCCTTCCTGATGGGGTCGAGCTTCAAGGAGGACCCGGCGCTGGCGAATTTCGCGGTGTTCGACAACTATATTCAGGACGCCTCTTACCTCTCGGGAATCATTGCAGGTGCGATGACCAAGACCGCCAATATCGGCATGGTCGGCGGTTTCCCGATCCCCGAGGTCAACCGCCTGATGCACGCCTTCATGGCCGGTGCCCGTGAAATGAACCCCGAGATCAAGTTTCAAGTGAGCTTTATCGGGTCCTGGTTCGATCCGCCCAAGGCCAAGGAAACCGCCTTTGCCATGATCGAGGGGGGCGCGGACATGCTCTATGCCGAACGCTTTGGCGTCTCGGACGCGGCAAAGGAAAAGGGGGTGCTGGCCATCGGCAACGTGATCGACACCCAAGCCGACTATCCCGAAACGGTCGTGGCCTCGGCCATCTGGCATTTCGAGCCGACGCTTGATGCCGCGATTGCCGCTGTTAACGCGGGCACGTTCACCGCTGCCGATTACGGCGTCTATTCCTTCATGAAGGCAGGCGGATGCTCTTTGGCGCCGCTTGGGACCTTCGAGGGCAAAGTGCCCGAGGCAGCCTTGGCGCTGGTGGCGGAACGCGAGGCGGCGATCAAGGCGGGCACCTTTACCGTCGAGATCAACGACGAAGAGCCGAAATCCTCGTAAATGACAGGCGCAGATACGGCGCAGGTCGTTCTGCGCCTTGACAGGATTACCAAGCGTTTCGGCGCGCTCACCGCGAATGACGCGGTGAGCCTCGACCTGCATCAAGGCGAGGTCGTGGCCCTCTTGGGGGAAAACGGTGCGGGCAAGACCACGCTGATGAACATCCTGTTCGGCCAGTATACTGCCGATGAGGGACAGGTGATGGTGATGGGGCGGGCGCTGCCCCCCGGCAATCCGCGCGCCGCACTCGAGGCGGGCGTAGGCATGGTGCATCAGCATTTCACGCTGGCCGACAATCTGACTGTGCTGGAGAACGTGACACTCGGCACCGAGCCGCTCTGGCGTTGGCGGTCTGATCGTGCCGCCGCGCGCGACAAGATTGCAAAGCTCTCTGCCGATTTTCATCTGGCGGTCGATCCTGACGCGCGTGTCGGCAGCCTGACCGTGGGGGAACGGCAGCGGGTCGAGATCCTCAAGGCGCTCTACCGCGAAGCGCGTATTCTCATTCTCGATGAGCCGACCGCCGTTCTGACTCCACAGGAAACCGACGATCTTTTTACGACCCTGCGCGAGGCTGTGACCAAGGGCCTGTCGATTGTGTTCATCAGCCACAAGCTGCATGAGGTGATGGATATTGCCCACCGGGTCGTGATCCTGCGCCATGGCAAGGTGGTGGCCGAGATGGACACCGCCAATACAGACCGTCACGCGCTAGCCGCTGCTATGGTCGGCAGTGACGTCAGCGCACCACGGGTGGCCCCCGGCACGGCTGGCGCGCCACTCTTGCAATTGCACGCCATCACCACGGCAGACCGGGGCAGCGCGCCGGGGTTGAAATCCCTGAACCTCGCCCTGCGCGCTGGCCAGATCACCGGCCTTGCCGGAGTTTCCGGTAACGGGCAAGCGGCGCTGGCCGATCTTATCGCCGGTCTTGGCGCGCCCGCTTCAGGGCGGCTTGATCTGGGCGGCGCGGAAATGGCGCAATGGAGCCCGCGCGCTGCGGTCGAGCATGGGATTGCGCGCATCCCCGAAGACAGGCACAAAACCGGCACAATCGCCGATTTCTCCCTCACCGAGAATGCCATTCTGGAGAGCTATCACAAACCCCCGATGAGTCGCGCGGGTTGGATGAGCTGGCCCCGCGCCGAGGCCGAAACACAGGCGATCATCAAAGGCTACGACATTCGCTGCCCAGGGCCAGATACACGCATCCGCCTGCTCTCGGGCGGCAATATGCAGAAACTGATCCTTGGCCGCGTGCTCGAGGCCAATCCGCGTATCATCCTCGCCAACCAGCCCGTACGCGGACTGGACATCGGTGCCGTCAACTATGTGCATGAACAGTTGCTCAAGGCCCGCGACCGGGGCGCGGCGGTGCTGCTGATTTCCGAGGATCTGGACGAGATCATGGCGCTCTCGGACGTGATCCATGTGATGTCCGAAGGTCGCCTCTCGCCTGAATTTGCGCGCGGCACGATGACCCCTGCCGAACTGGGCGTTTGGATGGCGGGGCATGGGTTTGAAGCGGGAATGGCACATGCGTCTTGAACCCATCGCCAACCCGAGCCTCGCGCGCAGCACGCTGCCGCCCGTGCTGGCGATTGCCGCAACGGTGATCGTGGCCTCGCTCTTGGCGATGCTGGCGGGGGCCAATCCCTTTGCCGTATTGGGATTGATCCTCAAAGGCGCGGCGGGATCAAAATTCGCCGTGTTAGAGACACTCAATCGCGCCACGCCGCTCATTTTCACCGGGCTTGCCGTGGCGGTGGCATTCCGTGCCCGGCTCTGGAACATCGGCGCGGAGGCGCAGCTTTATGCAGGGGCCTTGATGACTGTGGTTCTCGGCACCGGTGCGTTGCCATGGTCGGCCACGGGTCTCTTGCCCTTGCTGGTCGTCGTGTCGATGCTCGCGGGTGCGGTCGTCCTGCTCATCCCCGCGCTGCTCAAGGTGCGGTTTGGCGTCGACGAGGTGGTCACGACGCTCCTCTTCAATTTCATCTTTCTGCTGTTCATCTCGCTCCTGCTCGAAGGGCCGCTCAAGGACCCGATGGGCATGGGCTGGCCCAAATCCGAACGCCTGATTGCCGAGGCACGCCTGCCGCGTATCGTCGAGGGTTTGCGCCTGCATTGGGGTTTTGCGCTGGCTCTCATCTCGGCCGCGCTCGTTTGGGTGATCCAGCGACGAACAACCCTGGGCTATGAAATGCGCGCCGTTGGCCTCAATCGTGAGGCAGCGCGCTTTGCGGGTATCCCGGTCAACGCGGTACTGATCAAGACGGCGCTTCTGTCGGGTGGCCTTGCGGCGCTCGCCGGTTTTTCGGAGGTGGCAGGCGTCAAGGGCAGCCTTACCCTCGATCTCAGCCCCGGCTTTGGCTATACCGGCATCATCGTGGCGATGTTGGCACTGCTCAATCCCCTTGGCGTCATTGCCGCCGCTCTCTTTGTGGCGGGCATCTTCGTGGGCGCCGACAGCATGAGCCGCGCGGTGGGCGTACCCACCTATCTGGCCGATATCATGCTGGCGACGGCGCTTTTGCTCATGGTGCTTGCGATTTTGCTTACGCGGTTCCGAGTGGTGAGGGAGTAACGCATGGACATCCTCGACATCCTCCTCTCCGCAAGCTTTTGGGCCGCCGCGATCCGCATTGCCAGCCCGCTCATCTTTGCCACCTTGGGCGAGTTGATCTGTGAGCGCGCGGGCGTGCTCAATCTTGGCATTGAGGGGATCATGGTGGCAGGTGCCTTTGCGGGCTGGATGGCAGTCTATTCCGGTCTGGGGCTCTGGCCCGGTGTCGCGGTGGCGATGGTCGTCGGCATGGGATTTGGCGCGGTGCATAGCCTCTTGACCGTGCCTTTCGGCCTCTCGCAGCATGTGGTGGGGCTGGGTGTGACGCTTCTCGCCACATCGTCAACCTATTACGCCTATCGTCTGGCTCTGCCAGAGGTGACAAGCCCACCCAAGATAACGGCGTTTCAACCTTGGGAAATCCCGCTGCTTTCCGATATTCCCCTGATTGGCCCAGCGCTTTTCTCGCAGACACCACTGACCTATCTGGCCTTCATCCTTGTGGGCGTGGTCAGCCTCGTGCTCTATCGCACGCCGCTTGGCCTTGCGCTGCGCGCGGCGGGCGAGAATCCGGCGGCGGTGGCAGCACAGGGCCTGTCTGTCACGGGGCTGCGCATGGGCGCGGTCATCGTCGGATCGGGGCTGATGGCCATGGGGGGCGCATTTCTGACCATGTCGGCCTTTGACTCCTTTTTCTTCGAGATGGTCAACGGGCGCGGCTGGATCTGCATCGCGCTGGTGGTCTTTGGCGCTTGGAAACCGGGCAAGGCGCTGTTGGGCGCGGTGCTCTTTGCTGCCTTCGACGCGCTGCAAATCCGGGTTCAGCAAACACCGCTTGGCGCAGACATTCCCTATCAAATCTTCCTGATGACGCCCTATGTCCTCTCGATCCTCGCGCTCATCGTCATGTCGCGACGTGCCGAGGTGCCCGCCGCCCTGATGGTAGCCTTCAACAAGGGAGAACGCTGATGTTCGATCTGATCATCAAGGGGGGCACGCTGCCCGATGGCACCGTGGCCGATATTGGCATCACCGGCGACCGGATAACAGCGATGGGGCGGCTTGAAGGGGCCGAGGCTGGCCAAGTGATCGACGCCACCGGCGATCTCGTGAGCCCACCCTTTGTCGATCCGCATTTTCACCTAGATGCAACGCTGAGCTATGGTCTTCCGCGCATCAACGCCTCTGGCACGCTGTTGGAGGGGATCGGTCTCTGGGGTGAATTGAAGCAGATCGTCACCGAGGAAGAGATGGTCGCTCGCGCGCTCGAGTATTGCGACTGGGCCGCCTCGATGGGTCTCTTGGCGATCCGCAGCCATGTCGATACCTGCGACGACAGCCTCAAGGGCGTGGCGGCGATGCTAGAGGTGCGCGACAAGGTCAAAGGCTATATCGACCTGCAACTCGTGGCCTTTCCGCAGGACGGTTTTTACCGCGATCCTACAGCGCGCGCCAATACGTTCCGCGCGCTCGATATGGGTGTCGATGTGGTGGGCGGCATCCCGCATTTTGAGCGCACGATGGCGGATGGCACCGCCTCGGTGCGGGAATTGTGCGAGATTGCGGCGGAACGCGGTCTGCGCGTGGACATGCATTGCGACGAAAGCGATGATCCCCTCAGCCGCCATATCGAAACGCTGGCCTATGAGGCGCAGCGCCTCGGGCTTCAGGGGCGGGTGGCCGGCAGCCACCTCACCTCGATGCACTCGATGGACAATTACTATGTCTCGAAACTTCTGCCGCTGATGGCCGAAGCAGTCGTGGCGGCGATTCCCAATCCGCTGATCAACATCATGTTGCAGGGGCGGCATGACACATTCCCGAAACGCCGCGGCCTGACACGGGTCAAGGAAATGCAGGCGCAGGGCATCACCGTAGGCTGGGGTCAGGATTGCGTGCGCGATCCGTGGTATAGCCTTGGCACCGCCGATATGCTGGATGTCGCCTTTATGGGGCTGCATGTGGCGCAGATGTCGAGCCCCGACGAGATGCGCCGCTGCTTCGACATGGTGACGGTCGAGAACGCCCGGATTCTAGGGCTGGAGGGCTATGGGCTGCATGTCGGTGCCGTGGCCTCGCTTGTGGTGCTTGATGCGGGCGATCCGATTGAGGCGGTGCGCCTGCGGGCCGCACGCCTTGCGGTCGTGTCGAAAGGGCGGGTTATAGCGCGCACGCGGCGTGGAGATGCCATGCTAGAGATCTCGGGGCGGCCCGGTTCGGTGCGGCGGCGGCACCCGGTGGCATAGGCGCATCCCGGCCTATCGCCTCGGATGACCACGCGACAGGCTTGCACCTCGGGCGACAAGTCGGGAACATCGGGCAAACTGTTCAGGAGCTTTAGCATGCGTGCCCTTTGTCTTGTTCTGCCTCTGGCGTCGCTCGCCCTGCCCGCAATGGCCGAGGATATCGCCCTCTCCAGCCGCGTCAGCGCCGTGACCCTCTATCCGCAAGGCGCAACCGTGACCCGCGAAGTGGCCTTTAGCGCCCCGGCGGGTCAGCATGACCTGATATTGGCCGATTTGCCAAAAGGCACGCCCCTCGCCTCTGTGCGGGTAGCTGTTGAGGGCGCGCGTATGGGAGGCCTCACCACGCGCAACGATTACGTACCGCCCCGCGATGCCCCCGACAGTGCGGCCCTGATCGCGGCCCGTGCCGAGGTCGAGCGGCTAGAAGAGGCATTGCGCCTTGCGCGCGAGGGCGTCGCCGACATAGAGATCGAGGCCGAGGCCGCAAGCGCGCGCATCGCCTTTCTGGCGCAGATCGGTCAAGGGGACGGGACCGCAACCCTGACGCCGGATCATCTGCGCGACCTGAGCGCCATGATCGGCAGCGAGACCCTGCTGGCCCGTCAGGCCGAGGCCGCCGCAACCCGCCGCGCCGAGGCCGCCAAACGTGCCCTCAAGGACCAGATCAAGGCGCGCGATGCCGCGCGACAAGCGTTGAACGCACTCGTGCCCGAGGACGAGGCCCGCGCCATGCTCGCCGTGGCGATCACCTCGGATGCAGACACCCAAGGCACGCTGACCGTAACCTACACCATCCCCGATGCCGGTTGGCAGCCGCTCTATGATCTGCACCTGGCGCGCGACAGCGGCGCACTCAGGATCGAACGCGGTGCGTTTGTGCAGCAATCCACCGGTGAGAATTGGCAAGACATCGCGCTCACCCTCTCGACCCTGCGACCGTCGGAACAGACCGAACCGGGACAAATCTGGCCTTGGATCGTGCGGATTGATGATCCCAAGGCGATTCAACCGATGGCGCGCGGCAAGGCCGAAGCGGTGTTCATGGCCGCACCCGTGGCAGAGGCCGCAACCTCTGACGTGGCCGTTGCCAGCTTTGATGGGCTATCGGTCAGCTATAGCTATCCCGCCCCTGTCAGTGTCACCACCGGGGCCGATAATGTGCGCCTGATGCTGACCCCGATGGAAACCAGGGCCGAGGTCGTGGCACAGGCGGTGCCGATGCTGGATCAGACCGCCTACCTCATGGCGCGCCTTACGAATGACACCGGCGAGATCCTCTTGCCCACATCCGAGGCGCGGTTCTACCTCGACGGGCGCTATGTCGGGCAACGCTGGCTCAACCTGATCGCGGACGTGGACAAGGCCGACGTGTCCTTTGGCCCGATCGAGGGGCTGCGCCTGACCCGTCTGGTGCGCGACCGCAATGAAGGCGACCGGGGCATCCTCACGAAATCCAATGAGCAGACAGAGACGGTCGAGATCACCGTCGAGAACCTGACAGGAGAGGTATGGCCGCTGCGCCTGATCGACCGCGTGCCAGTGTCCGAACAAGAGGATCTGGAGATAACCTGGACTGCCGAGCCGATGCCCGCCGAGCGGGATATTGAGGGCGCGCGCGGGATCTTGGCGTGGACATTTGATCTACCTGCCCGAGAGACGCAGACAATCACGGTAAACACGCGGATGACATGGCCCGAGGGCAAGGTGCTGCAATGATACTGGCGGTTTAGCGCCGCGCTTCCCAACTGCTCGACGCATACTGGCGGGTGTAGAATTCCGCCATCAGCCCGATCATCAGAAGTGCAATACCGACGTAATACGGATACTCAAGCGAGGTCCGATGCGGAAAATAGTTGATGAACACGAAACCGCGCGTCTGGTCGATGATGTGAAACAGTGGGTTCCAGTCAAACATGTTCATCATGAATGTGGGCAAGGTGTTCACCACGAACATCTTGCCTGAGGCGATCATATTGGCCCGCTGATAGATCATGGCAAAGATCGTCACGAAGCCCGGTGCCCATGGCTTGATCGCCAAGAGCACGAGACCTACGGCAACACCTGTGAACCACGCGGTCAGGATCATGCCAAAGGCCTGAATGGGCTGGTAGATGGTGATCGGCACGAAACCCACATGGTAAACGAAAAGCACCACAAAAAGCGATAGAACTTGAATGTAGAGCGAGCTGAGCGCCGCCGAACAGATCGCGATGACCGTGTTCATCGGCGCGTGTTGCATCATGGGAGATGCTGGCCCCTCGGCCCCCATGACCGCGCTCATCGCCTTGATATGGGTGATGTAAACAAAGATGCCGGACATCATGAACAGTAGGAAATCACCACGAATTTTCATGCCTTTGAGGCCAAGCACCGAGAACATGAAGTAAAACGCGAGCACCATGATGACCACTGTCATGATATTCTTGACCAATGCCACTACAGCATTGCCATCGCTCTTGCGGACATCCCGCACGGCGGCATGATAAATCAGCTCTGCAATGGTGATTGCCGAGTGCAGATTTGATCTGGGGCGGGTGGTCTTGAACATGGCGCGGTGCCGCTGGTCTCTGATTTTGTGGTCCGGGTTTCTTGCTGTCCTTGCGAGAGCGTATCATAAGGGCGCAGGTATAATCCATCGGTTAACGGCGCAAAGTGGCGTCTTGGCGGCAAAGGAGCGGCGATTTGGAGTATGACGAGCTGATTTCGGTGATGCGGGCCCTAGCGCTTGAAGCCGGGACGAAAATCATGGACATCTACGAGGCGGATGATTTCGCGGTCAAAGTAAAATCCGACGCAAGCCCCGTCACAGAGGCGGATGAGGCGGCGGATGCGATCATCTCTGCCGGGCTGCGCGCCGCTTTCCCCGAGGTTCCACTGGTCACAGAGGAACAGGCGACGTCCCATGGCGAGACGGCCAAAACCTTTTTGATCGTTGACCCCTTGGATGGCACCAAGGAATTCATCAACCGGCGCGGTGATTTCACAGTCAATATCGCCTATGTCGAGGCAGGCGTGCCGACCAGAGGCGTGGTCTATGCCCCGGCCAAAGGGCGCATGTTCTACACGCTGGCCGATGGAACATCCGTCGAGGAAGAAGGCCCGTTTTCCAAGGATGCACCCGGCTCTCTGCACCCCGTTCGGGTGACGCAACCGGACAATACCGCGCTCATGGTCGTGGCGAGCAAATCGCACCGCGATCAGGCCACCGACGACTATATCGGCAAATACTCGGTCAAGGACATGACGAGCGCGGGCTCCTCGCTCAAGTTCTGCCTTGTCGCGACCGGCGAGGCCGATCTCTATCCCCGTTTGGGGCGCACGATGGAATGGGATACCGCCGCCGGGCATGCTGTGCTGAATGGGGCAGGTGGGCAGGTGGTGCGCTTTGAGGATCACCTGCCGCTCACTTATGGCAAGGCAGATTTCGCCAATCCGTTCTTTATCGCCCTCGCCCCCGGCGTGGTTCTGAAAGGAGCATAAGATGAGCGTCGTCATCGTCATTCCTGCGCGCTATGCCTCGACCCGCTATCCCGGCAAACCGCTGGTGGCCCTGACCGGGGCCACGGGCGAGGCCAAGAGCCTGATCCAACGCTCATGGGAGGCCGCCTGTCAGGTGCAGGGTGTCGACCGGGTTGTTGTGGCCACCGATGACGACCGTATCCGCGCAGCCTCCGAGGCATTCGGTGCCGAGGTGGTGATGACCTCCGAAAGTTGCGGCAATGGCACTGAACGCTGTGCCGAGGCACTGGAGGTGATGGGCGGCAGCTATGACATCATCGTCAACCTGCAAGGCGACGCACCGCTCACCCCGCATTGGTTCGTCGAGGATCTGATCGCGGGCCTGCGCGCAGATTCCGGGGCAGAGGTGGCGACGCCCGTTCTGCGATGCGACGGCCGCGCCCTCAACGGCTTTCTCGACGACCGCGCAAATGGCCGGGTCGGCGGCACAACGGCAGTCTTTGGCGAGGGCGCGCGCGCGCTCTATTTCTCCAAGGAAGTGATTCCCTACACCCCTCGTCGCTATGAGGCCGAGGAGGAGACGCCCGTCTTTCACCATGTCGGTGTCTACGCCTACCGCCCACAAGCGCTGCGCGACTATGCCACCTGGCACATGGGGCCGCTGGAAAAGCTCGAAGGGCTAGAGCAGTTGCGGTTTCTCGAACGCGGTCGCGCCGTGCTATGCGTCGAGGTCGCAGCGCAGGGACGACAATTCTGGGAGCTGAACAACCCGGAGGACGTGCCTCGGATCGAGGCGATGATGCGGGAAATGGGCATGGGCTAAAGATCGCTCATCAATACCCTGCCAAATCGCAACATTTCGCGAATTTTCCCCTTAACACGATGCAAAAGACGTCGCTGTTGTGTAAGGTGACCAAAAGTTTTCTAGGAGCATTCCATGCGTAGCAAAGTAACCAAGGCAATCTTTCCAGTCGCCGGGCTTGGAACACGGTTTCTGCCAGCCACGAAATCGGTGCCCAAGGAAATCATGACGCTGGTTGATCGTCCCTTGGTGCAATACGCCATAGATGAGGCGCGCGCCGCCGGGATCAAGGAATTCATCTTCATCACCTCGCGCGGCAAAGGTGCGCTTGAGGATTATTTCGACTACGCCCCTCAGCTTGAGGCCGAGCTGCGCCGCAAAGGTAAGGATGACCTGCTCGAAATCCTGAAATCCACCAACATGGACAGCGGCGAAGTCGCCTATATGCGCCAGCACAAGCCGCTAGGTCTGGGCCATGCCGTGTGGTGCGCGCGGCGGCTCATCTCGAACGAACCCTTTGCCGTGATCCTGCCGGATGACGTGATCGCCGCGGAAAAACCCTGTCTTGCGCAGATGGTCGAGGCCTTTGAGGAAACACAGGGCAATATCGTGGCGGCGATGGAAGTGCCAGATTCCATGACGAGCTCTTACGGTATTCTCGATATCAAAGAGGATATGGGAAGCATCGTGTCGACCAAAGGCATGGTGGAAAAACCAGCCGCAGGCACGGCCCCCTCGAACCTCGCGGTGATCGGGCGCTATATCCTGACCCCTACCGTCTTGCAGAAACTCAACCGCAAGCAGGCTGGCGCAGGTGGCGAAATCCAACTGACCGATGCCATTGATGCCGCGCGCGAAGATGGCGAGGAGGTTTACGGTTTCCGCTTTCAGGGCCAGCGGTTCGATTGTGGCTCAAAAGCAGGGTTCTTGCAGGCAACCGTGGCTTTTGCGCTGGCGCGCGACGAGTTGCGGGATGAACTTTGGAATTATATTTCGGACGTGGTTCACTCTGAAAAAGCGGCTCAGTAAGACACCACGAAAGGACTACTGGTGACGCATATTCTGGTCACAGGCGGGGCGGGCTATATCGGCAGCCACGCCTGCAAGACATTGGCGGCTGCGGGCTATACGCCCGTCACCTACGATAATCTGTGCACCGGGTGGCAGGACGCCGTGAAATTCGGCCCCTTCGAGCAAGGCGATCTGACGGACCGTGCGCGACTTGATGAGGTGTTTGCCACCTATCGGCCCGCGGCGGTGATGCATTTTGCAGCACTCAGCCAAGTGGGCGAGAGCATGCGCGATCCGGGTCTCTATTGGCACAACAACGTCGCCGGGTCGCTGTCGCTGATTCAGGCGGCAGTGGCAGCGAACTGTCTCGACTTTGTGTTTTCCTCGACCTGCGCCACCTATGGCGATCAGGACAACGTACTGCTTGACGAGGGGTGCGCGCAGCAACCGATCAATGCCTATGGTGCCTCCAAGCGCGCCATCGA
>SWCD01012428.1_pt1 | contig 17838 bp, 18 predicted proteins | sample 4693011 | NCBI WGS metagenome assembly SWCD01 (sample SAMN10267278, study PRJNA491770) | bioreactor metagenome | isolation source: DHS bioreactor inoculated with marine | place: Japan: Omine Ridge, Nankai Trough | reverse complement strand
CATCAAAAAATCAAAAGCCACCGATCCAGTAATAATAATATTCATATTTACTTATCTCGTTTAAGGATTTTTGGAAGGTTAATTTCGAAGGAAGGAGGCACTACTCCAAACTCCGTCACAATCCCTGTGATCAACCTATGAGGTGTAATATCAAATGCAGGATTTCTCGCGGATGCATTTTCAGGAGAAAGAGGATTTCCATTCCGTTGAATATCCAAAACTTCCTCTCCGCCGCGTTCCTCGATCGGGATTTGATCCCCGCTTTCTAATGCAAAATCAATTGTTGAACTGGGGGCAACTACATAAAAAGGAACATTATTATCAAAAGCCGCCAGGGCTAACATATAGGTACCTATTTTATTGGCCGTGTCCCCATTTGCAGAAACTCGATCCGCGCCTACAAAAACTCTTTGTACTTTTCCGCTCGCTAAAAAATAACCGGCAGCATTATCGCTGATCAAATCATAGGGAATACCATATTGCTCCAATTCCCAGGCAGTGAGCCGAGAACCTTGCAACCGCGGTCGTGTCTCATCGACCAAAACATGGATATTCTTCCCCTGCTCATGAGCCGTATGGATCACGCCTAGTGCAGTTCCCCAATCTACCGTCGCCAGGGAGCCTGTATTACAGTGATGGATAACAGTTTCGTCTTGTTGAATTAAAGCCGCCCCATTTTCAGCCATTCTTTTATTGATCTCAACATCTTCATCCGCAATTTTCTGTGCTTCCTCAAGAAATGCTAATTTAAGATCATTTAATTTTTGCGTGGGATTTTCCAAAATCTTTAACATTCTATCTACTGCCCAAGCCAAATTTACTGCGGTGGGTCGTGCATTTTTCAATAAGATGCCAGCTTTTTCCAGGTCCTCATTAAAAGATTCAAAATCAATCGTTTCAGAGTTTTTAGCAGCTAAAGCCATGCCAAAAGCAGCGGTTGCCCCAATGGCAGGCGCTCCCCTAACAACCATATCTGTGATCGACTGGGCAACTTCTTGATGGGTTTCAAAATGGACTATTTTTAATTCCCCAGGAAGCAAACGTTGGTCGATCATTTTAAAATTATTTTCTTGATGATCCCATTCTAAAGTTCTCATAATTTTACACACGAAAAGACGCCCTCTACAGAGAGCGCCACGTAATTAAATTGACAAGGAGAGTTTAACATGCAACCCCCCCTTTGTCAAAGTAAATTACTATTTTAAGGTTAAAATCTTAATTAATCTGCCTACTATTAATTCAAAATTATTTCTTATCATAACCTTTAAGCCGAGCATGCTTCTTGCATCAATTAGAGAACAATAATGTTTTACACATTCAATGTTTTTTCCATCCATGCTATAATCGCAAACGGAGAATACCCTTATGAATCCATCTGTTTTTAGTGACATTATCCTGATCCTGACTGCCTGGGGAGGCGCTTTTTTAGTCGCCTTATGGCTCAGTTTAATCTTTTGGACTTATCGGGACATCAGAGTTCGTTCTCAAGATAACCTAATGAGAATTCTCTCAGTCTTGGTGGTTACCATTCTCTTTTTGCCAGGTGTAGTGATTTATATGATCCTCAGACCAGCAAGAACACTCGATGAGGAATATCAACAGACCCTGGAAGAAGAAGCTTTGCTTCGATCCATCGAGGAAGCCAGCCATTGCCCTGGATGTAGCCGCAGAGTGCAAAGTAAATGGTTGGTTTGTCCCGATTGCCATACCCGGATCAACAAAGCATGTCACCATTGCGGAAACCCAATGGACCTCCACTGGAACCTCTGTCCTGCCTGCGGCACCCCTGCCCCGGGAATGCGTAAAGAGGGCTTATCCTTGGATGAAGCATTACGCCCCACGCCAACAGAATCAGTAGATTAGCTAACCTACTTTATTAGAATATATTAAAAAACGAGCCTTAGGCTCGTTTTTTTTGTGCATTCGAAATATTCATTTTTTTATCGATATATCCACGAAATTATTAATCAGAATTTTTATTATAATTTCAATCCAACTTATTCCACGAACGACCATCTCTTTTAATAAACTCTTCAAATTCTGAAGGTCCCCATCTACCAGCCGGATAGCTAGGTAATTGCTTTACGGGATAATCGCTCCAAGCATTTACCATATTATCCACAAATTGCCAGGCTTCCAAAACCTCATCACTTCGGGTAAATAACGTCGCATCCCCATTCATACTGTCCAATAACAGTCTTTCATAGGCTTCCGGTGGATCAGCTCCAAATGATTCTGCATAAGAAAAATCCATCTGAACTGCTTCGATCTGATCGATCGGCCCCGGCTTTTTTGCGCCAAAACTCAGGCTAATTCCCTCATCTGGTTGAATATTTATCACCAACGTATTTGGAGAGGTTCCCGCTACATTATCCCAATCAAAAAGGGAAAGGGGTACTTGTTTAAATTGGATCGCAATTTCTGTAACCCTTCGGGGCAGTCGTTTCCCGGATCGTATATAAAAGGGCACACCTGCCCATCGCCAACTATCTATTTCTATTTTAGCCGCCAAGAGTGTTTCGGTTGTCGACTTTGGGGATACCCCAACGATTTCTAAATATCCTTGAACTTTTTTCCCGTCAATATCACCTTGTGCATACTGGGCTCGCAATGTGTTTGCAAATACTTCTTTGCCCTGCAATATTTTCAAAGATTGAAGCACCTTAACTTTTTCATCTCGAACCGCACTAGAATTAAACCTCACTGGTGCTTCCATCGCTGTTAGAGCGACCAACTGCAAAATATGATTTTGAAACATATCCCGTATCACACCGGCGGAGTCGTAATATGCGCCGCGAGAATCTACGCCCACCGTTTCAGAAACCGTGATCTGCACATTATCAATATATCGCCGGTTCCATAAAGGTTCAAATATGCCATTTGCAAAACGAAATACCAATATATTTTGAACGGTTTCCTTCCCTAAATAATGATCAATTCGATACACCTGATCTTCGGAAAACACCTTATGCACAATTTGGTCTAACTCTTGAGAGGAGGCCAGATCATGTCCATAGGGTTTTTCTACTACCAACCTAGACCATCCTTTTTGAGTATTTGCCAAACCGGAATTCCCAATGTTTTCAACAACCATTCCAAAAATCGAAGGAGGTGTAGCTAAATAAAACAATCGATTATCTGCCTTGATCTCTTTTAATTTTTTATCTAAATTCTTATATCCATCCTGATCGTCAAAATTCATTTGTACATAATTCATGCACTTTAAAATTCTATTTAGAACTGTAGTGTTTATCTTTTCACTTCTGGAAAACTCATAGATCCCCTCTGATAAAACTTCCCGCATTTTCCGATCATTCCACTCTCGACGGCCAACACCAAGGATATTTACGTCATCTGGCATTTGATCAGCAAGGGCCAATTGATATAGTGCCGGTATTAATTTTCGCTTGGCAAGATCACCTGTGATCCCAAAAATCACCAAGCCAATTGGTTCAGTGGGTTTTTCTGAATTCATATTATTTTTTTGCTTTTTTAACGGCATGCCCGCCAAATTGGTTTCGCATTGCAGCTAACACTTTTGCGGCAAAGCTTTCATCCTGCCTGCTTGAAAACCTTTGCATAAGGGAAAGGGTAATGATCGGCGCAGGCACATCCTGATTAATCGCTTCAAACACGGTCCAACGTCCTTCACCCGAATCTGGCACATAGCCAGCAATATCTGATAATTCCTGATCAATTTCTAAAGCATTCGCAGTAAGATCAAGTAACCAAGATCTTACTACCGAGCCATATCGCCACGTTTCCGCAATTTGATGAAGATCAAGGTTAAATCCCTTGCGAGCTTTCATGATCTCAAAACCTTCCGCGTATGCCTGCATCATTCCATATTCAATGCCATTATGTACCATTTTTACATAATGTCCTGAACCCACAGATCCCATTAACCCCAAACCCTTATCTGGTGCTGGGGCCAAGGCTTCGAATATTGGTTTTACTTGTTCGAATGTATTTTTCTCTCCCCCAACCATTAAGGAATACCCTTCTTCCAATCCCCAAATGCCGCCACTTACGCCTGCATCCATAAACTGAATTTCTTTTTCACTTAAGAAATCAGCCCGTTTTATCGAATGATTGAAATTTGAATTGCCCCCATCGATGATAATATCCCCAGCGGTTAATAATTCATTTAGGTTTTGAATGGTATGTTCTACGGGGACACCGGCTGGCACCATGATCCAAACAATTTTAGGTCGGTCTAATTTCTCAACCAAATCCTCTAGGCTGTAGCTGGGGATAAGCCCCACCTCGGTTGCCAATTGGTTGGTAATATCCCCCGTCAAGTTATAACCGACGATTTCATGCCCGGCCCTGATCAACCGCCGTGACATATTTGCACCCATCTTTCCTAAACCTACCATACCGATTTTCATATTGATCTCCCTTTTTCTTGTCCTTCCTATGATGGAACGAAAGAGAACTTAATTACCATAAATTTATTTTCTGTTTAATTTTAATTCTTTGAATAATTTTCTTCTTTTATCAGTATCCCATAATTCCAAAAAAGCCTCTCTTTCTAAACCGCGAGCTTCAAGTGGAGTAATTACCCGATACTTCTTAAATAGCTTCTTTATCATTTGAACAGATCGGACCTGGTTTCCAGCAATTTTTTCAGCAATACCGGTTACATTTTCCATCAATTCTTGTTGAGGAAATAGTTCGTTTACCAATTTCATTTCGTATGCTTCACGTCCGTAAATTGCCTTCCCAGATACTATCAATTCCAGCGCCTTAGACTCCCCCACTAATCTATATAGTCTCACAGATCCCCCCCATCCTGGAATTAATCCTAACTTCGCATGGACAAAAGCGATACTCGCCTCCTCAGCCATATACCGCAAATCACATGCAACCGCAATTTCAGCTCCGCCCCCTCGAGCAGCACCATTGATCACTGCAATGGTAATTGCAGGCATATTACCCATTTTCTCCAATGCTTCTCTCATAATTATAGATAATTTTTCCCCATCTTCCCGGCTTTCTTTATTTTGAAGTTCTTTAATATCTGCGCCAGAAGCAAAGGCATTCCCCGAACCTGTGATCATTATAACCACAAGCTTTGGCAATTTTGAAAAATAGTTAATCGCGTTTGCAAACTCATATTGAGAGTCAAAATCAATGGCATTTCTGGCTTCTGGTCGATTTATAGTCAAAAGTCCGATCGTACCTTCAGGGTTGATCTCATATTGAATTGTTTTCATAGCTTATGGGTTTTGCAATAAGGTCAGGGCAGTGTTAATCGAAAGCAGAAGAGATTTTTGTTCTTCTTGGTTTTCTAAATTGATCGGACTTCTAGTATTGTTTTTTACTACACTTTCTAATCTGTTTTTAATGCGAATTAATATGGGTCTAGTTTCGACAAACCCGATCAGACCAATATAATCTGCCGCCTGCCTTCTGATCCCAATTAATTCATTCCTATCCGCCAAAATAGATGCCAGATGTTTTCCTGATTCCGAGCAAAGGTTCAGCAATTTGGAAATATCTGATCGATTCTCTTCATAGTCAATTGAACACATTAATAATTTTGCAACCGTATCTTTAGAAATATTGGATAAACAATTATATATTTCTAAAAGCACCTCTTTGGGTGCAGGGTTACCAATCACATCTGGATTTAATACTGAAACAAGAATAAGAATAGCAGCGTTTCGTATATTTGTTTCCGAATCTGAAAGTCTCGTTGCAACCAAGTAGGCCAAAAGGGGGGAATATCGAATAACTTCTAGCTTATTTAATTCTTCTAAAGCCTGGAATCGTAATTTTGGATCTACTCCCACCAAATATTGAGCATTTTGCCATAGCACCGGAAGATATTCTTCTGATTGAATGTGTATTTGTTTTTCAACGACTAATAATTGGGGTTGCGTGCGAACTTCCACATTTCCTCATCTACAAATCTGACAAATTTATTTAATTGTATCCATGAAACCTAAAGCATATTTTTTTCATTATAAAGCTTTATTTAAAAATCTTACTTTATTGCTTCCAATCTTCTGGCCTCTACGCTTTCTATAAGATCCTCAAATGCTTTGCTAAAAGAAGCCACACCCTCATCCTCCAATCCTTGGGTAACCTTATCCATCGATATTCCAAAACTTTCAATATCAGAGATTAACTGCTTACTAGAAATTCGTCCCTGCTCAATTGAAAACACGACCTTCCCATGGTCGAGAAAGGCAGTCAATGTATTTGGAGGCACAGTATTGACAATATCGGTTCCAATTAAGGAATCAATATAAAGTGTATCTGGATATTCTGGATTTTTGGTACTCGTGGATGCCCAAAGTGGACGTTGCACCTTTGCACCCTGATTGGTCATCAAATGAAACCGATACGAATCAAATTTTTCCTGGAAATTAGCATAAGCTATTTTTGCATTAGCGATCGCAATTTTCCCATAATAGGATTCCCCCCCACTAATCTTTTCCAATTCAGCATCAATTTTAGAATCCAATCGCGATATAAAAAATGATGCGACGGAGGCAATCTTATCAATCGGCAGCCTTGCTTCAATCCGATCTTCCAACCCCGTAATATAGGCTTCCATTACCTCAGCATATCTTTCTAATGAAAAGATTAATGTCACATTAACATTGATTCCTGCCGCAATTGCTTTACGAATTGCAGGTAGCCCTTCTTTAGTAGCTGGAATTTTGATCATTAAATTGGGACGGTCGACCAATTTCCATAACCGTTTGGCTTCAGAAAGAGTTGCTTGCGTATCATGGGCCAATGTTGGGTTCACTTCTAAACTAACAAATCCATCGGCCCCATTGGTCTTTTTATAAAAATCTAAAAACAAATCTGCTGCCCCTCGAATATCCTCAACCGCAAGAAATTCAAAAATCTCTTCAGCGGTTTTTCCAGACTTTGCGAGGGGTATTAGATCATCATCATAGTCATTTGTTTTTGCGATCGCATTATGAAAGATGCTCGGGTTTGAGGTAACTCCATATATCTCGCCCCTCTCGATCATCCCCGCAAGTTCGCCATTTTCTAATAATTTTCGTTGGATATTATCATACCAAAGTGAATAGCCCAACTCATAAACTTTTTGTGATTTATTCATCTACCATGCTCCGAAATTAATTTTTACTTTCATCAGGAGTTCCATTTTTGAACCAAGCAAGTATAACATGGGTGAAATATTGAAAAAAATACAGATTTCCTGAAAATTTTCTACTCAAAATTTACATTCATGCCCTCAAAACGCTTTTTCATCACTTCGATCGCCTCAGGATTTGAATCCACTAATAGGAATTTTCTGTCAAGTTCCAAAGAAGCTGCGCCAGTGGTTCCCGCTCCCGCAAAAAAATCTACTACGAGATTTCCAGGATTCGAAGATGCCTGAATAATGCGCCTCAAAATACCCAATGGTTTTTGCGTCGGATAGCCCGTTTTTTCTTTTCCAGTGGGGCTCACGATCGTATGCCACCAAGTATCCGTCGGTGTTTTCCCGCGGGCGGCCTTTTCTTTGCCAACCAACCCTGGGGCCATATAAGGTATACGATCCACCGCATCCTGATTGAATATATAATTCTTAATATCCTTTACATAGACCAAAATATTATTATGTTTTGCCGGCCACCGTCGTTTGGCTCGACCCCCATAATCATAAGCCCATATGATCTCATTCAGAAAATTTTCCCTACCAAATATCTGATCCAAAAGAATTTTACAATAATGAACTTCCCGGTAATCAATATGGAAATATAAGGTTCCATTGGCTGTCAATATGCGATAAGCTTCTTCTAATCTTGGAGTAATAAATGAAATGAAATCATCAAAATTATCGTTATACGATTTAGTGCCGACAACTTTAGTTTGATATTTTTTTCCCCTTAAACCCAACTCGGTCTCCATCTGAATTTCTTTCAGTTTTTATTTGAGTGCGCTTTTGAACCTTGCCCGTGTTAAATGGCGGATCAATATAGATCAAATTAACACTCTCATTAGCCAGATTATTCAAGACCGGCATATTATCCCCAAATATGATTTTATTTTTGATTTCAAGCGCCATTTATCTTATTTTCTCCGTATAGTGAAAGAATAGATCAAGCTGTTTGATTTGTTAGATTTTTTATGGTTAATCGAAATCCTCAAGAATCTTTAAGATATTTTCTACAGTAAATCCGTACTTCTCAAAGATCGTATTTGCGGGTGCGGAAGCGCCATATCGATCAATGGACAGAATAGCACCCTTATCCCCTACATAATTTCGCCAACCCATCGATATACCCGCTTCTACCGAAAGACGTTTTGTGATTGATGGAAGGAGAACAGAATCTTTGTATTTCTGATCCTGCTTTTCGAATAATGCCCAACTTGGAAAAGATACTAGACGCACATTTTTCCCTTGCTCTTCCAATTTTTTGCCCGCTTCAACAATTAATCCCACCTCAGAGCCAGAGGCCATTAATATTAATTCCGGTTCCCCCTCTCCCAGGTCTGCTAACACATAAGCCCCTTTTGCCATTTCACTTGCGGGGGCAAACTTATTTCGATCAATCGTCGGCAATCCCTGACGGGATAAAACCATAGACGTAGGACCATCTCTTCGTTCAATAGCCACCTTCCATGCTTCTGCTGTTTCGTTAGCGTCCGCTGGTCGGATGGTAACCATTTTTGGAATTGTTCTTAATGCAGCAAGATGCTCAACCGGTTGATGTGTCGGTCCATCTTCCCCCACCCCGATGCTGTCATGGGTAAACACCCAAATTGATGGGTAATTTGAAAGTGCGGATAGGCGTAATGCCCCCCGCATATAATCTGAAAATACTAAGAAAGTTGCCCCATAGGGAATCACGCCCGGATATAACGACATACCATTCACTACTGCCCCCATGCCATGCTCTCGCACACCAAAATGGAAATTCCTTCCTTCAGGTGTGTCTGCCTGAAATGCGGGAGAACCGTCTATCCAAGTTTTTGTCGATGGAGCAAGATCAGCCGATCCTCCGATCAGATCTGGAAGAGTCTTAGCGATCGCGTTCAACACTTTCCCAGATGCGGCTCTCGAGGCCATACCCTTTTCGTCAGCGGAAAATTGCGGGATACTCGAAGCCCAGTCTTTCGGGAGACCTCCCTTTTGTATTCTAGAAAATTCACTACCGAACTCTGGGAATGCCTGAATATAAGACGCCAATAATGCTTCCCAATCCATTTCTTGAGTTTTACCGCGAGATACTGCATGACCGTATAAATCGGTCACATCCTCGGGAATATAAAACTCTTTATTTATCGGCCAAGATAATTTTTCTTTAGTGCCCAATAATTCTTCAGTACCAGGCGGTTCCCCATGTGCTTTTGAAGTACCTGCCCGATTTGGCATACCAAATCCAATGATTGTACGCGCAACGATTATTGAAGGTCTCGGGTCAGCCTTCGCTGCAATAATTGCAGCATCAATCGCTTCCACATCATTCCCATCATCCACATAAGAGACATGCCAACCATAAGCTTCAAATCGTTTTCCACGATCTTCAGTAAAGGCGATTTCCGTACTTCCATCGATCGATATTTTATTATCATCGTACACATAAACGATCTTCCCTAGATTGAGATGTCCTGCCAATGAGGCCGCCTCCGATGCAATACCTTCCATCAGGTCGCCATCGGTGACAATACCAAAAATTGTATGATCAATTAAGGGATATTCAGGTTGATTAAATCTTGCAGCCAGATGTGCTTGAGCAATAGCGAACCCTACCCCGTTTGCGAATCCCTGCCCAAGCGGTCCAGTAGTAACTTCCACACCAGCAGTAAGCCCATATTCTGGATGTCCCGGTGTTTTACTACCCCACTGTCTGAAATTTTTAATTTCTTCCAATGATAGATCATAACCTGAAAGATGTAGCAAACTATACAAAAGCATGGACCCATGCCCACCCGATAAAATAAAGCGATCTCGGTTTATCCATTGGGGATTTTTGGGATTATGATGCAGATGACGGGTCCAAATCGTAAATGCGATTGCAGCCGTGCCCATCGGTAAACCAGGATGACCAGAATTAGCTTTAGTTACCGCCTCTGCTGAAATCACCCTCAGGGTATTAATCGCTTTTTCTTGTAACTCTTTGGAAACGTTCATTTAAACTCCATCAAAATTATTAGGAAAGAATTGTCTACATATTATAACGCGTGCCAGAAAATATTGATTTATATTTACAGATTTGGCAAAAATCGGATATACTCATACAATTAAATAAATATTCAGGATGGATTGTTTTGAGATTAAATGTAAATTTTTTATTACCACCAAATCATACGGAATATGAGCAAGATAAACGGGGGAAGTTTCTTCATATCTCCCTAATTGTAACCATTATTTCTGGGCTTTATTTTAGCACTCTCAATGTGGGGATTTCAGCCTTTGGTTTTTACCTTATGTCGACCGTAAGTCTAATAGCATATTTCCTAAACAAAAGTGGAAAATATTTATTTGGGGCTCTCCTGCTTTTAGGCATTACAATATTTGCTCTATTCCTTAATTTTTACGATGGGATTTCCTTAGAAGACCCTGGTATTGTTGCTTTCCCATTAATCTTAATTCTATCTGGATTTTTGTTCAACAGTATTTTTATATTCCCCATAACCGGAATTCTTTTGGCTGGCATCCATTGGATCCTTCAATTAGAAAGAGCAGGAATGATTTTCCCGTCCGTGCCCACATCCGACAGTAAAGTGATGATCATCGATATCTTAGTAATAATCACCGCAATATTATTATGGGTGATCATAAATTATTGGGAAAAAGCCCTCGAAGAGACTCGCGCCTCAGAGAAAAAATTACAAGAATCCTATCTGCAGTCCTTAGAGGGATGGGCAAAAACCTTGGAATTAAGGGATGGCGATACAAAAGACCATAGTAGCAGAGTTACAAATTTAACACTCCAACTTGCCAAAGCCTTAGGAATTAATGATCCTGACGAATTAACAAATATATATCGAGGCTCGCTATTACACGATATCGGAAAAATTGCTATTCCAGACAAGATTTTATTCAAGAAAGATGATCTAACTACAGAAGATTGGATAATTATAAAAAAACACCCCCTTCAAGCAAAAGAACTATTAGAAAAAACGCCATTTATATTGCCATCACTTTCAATTCCTTGTTTTCATCATGAAAATTGGGATGGAACTGGCTATCCACTGGGGATCTCAGGAAATAATATTCCTATCCATGCCCGAATTTTTGCCATCGCTGACAATTGGGACGCACTTACCAGTGATCGACATTATCGCCCCGCATGGAATAGGAAAAAGGTCCTCGATTATATTCGAGGTCAAGCCGGGATAAAATTTGATCCTGAGATCGTCCCCATATTCCTTGAAATGATTAAACAAAACCAATAAAAAAAAGTCCTGATAAGTATCGGGACTTTTTGATGTTACCAAAAAACTGGATGCCTTATTCTAGGGGTAAACCAATTTCTATTTGCCCATCAATTATACGGACGGGAAAGGCTGGTATATCTACGGTAGCAGGCATTGAAACTGCCTTTCCATTTTTGATATTAAACCTTGCACCATGTCGGGGACAAACGACCTCTAGATCATCATTGATTTCCCCGTCTCCAAGTGGATTATCATCATGCGAACAAGTATCAGATATTGCAAATATTTTCCCTGCAATATTGAAAACTACTAAGTTATTCCCATCAATTTCAAGAAATAATCTTTCCCCATTTCCGATTTCACTTAATTCTGCGACGACAACAAACTCGAGTTGATCCCCTGCTAATTCTGTATAATTTACGTTCATTATTCACCCTATCAGTTGATCTCTAATCAATGAGATCATCACCCGCCTCCCCTGTTTTTAGACCATACACCCCCGCCTTCACAACTTTGAGGGACAACAAAGCACATTTTAACCTAACCGGTCCTAGCTCTATACCCAGAAGTTCTAGTACATCATCCTTGCTAAGCTTTTTAACTTCTTCCAGGGTTTTTCCGATCACAGATTCCACCACAAGGTCGGCGGAAGCCTGAGAAATAGAACATCCCCTGCCATCAAATGCGGCCTCAGTGATCACATTATCCTCTCCCACTCTCAGATCAATTTGAATATGATCACCACATAAAGGATTGTCGTCTTCAAAGCTAATATCATTTGGATCAAGACTCCCGCGAAATTGCGGATTTTGAAATCGATCAATGATGAGTTCGCGATATAGATCATCCATAATAATTGATTGACTAAAAATTTCTAGCCAAATATCTCCTTAACTTTATAAAGGCTTTCTACCAGAAGGTCGATCTCCTGCTCAGTTGTATAAATATAAAAACTTGCCCTTGCGGTCGCATTAATATCAAATTTTTCATGTAGCGGCATTGCACAATGATGACCAGCACGTATCGCCACACCTTCCCGATCTAAGATTTGCGAAACATCATGAGGGTGAACACCTTCAAAAGTAAAAGAAGCAACCCCACCCTTTTTATCAAAATCAGGACCAAATAGCCAAACACCTGGAACCTCTTCTAATCTTTCATGCGCATATTCGATCAGCTCATGTTCTCTAGCAGCAACTGCTTCCATTCCGATGGATTGTAGATAATCAATTGCAGCGCCCATCCCGATCACTTCTGCGATCGCCGGAGTTCCAGCTTCAAATTTATGGGGGAGTGAATTACTTACAAATTTTCGAAGTTCCACCCGTTTGATCATATCTCCCCCCCCAAGGAAAGGAGGCATTTCTAGCAATAACTCTTCCTTTCCATAGAGCACGCCGATTCCCGTAGGACCACACATCTTATGAGCCGAGAATGCAAAAAAATCAGCATCAAGATCCTGAACATCGACTGAAATATGCGGAGCGGATTGCGCACCATCCACCAAAACGATCGCACCAGCTTCATGGGCTAACCGTATGATCTCTTTTGCAGGATTGATCGTGCCCACAACATTGCTCATATGCACAAAAGAAACCAATTTTGGTTTCAGATTTAAAAGTTCTTTATAGGTACTCAGATCTAATTCACCCCTATCAGTAACCGAAATAAATTCCAATTGTAGATCGAGTTCTTCCGCCAGCATTTGCCAGGGAACCAAATTAGAATGATGCTCCATTTCCGTCAAAATGATTACATCCCCACTATTTAAGTTTTTTCGACCCCATGAATAAGCTACTAGGTTGATCGATTCCGTCGTGTTTCGAGTAAAGATGATTTCTTTAGATTTAGCTGAATTTATAAAGTCAGCGATCCGTTGTCTAGCGCCTTCGTATTGCTCGGTTGCTTCCTCGGCCAAAACATGAATTCCTCGATGGATGTTTGCATTCGTATTTCGATAATACATATCCATCGCATCGATCACTTGCTGAGGTTTCTGGCTTGTCGCTGCTGAATCCAAATAAACGATTGGCTTATCACCATGAATTTGGCGTTGTAAAACTGGAAAATCTGCCCGAATCTTGGCTACATCCAGTTTAGGGGCTTGATTTATGCTAGTCATATAGGTTGTTCACTTTTTGGGCTTTTGTCAGTGTACTGACTATTTTCTTGGTCGTCGTTTAACTTTTTTATTCGCACGAAGTTTGGGGGAGTCCTTTGGTGACCATAAAACATGGTCTGGAATCATCCAACCATCAGTTAAATATACTTTTTCTTCAAATTGCACTGCCAGAATCTTTGGATCTACTTGCACAACAATACCAACCAACCAACCTCGTTGGCGATCTCCCTCATTATTTTCATGATCACAATACACTTCTACAAGATCTCCGACAAGAAATTCCACTTCCTTCTCAGGGGCTGCTGAAAAACTTAAATTTGCCAATATAGCCTCCGTTTTAAAAGCCAGTGACAATTTTCACTGGCTTGGTCTTATTCTAGTATAGATACTTAATCTAACTTGTCAACAATCGCTTGCTGCAAGCGAGTCCTAACTTTTTCAAATGGTATTCGTTGCATGATCGGATCAAAAAACCCTTCAACAATAACTCGTTTTGCTACTTCTCTTGGAATCCCGCGTGAACCTAGGTAGAATACTTCTTCTTCATCGATCTTACCGATTGTCGCTCCGTGAGTACATCTCACATCATCAGCTAAGATTTCCAAGCCAGGGATCGAATCTGCTCTAGCATCATCACTCAATACTAAATTCGGGTTCGATTGATAGCCATCTGTTTTTTGTGCGCCAGGTGCCACATAGATCATACCCTGCCAAACCGATCGGCTCTTATCTTTCAATGCACCTTTGAACAGCAGGTCGCTGGTCGTATGAGCTGCATTATGATTTTGCTGGGTATCATGATCGAGGTGTTGATCCCCGTCCGTGAAATAAAAGCCAGACATTCGACCTTCTGAACCTTCACCCGCCAAATTTATTTCAGTAAAATTCTTGGTCAGTTTAGAACCTACTGCACCAAAGATCCAATCAAGTCGGCCGTCTCTCTCGACATTCGCCCTCTCATGGCTAAAATTCCACAAATGTTTGCCCCAAGATTGTAATTCCACAAATCGCAAGTTAGCAGCTTGCCCAACTTGAATTTCTACGATCCCAGAATGCATACTTTGAGCTGTTTCTTCAGGAGAAGCATATTCATGGACATAAGTGACCGATGCTTGTTCTTCAAGAAAGACCAGTAAATGGGAAAAGAAAGCTTTTCCCTCCCCCGGCCCCCACAACACACTATGCAAAGGTGCTTCAACCACCACGCCTTTTGGCACATACAGCAGCACGCCGCTATCTGCAAAAGATGCGGTCATCGCAGAGAATTTATCCTCATCGAAATTTACGATCTGCCCTAGGATCTTTTCAAGTATTTCCGGGTGTTTAATTGCTGCCGTTTCGAAGTCAGTGAAAATAACACCCATCTCAGCAATCTCTTCATCTAAATAAATTTCAGCCCCTGCCGGGGTTAAAGTGATCTGCCCACCATGCTTTTCACCAGCTAATGGTGTCAACAACTCTTCAGGAACTGGAACAACATCAGTATCTTTTTCGTAAATCGAGAAACTGTCAGAAGCCAATTGGCGAATATCAGTCCGTCGCCATGCTTCTTCGTTCTTCTTCGGTAAAGCTAGGTCTTCAAAAGATCTGAAAGCATTCTTCCGAAACTTGCTTAAAAATTCTGCTTCTGGTTGACCATTAGCCATCACCGGGATCATTTCATGATTGAAATTAAAATCACCCTTACTTCCCGCTGTGGAAGATTTTCTTCGGGTAACCACTCGTTTTTTAGTTGCCATTAATAATTAATCCTTCCCTACCCGATCGAACCTTCCATCTGTAATTGGATCAGACGGTTCATTTCAATTGCATATTCCATCGGCAATTCCTTCACCAATGGTTCAATAAATCCCGAGACGACCATCGCCGCTGCCTGATCTTCGCTCATTCCTCGACTCATTAAGTAGAATAATTGATCCTCCCCAACTTTTGAGACGGATGCTTCATGTCCTACAGTCACATCTTGAGAATCAATTTCAATATAAGGATAAGTATCAGAACGAGATTGATCGTCCAACAATAGGGCATCACAAACTACGTTAGATTTTATATTCTTTAATTCTTTTTCGATTTTTAGCAAACCACGATAAGAAGCCCGACCATTTGATTTACTAATCGATTTAGAGATGATCTGGCTGCTCGTGTCATCCGCAAGATGGATCATTTTTCCACCAGTATCTTGATGCTGCCCACTTCCCGCAAAAGCCATTGATAGAATCTCACCATGTGAACCCTTACCCATCAAATAACAGGAGGGGTATTTCATCGTGAGCTTTGAGCCAAGATTTGCATCCACCCATTCCATTGTCCCTTGTTCATGCACAATCGCACGTTGGGTCACCAAGTTATACATATTATTGGACCAATTTTGAATAGTTGTATATCGGAATCGTGCATTCTTTTTGACGACGATCTCAATCACACCACTATGAAAAGAGTCGCTCGTATATACCGGAGCCGTACAACCTTCCACATAATGGGCTTCCGCGCCCTCATCAATAATAATGATCGTACGTTCAAATTGCCCCTGATCGGGGGAATTAATTCGGAAATATGCTTGTAAAGGCATTTCAACTTTAACGCCCGGGGGCACATAAACAAAGGACCCACCAGACCAAACAGCGCTATTCAACGCCGCAAATTTATTATCTTCGATCGGCACGATCGTACTAAAATATTCTTTGAAGAGTTCTTCGTGGTCGATCAAACCTTGTTCAATGCTTTTAAAAATAACGCCCTGTTCGGCAAGATGTTCTTGGATACTATGATAGACCATCTCAGATTCGTATTGCGCCCCAACCCCAGCCAAGAATTTTTGCTCTGCCTCAGGGACACCTAATTTTTCGAATGTCTCTTTAATATCATCAGGAACATCATCCCAAGTGCGGCTTTCTTCGCTGGTCGGTTTAGTATAAAAGTAAATTTCATCAAGATTAAGCTCATCCAATTTTCCTCCCCATGTGGGCATCGGACGACTCTCATAATGTTTCAAAGCTTTAAGACGAAATTCAAGCATCCATTCAGGTTCATTTTTCTTTTCAGAAATTTGCCGAACGATCTCTTCGTCTAAGCCTTTTCGAGTTTTGAAAACATGTGAATCAGGATTACGAAAATCAAATCGTTTATCCTCTATTCCCTCTAATAGATCTTCATCAGTTAATATTTTATCGGAAGCCATTTGTTCTCCATTAAACCGGGCTAAATTGCGATCTTGCTATATTTTTCTCTCACCCAATCGTAGCCATGTTCTTCAAGCTGCAATGCCAATTCTGGGCCCCCAGATTCGACGATCCGCCCATCAAGCATAATATGTACAACATCTGGCTTTATATAATTAAGCATCCGTTGATAATGAGTGATCACCAATACACCCAAGTTTGGTCCTTTCAACGCTCCCACCCCTTCAGAGACGGTGCGCAATGCATCAATATCTAAACCTGAATCCGTTTCATCCAAAACCGCGATCTTTGGTTCAAGTGTCGCCATTTGTAAAATTTCTGCTCTCTTTTTCTCCCCACCCGAGAACCCATCATTCAGGTATCTTCCAGCAAAACTATGGTCCATTCCTAAATAATCCATTTTTTCTTTTAACAATTTTCTGAATTCAGGAATTGGAATACCCTTATCCTCTGGATTATCTGCTTTTCGACGTGCATTTAACGCAGTCCGTAAAAAGTTAGCTAAGGTAACCCCCGGAATAGCCACTGGATATTGGAAAGCCAAGAAAATTCCTTCTCGAGAACGCTCATCAGGAGACCATGCCAAAACATCTTCACCATCCAAGTGAATTTCCCCACCCGTAATCTCGTATTTGGGATGCCCCATCAACGCATAGGCCAGAGTAGATTTTCCACTACCATTTGGTCCCATTAATGCGTGAACTTCCCCTGCTCGGACGGTTAAATTCACACCTTTTAATATTGCTTTATCTTCAACACTTACGCGAAGATCTCGTATCCGTAATTCTGACATAAAATAAGAACTCCTGAAATAATTGGTTCTGACACATTCCAAAACAGATAGATTATACCAACAATCTACCTTAATTTAGCCAATTATAGCAGAGCGAAATAATACTGTCAATAATTAAGGGAAATATCTTATAAATTATTATTATTCCCTTCAAATTACCTTTAAATAGCGGAATAATAGGATAATAATTACCTGTTTAAAATTAATTCTACAAATATTTATTATAAAAATATAAAAATTTGACTTTATTTATAATTGGATGGTATACTGATTTTTGAACAAAAAATGAATTCTTCAAAAAGGCTTATTTTTTATGGCGAGTACGCGTGAACAAGTTTTACAAAATTTACTTAATCGGCAAAGATGTACGATCAATGAACTTG
>SWCD01000853.1_pt1 | contig 17867 bp, 16 predicted proteins | sample 4693011 | NCBI WGS metagenome assembly SWCD01 (sample SAMN10267278, study PRJNA491770) | bioreactor metagenome | isolation source: DHS bioreactor inoculated with marine | place: Japan: Omine Ridge, Nankai Trough | reverse complement strand
GGGGGGGGGGATGGTCAAGCGGCTTCGAGAGCAGATGGAGACCGGCGCGGGCGTGCTGACGGTCCGGGAGCCCAGATCCGTTAGAGATTTTCTCGATGTCCGAGACATCGCCGATGTGATTTTTCGCGTGGCTGGGAGTACCGCCATCGAGACCTCGGTCGCACCCTTGAATGTCTGCTCAGGGGAGGGGCTGTCAATCGCGGCGCTGGCCGGAGAACTGCTGGCGGCGAGCGGCACATCGGTGCGACTGGCGTGGGAAGGGCTGGATCTCAAGGGCTCGAGGGTGGTTGGTTCGAATCGGACACTAGCCGGAATCCTCGCAGGAGGGGCCGTGAAGAAGATCAGCACGCTTCAGAGTCTGGCAGACATGTGGGCAGTCGAAATCGATGGTGGTCTCCCAGTTGGTGAGGACTGAGCATGCGCATTGAGGGTCGCAGGGTCTTGGTGACGGGCGCCGGTGGATTCATCGGCTCACACCTGGCGGAAGCACTCGTTCTTCAGGGCTGCAGCGTTAGGGCCATGATCCACTACAACTCCCGGGGGGATCGAGGGAACCTGGATTTCCTTCCGCGACAGGTCCTGGCTGAAATCGAAGTCGTGTCCGGGGATGTTGCCGATCTCAGTTTCATGAGAAAGGCCGCCGACAAGTGCGAAACCGTCTTCCATCTGGCTGCGCTGATTGCGATACCGTACTCGTACATCAGCCCCGCATCATACGTCTCGACCAATGTAATGGGGACGCTGAACACGCTCCAGGCGTGCCTTGATCGGGGGGTCGAGCGCTTGGTTCATACGTCGACGAGCGAGTGCTACGGTACCGCCCGCTACGAGCCCATCGATGAGGCGCACCCGGTTCAGGGGCAGTCGCCGTACTCCGCGAGCAAGATCTCCGCTGACAAATTCGCCGAGGCGTTTCACCTGAGCTTCGGCCTGCCGGTTGCGATCGTGCGTCCGTTCAACACCTACGGGCCCAGACAATCCGCACGGGCCGTGATACCGACCATCTTCTCGCAACTGTTGGCGGGCTGCGAGCGGGTCCGCTTGGGAGCACTTTCCCCGGAACGGGACTTCAACTTCGTTACGGACACCGTGAGTGGCTTCATTCTGGCGTCGGAGGTAGATGCGGCAGTCGGAGAAGTCATCAACATCGGGAGCGGGAAGAAGATCTCGATTGGCGGCCTCGCAGAGATTGCCATGCAGATCACCGGCAAAGAGGTGCCCATTGTGGCCGAGGACGAGAGGGTCAGGCCTGAGAACAGTGAGGTGGGCGTCCTCAGGTGCGATCCGGGGAAAGCGGAGCGGATTCTCGCGTGGAAGCCGGCCGTTGGATTGGTTGAGGGGCTCTCTCGAGTGAGTGATTTCATCACTGAGCACCCAGAGCTCTATCGCCCCGAGGAATACGCCCGGTGAGAGGCGCGTTGATTGGGGTACTCGGTGGCGCTGTTGGCACAACATGTGGCCACCCAGAATCGGGCCCTGCATGGGGAATGGGATCACCTGATCTCGGATCCCGGCAATCAGCAGTCATCCGGCCACTGACCAAGGCTTGCCTGTGAGCGGGCAGAATCCGACAGCCCGGAAGGATCCGCCCGAGGATTCCCTTCGGCGACGCGCAATCAGGGGATCTGTGTGGTGGGCGGCGTTCTACCCGGCAAAGAAAGCACTCCAGATGGGCTCCAGCATGGTGTTGGCCAGCCTCCTGTCGCCCCAGATTTTCGGGGTGGTTGCCCTGGGCAGCGTTGCGGTCAAGGGTGTGAGGATGTTCTCTGAGCTCGGCCTTCGGGCTGCATTGATTCAGAACGAGCGTGACGACGACGCATTTGTGAATACAGCGTGGTCCCTGCAGATCCTTCGCGGAGTGGCGATCTTCCTCGTCTCATCCGCACTCGCCGTACCGATCGCCAGATTCTACGACGAGCCCATACTCGCCTATCTGATTCCCGTGCTTGGTCTCTGTGCGGTCATTCAGGGGTTTGACTCGACGAAGTACATCACTCTCAACCGCCAGCTCGAGGAGAAGAAGAGGGCCGTTCTCGAATTCGCGTTTGTATGTGTCGGGAGTCTCGCCACTATCAGCGTGGCGTTGTTCTGGCAGAGCGCGTGGGCCCTTGTTTGTGGATCTGCAGTTGGCGGGACGTTCTTCCTGGTTGCGACGCACAGACTTCCTGGGCCGCGGAACCGCCTGGCCTGGGACGGTGACGCCGCTCGCTCGATTTTCCGATTTGGGATCTGGATTTTCATCGGGACGGTAATCGCCTTCCTGGGAGCCCAACTGGACAAGATTGTGCTGGGGAAGCTCGTGTCCGAGCATCTGAGCACGCTGGGTCTGGTGGGCGTCTATGTGCTGGCGCAGCGCCTCTCCGAGTTGCCGGCCGAAGCGGCTCAGCTGATGGGGGGGCAAATCGCACTTCCGGTGCTCTGTGAGATTGCTCGGTCCGATCGGCGTAGGTTCGCGCATCAGTTTCGCAGGCTGCGCAGGTTGGTTCTTGTGCCCGGGCTTTCGCTCTGTGTGGGCGTCTTCGCGTTCTCGCCGATCTTCTTCGAGTTGTTTTACGACGACCGGTATGCGGCAGCTTCCTGGATGGCGCCGTTGCTGACCATCAGAGTGTGGATCGGGCTGTTGAATGGTCTTCTGAACCGAGCCCTGCTCGCCTTGGGGCTGCCGCGGGTCCTGGCCGCTACTGGGCTCATCGGGGTCGTTGGTTCCTTCTGTGGGGCGCTTGCGGGCTTCTATGCCTGGGGCGTTCCCGGCTTCATCCTGGGTCTGTGCGTCGGCGGCCTTGCCCGGCATGTTTGCGACCATGTGGCTCTCGCTCGCAGGGGATGCAAGGTGTTTACGCAGGACTTTATGTACTCCCTCGGGGCGTGCGCTGGGGGCGGGGTCATATGGCTCTGCCAATCGGCGTGGGACGATTCCGGGAGCACAATCGTTCGAGTGCTGACCAGCGTTGGCATCCCGGCACTTGTCTTCACGGCATTTGCAGTGCCGGCGGGAGTGCTTGTGTTGCGAACGCTGAGGGGACGGTGATCAGGATGCGAAAGCCCTAAGGGAATGACGTCCGGTATGGGTGTTTGCATACGAGAGGAAGCTGTGCAGGCCTCGGCAGGTGGTCGGTAGACGTGTGTCGAAAGAGTAGAGTGAAGCGTCTTGTGGCTTTCGGGCAGGTGCCTCGATCTGTGGTTTGCTCCGGATCAACCATGAGATTCACGCAACTGTGAGATCGTGCTGCGACGGGGAGGTTGATGAATGGTACCCGTGGTGATCCAAGCAGGTGGGAAGGGGACGCGTCTGCTTCCATATACGACTGTTCTCCCGAAGCCCCTCATGCCTATCGGCGACGTCCCCATTATCGAGATTGTCCTCAGGCAGCTCCGGCATAGCGGATTCAGAGACATCCACGTATCGATCGGCCATCTGGGACACCTCCTTCGTGCAGTCCTTGGTAATGGGCGCAGATATGGTCTGCGGATCAGATACCTCACTGAAGATGTGCCTTTGGGCACCATTGGTCCATTTCGCCGGCTGGATAGGCCTGATGGACCGGTGATGGTGATGAATGGTGATCTTCTCACGGATATCGATTACTCCGCACTCGTGTCTCATCATCTGGAGTCGAAAGCTGCGTTGACGATCGGTGTCTACCATGTCTCCGTGCCCGTCTCTCTGGGCGTACTCGACATTGAGGATGATGGGCGGATATCAGGGTTCCGGGAGAAACCGACGATCAAGTACTGGGCCAGCATGGGAGTCTATGTGTTGAGTCCGGTGGTCTGGGATCTGATCCCGCCAGGTGAGTACTTCGGCTTCGATACACTGATGGAGATGGTCCTGGGGGGTGAACTCGCCGCACGAGTGTTCCGATTCAACGGGATCTGGCTCGATATCGGAAGGCCGGAGGATTACCAGCGTGCGGCTGAGGTTTTTCATGCGAATCGGCATCGTTTGCTTCCAGATCTCGAGGAGCAGGGAGAGAGTTGACTGTGCGTGAGCACAATCCCGGCGAGAAGCTTCGCATTGCGCAGGTGATCGGCACGTTCGGGGGCGGGGGAGCGGAGAGGCAGGCGTACAACCTTGCCGTGGGCCTTGGCGAACTCGGATGTGATTCGGTTGGTGTCTCACTACAGGAAGCAGGGGACTTCATTCATGGTGCAGAGTCGAGCGTCAGATTTATCAGCCTGGCGATCGACAAGCGCAGCCGCTTCAGTGTTCTTTGTGGTTTGTGGCGGTTCCGGCGGTTCGTGAGGAGGTTTCGCCCTCACGTTGTGCATGTCCAGGGGACCGGCTGTCTGCCGTTCGTGGTGCACTCCCTGCGGTGGTTGAGAAAGCGGCCCCACTTGTGCTTCACATGGCAAGACTCCCAGAATGTCCTGCAGGAGGCCGGCCCGTTTCGGCGCAGAATGGTCCCGGCTCTCCGAAAGTGTGACGCAATCTTCGGTTCATCAGAGCGGGTGGCGCGCACAATCGCCGACACAGTGGGGCTTCAGAGGGTCGGAGTGTTTCACGGCGGCGTCGCCGAGCGTCCCGAATCGGTTCCCTCCCTGCCTCCGGTTGTGTTGTGGATCGGTCGCCTGGTACCTGCCAAGGGACCGATGGACTTAATCCGGTGTGCGGCTGTGCTTCGCCGGGAGGGGCATGACTTCAGCGTCGTCCTGGTTGGAGGGGGACACGCCGGCTCAGACTACGGTCAGGAGGTGCTAGACGAAATCGAAAGGGAGGGGCTGGCCCAGGCCGTTTCGCTTGTTGGCCACGTTGAGGAGGAGGTCCTCAGTGCCTTGCTTCGTGCGGCCTCCATCGGTGTGCAGACCTCGTACACCGAAGGCCTCAGCATGGCGCTCCTTGAGGAGATGATGGCAGGATTGGCGATTGTTGCCACGGATGTCGGTGATACGCGTGAGGCATTGAATGGGGGACGTTGCGGGCTTGTTGTCAGACCCCGAGATGACGGTGATCTGATCGCGGCCATGCGTTCTGTGATTCTCGATAAAGCGGCGCGTTCAGCTCTGGGTAGAGCCGCTCGTCAGCGTGCCCTGAGTGAATACGCTGTCTCGGCGATGTGTAGGCGAGCGATCAGAGTATACGAGGGGCTGGCCCAGTTCAGGGCAATCCACGGCCCGGAACACACTCAGCAGATCTGAATGGGCACACTGGAACTAGATCCTCTGGAGATCCTTCTTTGAGTTGGACTGTACCCGTCGCACTCTTCGGCTTTCTGCCGGCGTGCCTATGCACCTTCTTCCTCCTTCCGGCGCGGAAAGCGGTACTGTTCTCGCTGGTTGGTGGGGTTCTGTTCCTCCCGATGGCCACATACTCATTTGAGGGTATACCTGATTACGGAAAGGTTGCAGCCATCAGCATTGCTCTGATCGTTGGCGTCTTTGTATGCGATTTCGGTCGGGTGACGCGACTTCACTTCCACTGGTCGGATGTGCCCATGGTGATCTGGTGCCTTGTTCCCATGGCCTCCTCCCTCACCAATGGGCTGGGTTTCTACAATGGACTGTCTGCCGTCCTGGGGTCTGTGCTGACCTGGGGAGTCCCCTACTTCATTGGACGTCTTTACTTCGGGGATTGGGAAGGTGCTCGATCGCTCGCACTAGCTATCTTCATCGGTGGCCTCTTGTATGTTCCGCTCTGCTTGTACGAAGTCCGCATGAGTCCCCAACTCCACACCATGGTGTATGGATACCATCAGCATGTCTTTGCCCAGACTCGACGACTGGGTGGTTGGCGGCCAGTGGTGTTCATGCAACATGGTCTGGCGGTCGGAATGTGGATGACCGCCGCGTGCATGGCCGGCGTGGCGATTTGGCGCGGGAAGTGGGTCCGTTCAATTGCCGGCGTATCCATCCCGGTCCTCTTGGCCGGACTTCTGATTACGACCGTGCTGTGCAAGTCGTTTGGCGCTCTTCTCCTGCTTGCTATCGGCTTAGGGACTGTCTGGGTATGCAAGTTGTTTCGGAGCGTTGTGCCATTGGTGCTGCTGGTTTCGCTCGTGCCGGCGTACGTCGTCAGTCGGGTTGCCTTCGACTGGAAAGCAGAGCCTGTCATTGAAATCCTCCGAGAGATCCACGAAGAACGGGCGGATTCCATGGAAGGACGGATTGCCGCTGATGCGAAGCTGACGAAGCGTGCCTTGGAGCGACCTTTCTTCGGCTGGGGAGGATGGAATCGCTTCCGATCGGGCTCTGAGCCCGTCTTGCCGGACACGCTTTGGGCCATCACGCTGGGGCAGAAGGGTTTGATTGGCCTGACTTCGCTTTTCTTGACGCTGCTTTTGCCGATTTCGCTGGCACTGGCGAGGATCGGGCGGATGGGCGGGGGCATACGGATAGATCACCAGGTTCTGGCTGATGCCACGGCGCTGATTCTGATCGTGTTTCTGTTTGTGTGTGACAGCCTTTCGAATGCAATGGTCAACCCTGTATTCATCGTTGCTGCGGGAGGGCTGGCGGCATGGCCTGGCCGAAGTTTGCACGCAGGAGAGTGTGGGGTTTCAGTCCCAGGGTCGTGAGATGGGAGATCGGCGACCTGATGACAATGTGTTCAAGGACATGTGTGGCAACCGGTTATGCTCTTATTGAGAGAGTTGCGCGGGGTTTCTGATTTGGTGCAATGTCGTCCAGAGGGTGGGAGTGTGGCCTGTTGAGCGCGAAACCGCTACGGATCGGGATCGTACTTCCTGGCCTGCATCGCGTGAACAGAGGGGCCGAAACTGCCTTCGAATCTGTGGGGCGGGAGCTCGCGCGCCGCTCCGATTGCGAGGTTACTCTCTTCGGCTCCGGAGAATCGCGGGAAGATGAGCCGTACCGATTTCGCAAGGTCTCCTGCATTCCACGGGAGTGTTTCGAAGGACTGGCGAGTCTTCCGGCACTGCGGAGCGATACGGCGTATGAGGAGTTGACATTTGCCGGGAGTCTTCTTCGCCGTTTCCGACCGGCAGAGTTCGATGTATCTGTCACGTGCAGCTATCCGTGGTGCAATTGGGTTCTCCGGGGTCGAGAGGGCTGCGAACGCAACTCTTGCCACATCTTCGTAACACAGAATGGCGACTGGGCTCCGCGATCCCGTAGCCGCGAATTCCGTTGGTTTGGCTGCGATGGATTGGTGGCAACGAATCCCGTCTACTATGAACGAAATCGCGATCGATGGCCGACGGTGCTGATTCCCAATGGTGTCGACCCTGCCCGGTTTTTTCCGGGGAAAGCTGAACGATACTCTCTCGAACTCCCTGAGCACCGGCCTGTAGTACTGATGGTGAGCGCTTTGATCGCGTCAAAGCGAGTCCTTGAGGGTATCGAGGCGGTTGCGGCACTGCCCGATGTGCACATGGTGGTCGCTGGGGACGGCCCGATGCGTGCGGTGGTCGAGGCGGCGGGCCGGCGATTGCTACCTGGTCGGTTCACTCAGGTCCGTCTTCCCCGTGAACGTATGCCTGAGCTCTATCGAGCCGCAGATGCTTTCTTGCACATGAGCCTGGATGAGCCGTCGGCGAACTCCTACATCGAAGCCTTGGCGACGGGACTCCCAATCGTGACGCATGACCGGGATGTGACCCGCTGGACATTGGAGGATGTCGCCTGGCTGGTCAATACTGAAGACGGCGAGGTTCTCCGAACGGCATTGAGTGACGCGCTTGCTTCGAAGTACAGTGATCGCGTCGAGCGCCAGAGGGAACTTGTCGATCGACGGTTCACGTGGAAGGGCATTGCCGCAGCGTACTCGGACTTCCTGCATGCCAGGTTCGCTGATACTTCGGAGTCCCGGGCGTGAGAAACGTCCTCGTCCTCGGCTCTGGGCGAAGCGGCACGAGTGCGGTGGCCGCCTGCTTTCGAAACTCCGGTGCCTACCTAGGGTCAGACCTGATCCCGTCCGGCTCAGCCAATCCCACGGGATATTACGAGGACTACGGCGTAAACCGACTGAACAACCTCCTGATTCACAGAATCCTCTACCCGGCACACACTTTTCGGCTGCTCCACAGACTCCGCATTCCTGCGCACCGCGACTGGAGAGCCTATTGGCTGGCCGCACCGAGGCGAACGAGAGCAGTACGGCCGACCCGTGCCGCCCGGTTGGAGATGAGGAGGTTTCTTGCGAAGCAACCGTACGTATTGAAGGACCCACGGTTCAGTGTCACTCTTCCCAGCTGGCGCCTTTTGATGGAAACCGAGGCCCGGTACCTTGCTGTTTTCCGCGATCCGATGAAGACCGCTGACAGCATCCTGCGGCACGCAGAGGAGAATTACTCACCGCCCCTCGATGTTGATCTGTCATGGGCGCTGACGTCGTGGCTTCGCACGTATAGACGTGTTCTGGGGTGGTCTGAACGTTGGGGGGAGTGGCTCTTCCTCGATGCGGCGGATGTTCTCGCCGGGAGAGCAACGGATACCCTCAACAGCTTCGCGGAAACCGAGCTCGATTTCTCACACATCGATCCGCGTGTGAGCCGGTCTCGACCAGCCTCGATCGATCGGAGCCTGGCCGGGCTGGCGGCGAAGTGTCGGATGCAGTATGAGCTTCTGATAACGAAGAGCGTCTGTCCCGGGAAGTGGAGGACAAGCTGATGCCCTCTCCCGGTGAATTGCGCGTCGGCTTCCTCTCTTACACCGATCCCGCGCAGGCCGACCGCATGGCTAGCATGCCCTTCCGGATGGCGGCGGCCCTTGAGGGGAAGGTTGGGCGACTCGTCACCTTCTCTCCGGAGGGGGGGACCGGGATGTCGCGGGTGCGGCCACGCCCTCGAAACTGGCCGGTGGTGGGACGACTCGTTCGGTATCTGTCTTGGCGCTTCCTCACTTTTGACGGCTCCATCCGTCGTCTGGAGCACTTCTATCCCCGGATTACGCGCCGTCGGACTCTCAGAAGGGCTCGCCGCGTGGCTGGACACCTGGGGCACGAGGCCGAGCGGTTCGAGTTGGATGCGATCTTCGGCTGCATCGTGACTTGGCCCCTCTACCGTTTCCCCCTGCGACTGCCCTATGTCTTCTACACGGATGCCACGACGACGGTGGTCAATGAGAGCTACCCGAGATTTTCGGACCGCTGCCAGGGATTCAAGGACGCATGCGTCGAGATCGAGGACGAGGTCTACCGTGGCGCGTCGGCAGTCGCTGTGCCGGCTGACCGAATTCTGGAGTCCGCCATTGCAGATCACCACCTCGATGCTTCTCGCGGGCATGTCATCCCGATGGGGGCGAATCTCCGGCCGGTGGTTCCCCTGAGAGACTCAAGGGAGGTGGATGTGCCATCGCGGGAGGCTCTGCGGCTGTGCATTGTCGCGAGCGATCCGGTCCGGAAGCGAACCGATTTCGCTCTGGAAGTGACGGAAATCCTCGGGAGTCGCGGCTGGGCTGCGTCTCTCTCGATTGTGGGCCATGCGACGGAACGTGCGAAGGCATCCAATGCGGCCAAGTGCACTGGGCTTCTCAGATTGACGGATGAAAGTGACGTCAAGCGGTTTCGGGGGGTGCTGGCACAGAGTCACTTCCTGGTACTTCCATCCCTAGCCGAAGGTGCGGCGATCGCCCCCGCCGAGGCGGCTCACTTCGCCCGACCGAGCGTTGTCAGCGACGTGGCCGGTCTGCCCACCGTCGTGAAGGACGGGCTGACGGGAAGAGTCCTGCCACTCTCCGCTTCGCCCGGCGACTATGCCGACGCCATCGAGAGTGTCGCGGCGGATGCCGGTATGTACCGTCAGTTCAGCGCAGCTGCCCTGAAGCGTGCTCACGAAGTCTTCACCTGGGACGCGTGGGCCGAACGGATCGCGGAGTTGCTCGCCCAGGCTGTGGAGGCCGGTTGACCTCGAAGCTCGGAATTGTCGTGATCGGACGGAATGAGGGCGATCGACTTCGGCGCTGCCTGGAGTCCGTCGTCGGACAGGGCGGTGCCATTGTCTATGTGGACTCGGGTTCTACGGACGATAGTGTCGAAACGGCAAGGGCGATGGGCGCCAGAATCGTCGAGTTGGATACGAGCCGTGCGTTTTCGGCAGCTCGAGCGCGGAATGAAGGTTGGCGTCACCTGCTCGAGACCACTCCGGAGGTCGGATTCGTGCAGTTCGTCGATGGAGACTGTGAAGTCGTCGACGGGTGGATCGCCGGTGCTCGTGAGTTTCTCGAACGGGCACCAGAGCACGTTGTGGTTTGCGGACGTCGAAGGGAGATCTTCCCGGAGGCCTCGATCTACAACCGGCTGTGCGATCTGGAGTGGGACACTCCGGTGGGGGACGCTCGGTCGTGCGGAGGGGACTCCATGATGAGCGTGCCCGCGCTCGCAGCGGTCGGCGGCTTTGACCCTCGCGTGGTTGCCGGGGAGGAGCCTGAACTCTGTTTCCGACTCCGAAGTGAGGGTGGTCGAGTCAGACGACTCGACCTGGAAATGACCGGACACGATGCGGCGATGAGCCGATTCGGCCAGTGGTGGCGAAGGGCGGTGCGGGCCGGACACGCATACGCGCAGGCGGCGGCTCTGCATGGTCGGTCGCCGGAACGCTTCGGCGTCCGCCCCAGCCTGAGCATTCTCTTCTGGGCGCTGGGCTTACCGGTCATTGCCGCCGGATTCATCTGGTTCACTGGTGGATGGAGTCTGGCTTTGCTGCTCCTGATCCCGCTGCAGGTTCTCCGGGTATTTGGAGCGCAGCGGAGGCGTGGGCGTTCGAAGCGCGACGCAAAGCTCTACGCCATCTTCTGCGTTCTCGCCAAGTGGCCGCAGCTCATCGGGCAGATGTTGTACCTCACGCGCCGCATCCGGGGCCGGGAAGAGCGAATCATTGAGTACAAGAAAGGGGACTCGTGACGGAACCTGCCTCTACCCGTAGGGTCGTGGCCGTGCTCTCTCCCGCGTATCCGGTTCTGAGCGAGACTTTCGTCCAGCGAGACGTGGAGGGTCTTCGGCGACTGGGATTCACCGTCGTGACCGTGGGACTTCGCGATGGCGACGTCTCCGGCAGTGCGGATGTGGTGGTGTATCCTCGCGCCCTTTGGGGCGCGGTCGGCGAGTTCCTTCGGAGGCCTCTGCGAACTCTCTCCACGCTGGCCCGGTCCCTGTGGGATACGATCCACCCGCGTGAGAGCACGGCTGTGAGAAGCAGGCTGAAGCTACTTGTGCAGGGGATTGCGGGGATCGGACTAGCGGGCCGCCTTCGAAAAGAAGGCGTCCGGCACCTCCATTGCCACTTCGCCCACTCTCCGACATCCGTTGGGATGTACGCTGCCATCCAGCTTGGTGTGGGATTCAGCTTCGTCGGGCACGCCAACGACATCTTCCGTCGCCGTCATCTGCTTCTGAGGAAGCTCGAACGTGCGGCTTTCGTGGCTTGCATCAGCGAGTGGCACCGCGCTTTGTACGACGTGATCAAGCCGGGTCTCGGGGAGAAGGCTCTGGTGATTCGCTGCGGTGTCGACGTGTCTGATTGGGCACCCGAAGACCGGGCAGGTAACGAGAATCCTGAGTTTCGGCTTGTATCCGTAGCGCGACTTGTTGAGAAGAAGGGCCTTGATACGGTGATCGATGCGCTTGCGCGGCCCGAAGCACACGGGACCTGCTGGACGGTGATTGGGGACGGCCCGTTGCGCCAGGACCTCAAGGCGAGGGCAGAGCAGGCGGGCTTGGAGAAGCGAGTTCTCTGGCGGGGAGCGGTTCCGAACGACGAAGTGAGAAGGGCGATTTCTGCCTCAGATCTCTTCGTCTTGCCCTGCCGACCCTCGGCAACGGGTGATCGGGACGGGATACCCGTTGTCCTGATGGAGGCCATGGCGGCGGGGATTCCGGTCATCGCCGGAGATCTGCCGGCGATTCGAGAACTGGTTGTCGACGATTCAACCGGCTGGCTGCTGGCAGCGGAAGATTCAGGGCGTCTCGCTGTGCTGATAGGGGAACTCCGTGAGAAGCCTGGTCGGCGGATGACGACCGCTGCAGCGGCCAGAGAGCACGTCGTTCGGGAGTTCTCGGCGGAGGTCAACCACGCCCGGCTGAGTACTGCTCTGAGAAAGGCGATCGATGGGAACTGATGTCAGTCGGCGCTACTGTCTCATCAGCCCGTGCCGGAATGAAGAGCGGTTTCTTCGCCGGACGCTGGATTCGATTGTGGCCCAGACGGTCAGGCCGGCTCTTTGGGTAGTGGTTGACGATGGCTCCACGGACGGGACCCCTGGAATCCTGCGCGAATACGCGGAGCGGAACGACTTCATCCGCATAGTCCGAAGGGAAGATCGTGGCAAACGCAGTGTGGGACCGGGCGTGATCGACGCGTTCTATGCCGGCTACGAGACCATCGATCCGGACAGCTTCGAGTACGTCTGCAAGCTGGATGTCGATCTGGACCTGCCCGAGGCGTACTTCGAGGGTCTGATGCGTCGAATGGAAGCCGATCCGGGCATCGGTGCGCTTAGCGGCATGGCGTACTACGAGGACTCGAAGACCGGGGAGCGGATCAGCGAGAAAATCTCATTCGAGATGTCGGTCGGTGCCAGCAAGTTCTATCGGGTCGAGTGCTTCAGGGAAATCGGCGGTTTCGTACGAGAGGTGATGTGGGACGGCATTGACTGTCACCGTTGCCGGATGTTCGGATGGCGAACGGGAAGCGTCGATGAGGAGGATGTGAGGTTCCTGCACCTCAGGCCCATGGGCTCGAGCGACAAGGGCATCTTCGCGGGCCGCATGCGACATGGCTACGGCCAGTACTTCATGGGGACTGGACTGACCTTCATGACTGCGAGCGCAGTCTACAGAATGACTCGGCCACCGTACGTCCTGGGGGGGCTTGCGATGTTGTGGGGTTATGTACTGAGCGCGCTCAGGAGGTGCCCCCGGTACTCTGACGCGAGATTTCGTGCGGCTCTTCGAGCCTACCAGTGGGATGTGCTTACAATTGGCCGGCGACAAGCCGTGCAGAGAATGGACCGGATGTCGCATCGTCAAGCTTCTGGCGGAGGCGATGCCCACCGCAAGCTAGATTTCCACTAACACATCGGCATAGTCGTGTGGATTCGCCCCGGCGGAAGACGCGAAGCGCAGCGCGGACCATGAGAGGCTTCGGCGAAACTAGCTTGAGGTAGGCTGCGCGGCAGTCGGGCGGCGACGGAGCGAGAGTGTTCATACGATCATGTGTGCCCTCTATAAGTGGGAGTTGAGTTGATATGCCCGAGAAACTCGCGGCAGTTCTGATTGTGAATGGGGGAGCGGATCCACACAGATGGATGTGGCTTGATCTCTGCCTAGAGAAGGCCATATCTTTGAATACTGCAAGGGGCGTTCGGTTTTATGTGTGGAACAACAACGTTGGCGATGAGCGAGTGCGTGCATTGAAGGAACTGCATCCCGAGATCCAGGTTGTGGACGCTGACCCACATGAAGATCTTGCCCACGTTCATGCTGTTCCACTGCAGCGGCTTTTGAATACAGCAGTCAGTGATGGTGCCCACTACGTGATCGCTATGGACAGTGATGCCCATCCTGTCAAGCGCGGCTGGGCCTCAGGGCTGATTGATGCGGTTGAGCAGGGAGCGGACGCGTCGGGTGTGTGGCGCGATGAGCTTTCTCCGACAGTCAGTCCGTACCTGCACGCTAGCTGCCTATGCACATCGGTGGACTTCATTCTTGGCAATGACATACGGTTTGATCGTGTGCCTGGGGAGTCCGAGTCTGGAGTACTCGATACACTGTGTGAAATCACACTTCGTTCCGAAGAGACAGGCGGCCACATTCAAAAACTCGTGCGCTCAAACTCTCGACAATACCACCGTCTGGTCGGCGGCATCTATGGTGGAGTGATCTACCACCACGGAGCAGGATCGCGCGGAGCACCTATCTTCTGGGATGAACTAACTACGAATGATCCTGAGGTTCTGAGGAAAGCACTGTCGCACAACCGACGCTTGGGAGAGATATCATCCTATCTCCTGTTCTCGCGATACGACTCATACGTTGCATGGCTCAAGGGGGATTGCGTCGACGAGGAGACCGATCGAATGATGGGGCTCCTTCGAGATGGGCATCTCAATGCACCTGAATTCCGAGAAATCCCGAGCGCCATGAGTGGCGGGATCGCTCAGAAGTTTGGCCGACTCTGGCGTCGCGGATCCTTGCGTGCGAAGAGACTGTTCAGCTTCAGATGATCCTGGGTCCTCAATGCGCGTTGCACTCTGTATGTGACGCTCAGAGAGGGGTAGAGTCGATTGCCGCAGGCCGCCAGCACCACGTTATGAGGAGTGGATCCTGCACAGGTGCTTTGCTGTTTCTTGTTTGAAGTGTTAGGGCCTGAACGGACGGGCTATTCGCAGTCAGAGGTTGGCTTGGGCTTGATCCGTGGGCGGTGAGTGCGCGCCAGACTTGCCTCGATTGACGATGTGAATCGCGTGCGTGCAGGAGAATGGATGAGTCAGGCTATAGCTCTGGAATGCCGTTGACCCCTTCTTGCCCGACGGTTCTCTGATCGGCTGCACGGGGAATGATGGTAGAGAGGAAGGACTCGACTGGAGGCCTCGTCCGTCCGAAGATCGCCTGTTCAACGCGACGGATTTGCTTCTCAATCCACGCCCATCGGGTGGGCGCCAAGTGACCAATGGGGAGAGATCTGCCCATCATCGTCAGAGAATGTGCGCCAAGCGGGGTCAGCTGTTTCGTTGTCGAGGCGATCAGGTCCGGGTCTCCGCCGAGTAGGAAGTAGTATGGGAGCATGATGAGATTGTGCTCATGCGTGGAGATGCGGCCACGCCCGGCCATGAAATCGGTGTACTGGCAGATCATCTGGGTGGGATGGACCAACTGGGACTCATCGATAGACTGAATTGCGCGCAACGAGGAGCGATGCTGCATATACAGGAATGTGTCGAAATCCACGTATCGGCCGCCGATCAGGCAGACACGGTTGAAGCCCTCGAACGGCTGGAACGTTTTGCGCATGTGGTACGCATCAATCATCAGCTCGAAGGTGGTCACCAAACCCATGTCCGGCGTAATCCCCTGGCCTCGATACTGGCGAATGCCCTGAAACTGGGCGCCTGACTTCAGGGCGCGTGAGTAGAGTTTCAGGAACAGATTCGGCTCGAGCGGCAATGCGTCGAGGTCGTGGAGCAGTACGTGACGGGTCCCCGCCTCCGCGATGCCCTTCGTCCAGGACATCCAGGAATAGACCCAGCCCCAGTTGATCTTCCGAGCGGCCCGAACCTGCCTCTCTCCGTAGCAGACGACGCGAACTTCCGGACCACTCCGCCAGTTTGCGACAGCGTCCCGGACGACGGCAGGAAGCTCGGACTCCAGGCAATCGAATACGAGCAGGACCTCCTTCAGTCCCTCGGCGTCCATGCGTTGGATGAGGTTGAGGTTCGCGACAGCCAGGTGCGCGAGCTTGTGCATACAGGCGATGACAACAGTGTATCCAGGCTGTTGATTTGCCTGGGGTTCCCACGAGACAAGCCCCCGAATCGCCAGATGCATGGGGAAGCGCTTGCACCGGCGCTGGATAACCCGGATCAGGTCGGTGATCATCACCCTCTCCCGTCGAAGCACAGCGCACCAACCCCGCTCGCTGGAGCTTGACCGTGCGGACTACGCTGTGTCGATGCGGAGGCCTTCAATCTGCGGCATCCCCGGTTTCTGCCTGATGCCGGCGGCTGAGGTGTCTGGCCATGTGAACAGGATACTTGCGGCTGCTGAGAAGAGACAGTTCTAATGGGCAGCCGGCCTAGGCCCCTGGAATCCGGGGCCTGGAGGCCAAAGAAGCTCATCCGATCCCCACCCGACCGAGTGTCGGCGAGCGTGACTGTGAACGGCGGTTCTCGATGCGACCTGCTCGGGATGGTGCGGGCGAAAGGCTGACACCCTTCAGCCGGGCGTCTGTCTGCGACACCACCCTCTTCACGAATGCGAGGAGAAGGTGCCTGTCCTGACTTCGTCTGTCCTCCGGGAGTGTGGGACTCCTCTAAAACCGTTGGCGCGGTCTGGCCGATAGAGGCCTGCGCGATTGTGCGAGGGAGAGACCCCGCGACCCATGGTATCTGTGAACGCTGCGGCGCGTGGAGTTGAGCAGACTTTCCGTGCGGCCTCCAATGCGGAGCGGCGCGGGGGTGGGCTGGATTTCCGTGTCGCAACCAGCCTTGATGAGGTCATCGCGGCCTGGCAACTCGTCTACCGCGCCTACCTCCGGGCCGGTTTGATTCTCCCCAACCTCCACGGGATTCACACGAATCCAGGTGCAGTCCAATCGGGCACGGCAGTCATCGTAGGTGTGCTTCGGGGTGAGATGTGTGCCACGATCTCAGGCTATCTTGATACTGCTGAAGGACTTCCGCTCGATGCCGTCTACGCTCCCGAACTGGCGGAGCTTCGTGCCGAGGGGCATCGCCTCGTGGAGGTAGGTCTGCTTGCAGACCGTCGAGCCAATCTGTCCCGCTCGCTCGAGGCAACGCTGCGCCTCATGAAGTTCGCGTATTTCTGGGGGGCCCTGAATGGCATGACGGATATCGTCGTCGGCGTCCATCCCCATCACTCCCGCTTCTATCAGAGGATTTTCGGCTTCACGCTCATCGGGGAAGAAGGCGCCTGTCCCTGGGTGAACAGGGCTCCCGTGGTCCCCTTGCGCCTCGAACTTGGGGCGGTCGAGGATCTGAACTCCGCACCGCGGGGGCTGCGCTTCTTTCTGAGGGATCCGCTGGAGATTTCGGTGTTCGGTGGGCGTTTCGTGCCGACCCTGGAAGCCGTCCGAGGGACTCCCGCCGAAACCCATCTCCAGGAGATCGGCGTTCCCGGGCTCAACCGTCTCTGACGGTCGGAGCTTCGCTCACCTCTCGGGCCTGACTCAGGGCTCCTGCCGAGAGGATGAAGACCAGTGGCAGCGTGCTGTTCAGCAGCGAATCTGCGAAAGCCAAGGCCAACACGACCGCCATGATTCCCGCACCGTTCCAGGGCGGAGCACGGAGTTGTTGTGCGTCTCTCCGGTGGAGCAGGGCGAGGATCGGGAGAAGAAGAATACCGGTCATGGATAGCAGGCCGCACAGTCCGAACTGCCCCAAAGTCAGTATCCAGAGTCCCCAGGGGCGCCCGTGACGGTGCGAGTGCCACCAGTCGAAGTCCCCATGGCCCAGAATCGGCGAGGTATTGTCAAATGTTGTGTTTGGAGAGTTTCAGGCGGCGTCCCTCTCCTGCATGATTCCATCCTCGTACTTGTAGCCCGCAAGCAGGTGGAGAATGTGCTTCGCGGCATTCAACCGCCGCCACTTCCTCTCTGCCGCCTGCACCAGCTTGAAGACCATCGCCAAGCCAGCCGCCCTGCTCCCTGAGCCTTTCGTCTTCCGGTGGCGGTGCCGGACCGTACCGAACGTCGACTCGATCGGATTGGTCGTCCGGATGTGCACCCAGTGTTCCGCCGGAAAGTCGTAGAAGGTCAGGAGGACTTCTCGATCCTTCTCCAGGCAACCCACGGCCTTGGGGTACTTCGTCCCGTACTTGGCGACGAACAGGTCGAAGGCCTTCTCCGCGTTCAGCTTCGTCTCTGCCATCCAGATCTCCTGGAGGTCAGGCTTCGCTTTCGGCTGCACCGACTTCGGCAGCTTGTTCAGAATGTTCGCGGTCTTGTGGACCCAGCATCGCTGCTCTCGGGTCTGGGGGAATTCCTCCTCCACCGCTCCCCAGAAGCCCAGGGCGCCATCGCCCGCGGCCAGCAGCGGAGAGAAGGCCAATCCGCGGGCCTTCAGGTCCAGCAGGAGCTCCCGCCAACTCTGCTTGCTCTCCCGCTCCCCATCCAGGATCCCCAGCAGTTCCTTGGTTCCGTCTCGGGTGGCCCCGATCACCACCAGCAGGCACTGCCGCTCGCCCGTCAGGCGCACCTTGAAGTGGATCCCGTCGGCCCAGATGTAGACGTACTCCTTGC
>SWCD01006611.1_pt1 | contig 17881 bp, 13 predicted proteins | sample 4693011 | NCBI WGS metagenome assembly SWCD01 (sample SAMN10267278, study PRJNA491770) | bioreactor metagenome | isolation source: DHS bioreactor inoculated with marine | place: Japan: Omine Ridge, Nankai Trough | reverse complement strand
CACAGTGGATTGCCTTGATTTGTCGTTTGACAGCAGCTGTCTGCATGCGACGCATCAGGGCTAGAGCTGTTGTTTCCACAGATTTTATCATGCCATGGCCTTGGCAATGCTCGCAGAGGATGTAGTTTCCTTTTTGGATTGGCGGTGCAAGGCGCTGACGGGAAATCTGCATGAGGCCAAATTTTGAGATACGGCTTGTGTCTATCTTGGCCTTATCCTTTTTCATGGCACTTTTTACCTTTTTCTCCACCTCGCGGATATTTTTCTTGTCGCGCATGTCAATGAAGTCAACAACAATAAGGCCGCCTAAATCCCGAAGACGAAGTTGGCGGGCCAGTTCTTCGGCCGCTTCCATGTTGGCCAGGAAGATGGTTTTCTCAAAGTTTTTGTCCTTTGAGGTGCGGCCCGAGTTGACATCAATGGCCACCAGGGCCTCGGTGGGGTTGATAACAATGGAACCACCCGAAGGTAAAGAGACAGTAGGCAGATACATCTGCTCAATCTGTTCCTCTACCTGGAACTGGTTGAAAATAGGTTTTGATCCTTTATGAAGCTTGACCTTAGTCTTGCGCTGACGGGCAGGCAGAAGCTGCATGAAGTCATTTACTTTGTCAAATATCTCCTGATTATCAACCAGGATTTCTTCAATATCCGGGGTGTAATGATCGCGCAGAAATCGCGACACAACATCCTGCTCTTTATAGACCAGAGCCGGGGCCTTTAAGGTTTGGCCTTTTTTCTTAATATCCTGCCACAGGTTGAGCTGGTAACGGATATCCTGCATAAGGGCGGTCTTGGTGACGTCCTCACTGGCAGTGCGGATGATATAGCCGATCTCTTCCGGCAACTTGGCAGATTCAATGATTTCACGGAGCTTGGAGCGTCGTTCTTCATTGTTGATCTGGCGGGAAATGCCGTGGGAGTCACTCCCCGGCATCAGCACCATATAACGGCCCGGCATGGAGAGATAGGTGGTTATGTTGGCGCCTTTGTTGCCGGTGGGTTCTTTCACAACTTCCACCAGCAGCTCTTGGCCCTTAAGAAGGTAATCCTGGATGTTAAGAGATTTCCAGTGGGCGTTGCGGTCAACATCTTTGCAGTAATACTCGGGGTGGATGTCGCCAAAAGCAAGAAAGCCGTTTTTGCCGGTGCCCATATCAACAAAGGCGGCCTGCAGGTTGGGCTCAATGGCCGAGATAACTCCCTTATAGATATTACCCTTGGTTTGGGCCTGAACAACGGTTTCTACGTTAAAAGACTCAACTTTGCCGTTTTCAAGCAGGGCAATCCTGCATTCTTCAGGCTCATCTGCATTAATCAGCAGCTTGGTGGAAACATTATCGCTTTCTTTTTTAGCAGTGGTCTTGCGGGGTGTTCTTTTCGCAGGGGCTTTAGACTTACCTGGTTGTTTTTTTGCAGAGGTTTTTTTGGCGCCCGATGATTTCTGTTTGCCTTCGTCAGCCTTTTTCTCTTTGGCCTCAGCTGTCTTTCCTTCTTCTGCCTTTTTGGCAGCAGGTTTTTTGCGGGGGGCGCGTTTTCGCGGCCTGCGTTTTGGTTTTTCCGTTTCTTTTGGAGCTGCTTCCTGTTTTACCTCGGAAGTAGCGGTGGTTTCTTTTGAGGTTTCTTTCTTTTCGTTTTGTTCAGTTTTTTCTTCTGTCATGAATTTTCCTTTGCCCCAAAGATTTTAAGCACCCATGTCGTTTTACAACGCGTGGCAAAAATCTTTTTGGCATGATTTTTCAGACGCCATTAAAGCCTTATCCAGGCTGGAATACCGTCTTCTGTTTGATAACGGCCACCACAGTTTACGTAGAGTGGGGCGGCTGGTAATAGGTTTTGCCTTGGTGGAGCATCTTCAAAACTTTGCCCTGGTCAGTAAGTTCTTCCATGAGCCTGTTTGTTTGTTCAGGTTCGAGGTTAAGAGCTTCGCTGATATCTGAAGCGGTGCAGGGGCGGCGTTGAAGCATTTCAAGGATCTCACCCGGTTCGGGCGAGCGCCATGAATTGTGCTTGCGTTTGGCAAAACTGGCAATAATTTCCACATTGCCTGGCAGTTGCTCGGCAATATGGCTTAATTCTTCCTGTGTCAGTGGTTTGGCAAAATTCTCCAGGGGAGGGCGAACCACTGTGTTTAATTGGACACGTTCCGGGTTAATGCGAACAATGGCCTCTTTTAGGGCCTCAATGTCGCTGGGTTGATCATTAATATTTTTGGCCAGCATGACTTCAAGCCATACCTGGCCGCTAAATTCTTTGCAAAAAAGAGAGATGCCGTCAATCATCTCATCTAAATCCACACATTGGGCTGGCCGGTCAATCTTTCGAAAGCTTTCGGGACGGGCGGAGTCCAGTGATGGGATAACAATGTCTGCAGCCTGTAATTCTCGGCGAACATCCTCGAGATGCATCATAGCGCCGTTGGTCAGGATGACAACAGGTTTGTCTGTTTGTTCCTTGATGTGGCGAATGATTTTGCCAAGCCCGGTGTGCAGGGTTGGTTCACCCATGGCCGTGATGGTGAAAACATCAATGGGCTTTGCCAGGTCGTCTTGAGCCAGTAATTTATCGATTTCTGCCAGGATCTCTTTTGTTGGCGTATATTCTTTGCGCTCACAGGTATGGATAAAGGTGCCGCCCACCTCGCAATAGATGCAGTCAAAATTGCAGGTTTTGGTGGTGAGGAGATCAATACCCTGGGATAAGCCGAGGCGCCGGGAATTAACCGGGCCGAAGAGATATTTCATAGGTGTGGAATGACGGGCTGGCAGGAGGTTAAATGCCCATTTCTTTAATCGATGATAATCCGATCCAAAATAATTAGGCTGAATCTATTATAAAGTTACGGTTCAGGCAAGTAAAAACCTCGTTTTGTCAGTAAGAAAGGCAGGGAACTTTTCCTTGACACTCAGGGTGCCAGAGCGTAAATTTTGACCTTCCTGCCCGGCATGCATTCCCATTAATAAGAGAGGATGATTCTGTCCGGCCTTGACAGGCAGTGCCAGGAGCTGCCATATCCTTGTTGCGATGGGCAGCCAGTGAATTTCGTTTCAAAGATAAATATTCTTAATAATTATAAATAGATAAAGGAAATACAATGCGCAGTGATATAGTCACCAAAGGGTTGGAGAGGGCACCCCACCGTTCTCTGTTTAAAGCTATGGGGTACACCAATGAAGAGCTAAGTCGACCCCTGATCGGTGTCTGTCATGCCCATAATGAGATTATTCCAGGTCATGTTCACCTTGATAAAATTGTCGAGGCTGTCAAGACAGGCGTGCGGATGGCGGGCGGCACACCTGCCTCTTTTGCCACCATCGGTGTTTGTGACGGCATTGCCATGGGCCATACCGGGATGAAATATTCTCTGGCCAGTCGCGAGATTATTGCTGACTCGGTGGAGATTGTCGGCCGGGCCCACCCCTTTGACGCCATGGTTCTCATCCCCAACTGCGATAAGGTTGTGCCGGGTATGCTCATGGCCATGCTCAGGCTTAATATTCCGGCCATTATGGTGAGCGGCGGGCCCATGCTCACAGGCCGGCATCGCGGCAAAGACGTTCATCTTGTTTCTGTTTTTGAGGGGGTTGGCCGGGTCAAGGCCAAGACCATGAGCATGGATGAGCTTGCCGAGCTAGAGGATGATGCCTGCCCGGGCTGCGGTTCATGCGCCGGCATGTTCACCGCCAACTCCATGAATTGCCTCACTGAAGCCATCGGCCTTGGGTTGCCTGGAAACGGCACTATTCCAGCAGTCTATGCGGCCCGCACCAGGCTGGCCAAAGATGCTGGCATGGCAATAATGAATCTTTTCCATAATGACATCAAACCGCGTGATATCGCCACCCGCAAGGCCTTTGAAAATGCCATGGCCGTTGATATGGCCTTGGGCTGTTCCACCAATACGGTTTTGCATGTACCTGCCATTGCCAAAGAAGCTGGCGTGGATTTGCCCCTTGACTCTTTTAACAAGGTTTCCAAAAGGGTGCCCCATATCTGCAGCCTGATTCCCGGCGGCCCCCATTCCATGGAACAGCTCTATGAGGCAGGTGGTGTCCAGGCAGTCATGCGCGAGCTTCTTGAAAGTAAGGATGGCCTCCACCAAGATGTCATGACCGCCACCACTCAGACCTTGGGCGCTAATCTGAAAAAGGCCCAGGTTAAGGACCGGGAGGTAATCCGTACCGTGGCAGAGCCGTACCACAAGGTGGGCGGTATTGCTGTTTTGTATGGGAATTTGGCTCCTCAAGGTGCTGTGGTTAAACAGTCCGCTGTGGCCGACGAGATGCTCAAACACAACGGCCCGGCCCGGGTGTATGATTCTGAAGAGGAGGCCCAAAAGGCTATTTTGGGTGGTGCGATTAATGCCGGAGATGTAGTGATTATCCGGTATTGCGGCCCTAAAGGCGGCCCTGGTATGCCGGAGATGCTTTCTCCCACCTCAGCCATTATCGGCATGGGCTTAGGCAAGAGCGTGGCACTGATTACCGATGGTCGTTTTAGCGGCGGCACCCAAGGAGCCTGTATTGGCCATGCCTCGCCAGAGGCAGCTGAAGGGGGTCCCATTGCCTTTATTGAAGAGGGAGATACTGTGGTAGTGGATATCCCTAACAATATTCTTAATTTTGAGGTAAGTGAAGACGAGCTTGCCAAGCGCAAGAAGGGCTGGCAGCCGCCTGAACCCAAAATTACCACCGGCTATGCGGCCCGTTATGCCCGCATGGTAACCTCCGGTGCCACCGGCGCAGTTTTGAAAGACGAATAGTTTTCTGGGGGGAGCGTTCTCGCTCCCCCCTTTTTTATGCGCTCAATCTTCGCTTTTTTACACAAGTAAACGGATAAACGTGCCAGCTATCGTATCTATTAGAAATTTCCTGATTACTTTTTTCTTAATTGTCCTGGCTTCATCGGCAAGTGCCGGCGATCTCCTTAATATGCCTTGGAAGGTTGAGGCGGATAAAATTAGCCGCGGCGAAAAAGAGCAAGAGGTTATTGCCGAGGGCAATGTTGTTTTAGAGAGCACAAGCAACCCTGATAAGCCGGTGACCATCCAGGCTGACTGGGTTCGCCATGATGCTGAGCTGGGTGTGATTGAGGCCCGGGGCAATGTTAAACTGCGCTCAAAGACCGAAGAGGCCGATGCGGACGAGGCCACCATCTACTTAGCTGATGAGGCCGCCAAACTTATCAACAGTAAGGTTTTTTTTAAAGAGCATGATGTCCATTTTTCCAGCAAAGAGGCGCGGAAAGATGGAGAAATGGTCTATTTTTTCAGGGATGGTATGTTTACCACCTGTGATTATGATGATGAGCGCAGCCCGGTTTGGAGTATTACTCTGAAAGAGGCGGATATTGATGTAGATGGTTTCATCTTCATGAAACACAGTGTTTTACGCATCAAGGATGTACCTGTTTTTTATCTTCCTTATATGGCTTTCCCTGGTCGTATGGAGCGGCAGAGCGGTTTTCTTGACCCGGAAGTGTCTGGGTCTGATCGGGGTGGTTCAGGCTTTTTTGCCCCCTTCTTTATTGATCTTTCACCCAGTTCCGATATCACCATTTACCCTGGTTTTTTTGCAACTCGCGGACTGATGATCGGTGGCGAGTTTCGTCATATTCATGACTACCAATCGCGTTTTGCCATCCAGGGAACCTTTATTGATGACCGTCTTCAAGACGAACCTGGTGACGACTATCAGGATGACGGCTACCTGCGCACCCGCTCGAACCGTTATTGGGTACGGAGCAAGGGTGATCATGATTTTGGCAATAATTTCAAAGTTTTGCTAGATGTGGATTATGCCTCTGACCGGGATTATCTCATGGAGTTTGACGAAGGGGTCACCGGTTTTAACGACTCCCACAACGTCTTTCTCAATGATTTTGATCGCGGCCTCCAGGAAGCTTCTCTGGATTGGCGGTCATCCTCCCTGCAATTGGCAAAGAACTGGTCTCATTTTTATCTAGGGGCTGAAACAACCTATATTGATGATCTCAACCTTAACCTCAATATTAACCCCAACACCGCGCCTCCTCCCGACCCCCTCACCACCCCTGGTAGCACAGTGATCCATACCCTGCCCAAAGTCCTCACCATTGGTTCTTTGGCAATTCCAGCCACCGGAATAAATTTAAATTGGGATGCTGAGTATATTAATTATTGGCGTGAGGAAGGGGTGGGCATGCAACGTCTTGATCTCCACCCGCGACTGACAACTCCCATTCCCCTCGGGCGTTGGTTCGAGGCCTCGGCAACCGGCGGCATGCACCAGACAATCTATCAAATAGAGACATACGATACTGCTCTCTATAGTGGTGATAGCAGCCCTGTCAGGCGGGCCTGGGACGGAGAGGCTGAGCTTTCCACCACTCTCCAGCGTGATTTTAAAATGAATGTAGGTTCTTTGCGCTGGCTCAATCATACCTTTAAACCCCATGTCAGCTATAGTTATGTCGATCCGGACAAGGATGAAGATCTTCTTCCTGATTTTGACAGTAAGGACCGGCTTGAGGCCCAAAGTACTGTGGGCTATGGCATGGAAAACCATTTCCGCATTGGTGGTGTGGATGACAAAGGTATGGCCACCAACCGGTATTTAGGTTCTTTGAAGATTAATCATAGCTATGATTACCGGACAGAGAATGAACTCGATAGGGATTCCCAGCTTTATAGCCTTCTGCCAATTGATCAGGTTTATGTTTACCATCCCTATGGTGATCTGCAGTTTGATCTCGATATCTATCCATTCGAGCGTTTTCGAGTGAATTATTCCACGAATTTAAACGTCTATGGCCGGGGTTTTGTCGAGTATGATCTTCTGACTCGCTACACCAATCGCCGCGGTGATTACCTTGCAGTGGATTATCGCTATAAAAAGAATGACAGCACAGATCTGAATGTTGATAACGGTATCCACGAAATTAACGGTAGTGCCCAGGTGCGCCTCACAGATACCATTTCCCTGCATGGTGACATCAAGAAATCTCTGGCCCTTGATAATATTGTCAGCCAGTCGGTTTCTCTCCTCTATCAGCCCGGTTGTTGGGGAATGCAGGTGAAGTTTTCCGAAAGCGGCGATGATAGAAGAGTTTCAGTTCTTTTCTCCCTTGTTGCCCTCGGCCAGATACTTGGCATCGGCTACGAGGAAAATCTTGGCGGTGATTTTGAATTTGCCACCACCACTGATCCTTTGGAGCATGAAAACTTCTAGGTTCAAAAAAACATTTTAAGCAAGCCTGTCAATTTTATACACGGAAACTCATGGATATAGATATTTTTAACGGTGATGCCGATGGTATTGCCGCCCTCCACCAGCTTCGCCTGGCTGATCCCCGGGAGTCCATCTTGATTTCTGGTGTTAAAAGGGATATCAGGTTGCTCGATAAGGTCTTTGCCATCCCCGAGCATGCTGGAGCCAGGCTGACGGTCCTTGATATTTCCATGGCCACCAACAATGAGCCCCTTACCACTCTTCTTGCTGAAGGTTGCCATGTTTTTTATGCTGACCATCATCATCCCGGCGATATCCCTGCTCACAGTAATCTCTCGATGCAGATTGATCCAGATCCTGAAATCTGTACAGGTCTCATTATCAATCGTTTTCTTGAAGGGAAGTTCCCTGGTTGGGGGGTGGTTTCTGCTTTTGGCGACAATCTCCATGCTTCGGCAGCATCTCTTGGTAAAGAATGCGGGTTTTCAGAACAAGAGATGAGAGTTCTTCGCGAGCTGGGGGAGCTCTTAAACTATAACGGTTATGGCAAGGAGGTTGCTGACCTGCATTTTGATCCGGTCACACTTTTCCAGGCAGTGCAACCTTACCAGGATCCCCTTCAGTTTTATGCAGAAAGTGATACCTTAGCCACCCTGCGTCAGGGGTTCCATGATGATATGGAAAAAGCCAGAAGTGTTGGCCCTGCTGCTGAAGAGGAGAGTGGTCGAGTCTATATTTTTCCATGCCAGCCCTGGGCACGCCGAACAGCAGGGGTCTTTAGCAATGAGCGAGCAAGAGAGCAGCCGGATAAAGGGCATGCCCTTTTGGTGGATGATGGCAAAGGCAGCTATGTGGTGAGTGTTCGCGCCCCACTTAATCGAAAAAAAGGCGCAGTTGAGTTGTGCAAGGCCTTTCCCACCGGCGGTGGCCGGGCTGCTGCCGCTGGCATCAATCAGCTCCCGGCATCTCAGGTTGTAGAGTTTGAAGCTGCTTTTTTTGCTGCCTTTAAAAAATAGCGGTCAGCATAGCTTTTTATCCTGCCCTAAAACGGCGAACAAAGAGCATAAAGTCAGTTTTTTATAAAAAAACTTTGTGTCCTCTCTGTCTCTGTGGTTTCCTTTGTATGAAGAATATCAATAAATATCTATGATCTATGTCCCTTTCCCTCAGACTTATTCGTTAAGGATGTCAGCTCTTTTATGAAATCAAGAAAACTATGCCTCGCCTTTTTTATTGCCGTTTTTTTAGTTCTTTTGGCAACCCCTCTGCTTGCCGCTTCAGATAAACCCAAAGCAGCCGACCTTGTTAAAGACGGTCAAGCTATTGATTTGACCAGTAAGCGGTATAAAGATCTCTTTGGCGAGTTGCGCACCAAGCATAATTTCAGCCAGAAGGAGCTGGATTCAATCTTTAGAGGTTTGACCATTAAGCGCAGAGTGCTGGTGCTTATGGACTCGCAATGGGAGGCCAAACCCTATTTTCAGTACCATCCTAGATTTATAACCCCTGCTGTAATCAAAGAAGGCAAGGAAAAGCTCAAAGAGCATAAGGCTATTTTAGATAGGGTGGAAAAAGAGCTTGGGGTGGATCGGGAAGTAGTGGTCGCCATCTGGGCCATTGAGACCAGGTTCGGGAAGCATACAGGTGGTTTTGATATGCTCCAGACTTTAAACACCATGTTTGATGCCTATCCCCGTCGTTCCTCGTTTTATCGGAAACAGCTCATTCACTTTCTTCTGCTATGCCGTGAGAACAATGTTGACCCCAAATCAGTACCTGGTTCCTATGGCGGTGCCTTTGGTCAAACTCAGTTTATTCCATCAAGTTTTCGTGAGTATGCTGTGGATTTTGATAAGGATGGCCGCCGTGATGTCTGGAACAGTATTGATGATATTCTGGCATCCATTGCTAATTATCTTAAGCGATACGGCTGGGTTCATGAAGCACCTCTCTACGCTGAAATCGGCCCTGCCCTGAAGGCTGCTGATCTAAAAAAGGCCTATAAAAAAGGCCGTAAGGGACGGGTATCTTTGAAGCGTGTGGAAAAGGCTCAAAATCTGAAGTTGCCTCCCTCTCCCAAGAATAAGAAACTTTCCATCATCGGCCTGGAGCTTGATAAAGAAGGGGGCATGCGCTTTGTGGCAGGCTACCCCAACTTCCATGCAATAACTGCCTGGAATCACTCCAATCGTTACGCTATGGCCGTCAGCGAACTCAGTGAGTTCTTGGCTAAGGAAAAATAAGGTGTTCAAACATGGCTATCTGCCAAACAGCGTGATCAGGTGCACTCCTATCGTCTGAATATAAAAATTATCCTGAGCCTGGCAATTTTTATCGCCACCGGCATGTTGCTCATTGACATAGTTGTCACCATGAGCAACCAAAAACGCCTCCTGTTGGCGGAGATGGATAAGGCAAAGATTGTGGCCACTGTTATTGCAGATCGTGTCGGAAGGGAGAAACGTGTTTCAAAAGAATTTTCTGAGGAGCTGACTGATCTGAGTAACAAGGCCCATGTTGGTTTGGTTGTCGCTGGTGGACAAGGTCAGATTCAGTACCGTTCGCAACCAGATAACAGTGCGAGCCAAGACCTGGAAATAATAGCCAAGCGCGCCATCCTGTCTCGAGGCCTTACAAGAGGTACCTCGGGGAGCAGCATTGGTCTGCTTGGCATGCGTTACGACTATCTGCTTCTTGCTGTTCCTGTGCGTTCTGAGAAGGGGCAACTCTTGGCAAGTGTTGGCGTGGCTCTCAATGTTGCCTCGGTCTATCAAGGTTTTTTTGTTAACCAGCGTCTTATCCTTCTCTATTTTTTTCTCAATCTTGCTGTTCTTACCTTTTTGGCCTATCGGCGCATAGCAAAACTGTTGGTTAAGCCATTGCAACAGTTAGTGCAGCGGGCTGATGAGTATAAGGATGATGAAGATTTTTATTTTCTAAGCGATAGAAAGAGTGATGATGTTGCTGCCCTTTCCACCTCTTTAAATAGTATGTTGCGGAGGATTAATACGGACCGCGAAAAACTTCAGGACATGGTTCTTGCTCTGGAGGAGGCCAATCGTTCCTTAAAAGATGCCCAGCAAGAGGTAATCCGGGCTGAAAAACTGGCCTCTGTAGGGCGCTTGTCAGCTGGTATTGCCCACGAAATTGGTAATCCAGTGGGAATTGTTCTTGGCTACCTGGAGTTATTGAGGCAAGACAGCCTGGAGCCCACAGAACGGCTTGATTTCATTAACCGGGCCATGGACGAGATCAACAGGATTAATACTATTATCAGGCAATTGCTTGATCTGGCCAGAACCGAAGCCGATGAACATGGCCCGGTTCAAGTTCATGGCCTGTTGACTGATCTTCGTAATGGTCTCAAGGATCAACCATTACTTGCCAACATGGAGATAGAGCTTCACCTAGAAGCTGCCAATGATACAGTCGATGCAGTTTCCGATAAGCTCCGCCAGGTTTTTTTGAATATCATCATGAATGCAGCTGATGCTTTGCAAAGTATGGGCAAAGAGCATAAAGGGGAATTGACTATTTCCACGTCCATTATCAATGCTGAACTGGAACCTAACCAGGAAGAAACACAGGCCATGGAGATTACCTTTGAAGATAACGGCCCGGGTATTGTCACTGAAAATGTGGAAACTGTTTTTGACCCATTCTTCACAACAAAAGAGCCAGGCAAGGGTACTGGACTTGGCCTGTCGGTAAGTTATATGATAGTGGAAAATGCCAAGGGACGGATCACGGCCGCCAGCAACCCCAAGGGCGGCAGCGTCTTTACGGTTCTGCTTCCCCTTGCTCAGGATGATAATAATCAGCCGGCAGAGAAATGACAGACGACATTAGAAAGAAAATCCTCATCCTTGATGATGAACCCAATATGCGCCACATGCTCACCGCCCTTGTTGAGAAGGAGGGTTATCATGTAACCACCGCAGCTGATGGACAAGAGGGGCTTGATCTGCTCCAACATCATCAATTTGAGTTTATTCTCTGTGATGTCAAAATGCCCAATATGAGTGGGATGGAGTTTTTGCAGGCCTCTGGAGATTCTCGGGGTGACGCCACTGTGATTATGATGTCCGCCTTTGGCGCCATTGATACCGCCATTGAGGCCATGAAGCTTGGCGCCTACGATTTTATCTCCAAGCCTTTTAAGACTGATGAGGTTCTCCTTACTCTGAAAAAAGCGGAAGAAAGGGAAAATTTAAAACGGGAAAACCGGAGCCTGAAGCTGCAGATCAGTCAGGTCAAAGATGAGTATCGCTTCGGCACCATGCTTGCCCATTCCAAGGGGATGCGTGATGTTTTTCGGCTGGCAGCCAAGGTGGCACAATTTGACACCACTGTTCTTATCACCGGTGAATCGGGCACAGGCAAGGAGCTCGTCGCCAGAGGTATTCATTTCTCGTCAGAACGGGCCAATATGCCTCTTGTGGTTGAGAACTGTGGATGCGTGCCGGAGAATTTGCTGGAAAGCCTTTTCTTTGGTCATATTAAGGGCGCCTTTACTGGCGCTGATCATGATAAAAAGGGGCTTTTTGAAGAGGCGGATAAAGGGACGATTTTTCTTGATGAAATCGGTGACCTGCCTTTACAGCTTCAGGTCAAGCTTCTCCGTGTTCTCCAGGAAGGAGAGATCAGGCCGGTGGGTTCTTCCCAGTCCATCAGCGTTGATGTGCGGATAGTGGCGGCCACGGCCAGAGACCTTGCCCAGGAGGTTGAAGAAGGCCGTTTTCGCCAGGATCTTTACTACCGGTTAAATGTTCTGCCCATCACTTTACCCCCCCTGCGCAGGCGCCCAGCTGATATTCCCCTGCTCTGCGATCATTTTATTGCCAAGTTTAAAGACAGGATGGGTGCCGTGGCTAGCCGTATTGATAAAGAGGCCATGAAGATGCTCTTGAAGTACCCGTGGCCAGGAAATGTTCGGGAGCTTGAAAACACCATTGAAAGAGCCTTGGTGTTGGCAGATGGCGATACTCTGGTTGCCGAAAATTTCCCAATGCTCACCGAAGGGATAATGGCCAGTGCAGGGGCAGCACTTTTTGATGGCTACTCGTTGAAAGAGGCTAAGAAAGTCTGGGAAAAAAATCTTATTGAAAAGACCCTTGCCGAGTGCAAGGGCAACCGTTCCCGGGCTGCTGAGATGCTTGAGATAAGCTATCCCTCCTTGCTTAACAAGATCAAAGAGTATGGGGTGGAGGTTTAGCAAGGCCTATACAGCCCCGGTTTAGGGCAGCTTCGCTGATTTATTAATCTTCCAGTTTATGCCAGGTTCTGATTCCACCATTTTCATAAACCGCTACCTGATTTTTGCCGTTATTTTTGCTGTGGTAGAGAGCCCAGTCCGCATTGCTGATTAAGGTGTCTTTGGGTTCGTCTGGGATCAGCTCTGCAACGCCGAAGCTGCAGGTGAGATTGCCCGCCTTGTTGAAGCGGTGCGACTTGATGCAGTTTCTGATTTTCTCTGCCAGAGTAGCTCCCCCTTCAACGGTTGTTTCCGGCAGTAAAATAGAAAATTCTTCACCGCCCCAGCGTGCGAAGATATCACTTTCCCTTATGTTTTCCCTGGTTATGGCGGCCATTTCTTTGAGCACCTCGTCACCAATCAAATGGCCGTAAGTATCGTTGACCGACTTGAAATTATCAATGTCAAGGATGACCAGCGAAAGAGGTTTTGCGTGGCGAGTTGCCTTTTTCACCTCAACACTTAGCAAATCATTAAACATTTTTCTGTTGTAGCAGAGGGTAAGGGAGTCGGTGGTAGCCTGCTTTTCCATCTGGTAGAGTTGTTCATCAATGATGGCTTTTGCCTCTAGCAGGGGCGAAGCGTCATAGATGATAATACTTACCTGATCGTCTTTTAAGGGGGTAATCACCACATCCTGACGCATATGGGTGAAGATAGACTTTGTGATTTTGTTGAGCAGGATGGGGATAACGTATTTGTCAATCGAGGAGCTGGTGAAGGTGGACGAATTGAGGGTGCTGGCAATTTTCACCTTGCGCTTAAGTTGATTGAAATTTGTGTCTGGGAAAAGTTCCATGAGGAGATGGTCTTGAGCCTCCTCTTTGCTGATGCCGGTATGAAAGGCGAGCCATTTATTCCAGAAGAGGACCTTCAGGTCCCTCGTAACGATCAGTATGCCGTTTTCAATGGTGTCGAGGATGGATCTTTCGTCAGGCATCTAGAGGTTTTCCACGAAATCTGCAAGTGCTGATTGAAGCCAACTGAACATTTCATCGCTAAACATGATAAAGAGCTTACCCCGAATTTCAACTTCCCTAAATTCAAGCACCGTACTGATAACAATCACTTGACTGTAAGGGGTATCGTCATCATCCTTGATTAATTTTTGGCTAAAATCTATGGATGGCGGTGCAAAGGTAACATCTGTACTGAGCAGTTCAGCCAGTTTGCCAATGCAGGATGAGCCAAGGATGTTGGCAATTTCCAGGATGCTTTGTTTGAGCTCATCATCGCTAAACATGGCGTCATCTTCAATTTCATCTTCTGCAAAGATAACGCCCTGCATGTTTTTAGCACTGTCAGGGGCCATGGCAAAGACAATTTCCCCCTGGAACTTGCCCTTGAACTGCTGGGTGGTGGTGTAGATGTTTTGGTTTTTGAAGTCCTTGAGGATAAATCTATCCAGCTCTTCAAGGGTAAGAAAGCTGATGTCCGGGACATGGAGGGTGGCAAAATTGTCGAAAATGTCGGCAATGGTAGCTGTGGCCGTTCCAAAGGAGATATTGATCAGCTCGCTCAGGACTTCCTGAAGTTCTTCCCTTATCATGGGTTGCCTCTAAAAAGAGTTGAAAATCTCAGCCAGACGTTCTTCGCTGATGGGTTTGGCCTCAATACCTGTAGCGCCGAGGTTCATTACCTTTTCTTTTGATTTTGCCTGAATATCAGCCGTGACAATATAAACCCGGGCATCACGATCAAATTCTCTAATGTAGGCCAGGGCCTCAAAACCATCCATGTCTGGCATGGTGAGATCCAGAAACACGATATCAGGCCTTTGCTCTTTATAGAGACTGACGGCCTCATTACCGTTTGCACCTTCACGGATGGTGGCGGTTTCCTTTATGGCAGCCGGTAATCTTTTTTTAATCGTCATTCGAGACAGTTTGGTGTCATCGACAATGAGAATATTCATTGAGTATCCCTCGTAATGTTCTTGATCATAACTCAAAAAATATTTTATCAGCTTCTGGGGAAAATATGAATACAAACGTTGAGGTTTTCCTGTTTGCTTATAAAGCAAAGAAAAAAAAGGAATAAAATCGGGAAAAGATCAAACTTTACTATAAAGATCACGGACTTTGTTGCGCGAGGCTGGTCCGGATAATTTGTAAACTCGCACAGAGCCAAGGAGACCGCCATGAACAAAAAAATGAAGTCTTTCGGAGCAACAGTACTGCTTCTTGCAGCACTGTCGTTAAGCGCAGTTGCCTGTACAACAACAGGTGGAATGGGAGGGGACGAGACACTCTATAAGCGTATGCCTGCCACCGAACATCAGCAAAAATATCCTAATGGTCATGGAGGCGGCAAGGCCTGCCATTATGATCGGGAGCATGATGCCTACTTCTGCTCATTCAGCCGCTAGCAGAAAATTACAGGCTTAAAGGGGAGAGGGCTGGGCATACCCCCTTTAAGCCTGTACTAGGTGTTGTGATTCTCTCCGGTATAGGCGGGCAGGTATACAGTAAATGTAGAGCCCCTGCCTTCCTCGGATGAGGCCCTGATAAAACCTTCATGCTTGGTGATGATGGAATGGGCAATGGAAAGGCCCAGCCCAACACCTTTAGCGCTATCTTTTTCTTTGGTGCTGAAGTAGGGGTCAAATATTTTTGGGAGGTTTTTCTCAGAAATGCCGCAGCCGTTATCCTTAATAGAAAATTCAATAAACTTCTGGGCAGGCATTGAAAGATCTTTCTGTTCGCCAAAGTCTTGGTTGCGGCAGGAAATTTCTAAATGGCCTTCATTGTCCATGGCATCGCAGGCGTTTTCAACAATATTATGAACCACCTGCTCAATTTGCTTTATGTCCACCTTGGTGGGCCAAAGATCTGTGGGGATGTCGTAGGCACACGTCACTGAGGCGGGTAATTGATGATCGACGACATTCTTAATGAGGGCCGCAAAGTCAACGACGATTCCCAAAGGACTGCCACCTTCAGAAAAGGTGATCAGTTGCTGGGTGAGGGTTTTGGCCTGCAGAGATGCTTTTTCAGCTGCCTGTAACAGCTCAAGGCTCTCGGAAGAGAGGCCTTTGTCCAAGGCCGTTAGGTTAATATTGCCCAGGATGACAGTGAGTAGATTATTGAAATCGTGGGCAATGCCGCCAGCCAGTATACCGATGGATTCCAGGCGTTGGGCTTTGAGAAGTTCTTCGGCGATTTTTATACGCTCTTTTACCTCTTGTTGAAGCTGTTCGTTGGTTTGCGACAGGCGTGTGGTGCGCTCGTGGACGAGAAGCTCAAGCTCTTCCTCATGTTTTCTTAGTTGGTTCTCAGCATCTTTCCTGGAATGTATCTCAACGTTAAGGTCATTATAGGTTCTCTGCAGCTGGCTCTCAAGATTGTTGGCGTAGCCAGAGAAAAGGCAAAAAACTATGATGCCAAGCAGGATGCTGCCGGCAACAAACAAGATGGTGAGCATGCGGGAGGAAAGCTGGTCGGTACAGTCGCGCAGCGCTATAATTTCGCCAAGCTCTTTGTCGCGGGCATCCCGGAGAGGAACAAATCCGCCCCGGTAATCCCTGCCGTCGATGGTAACCCTGAACATCAAACCTTCTTTATCCTCGTGGGGTAGGTCAAGATATGGAATGAGCTCTTTCGGTAGACCGGAAAAGGTACTGTCAAAAATAACATGTTTGCGGTCCTCGTCCCAATTTCCTGTTTTGCCGGTCATCCAGAGACCTTCTTCCCATTTCTGACGATCCAGATTGCGTTTACTAACCAGGAAGATGCACTCCATACCAAGGACTTCTTTAAATTTTGAGGTGAGATTTGTGATGTCGCGGCCAAGTTCAATGTAGCCGGCTAGTTCACCGTTAATATGCCAGGGCAACACTGCTCGAAGGGTAAAGGTTCCGTAGGGCCCCATTTCTAGACCTGCCGAAAAACGGCCAGTTCGCTCGGCTTCTTTAGCGGTATGACGATCAATTAGATCACCATGGCGTTCAGGGTTGTGAACCCGAAGAAAGCAGGTTCTGTCCTTATTGAAAAAGTAAAAATGGCTAATGCCCCGGTCGAGAATTTTATGGAATATGGGAAGAGAGGCTTGTTGAAGCTGTTCACGGGATTTACTTAAAAAGGCCTTTTGAAGATCCTCTTCATGCTCAAAATGAATGATGAGAGATTCTAGTTCACTGGCGTGGAGGTCTGATTGATGGGTAAACAGTCTTTCAACAGTTTTAAGTTCGGAAAGAACATTTTTTTCGAAATAATGGTGCTCCAGATAATAGCCGGCAACACCGAAAAAAAGTAAAAGAGGATAGAGGGTAAAGCCAAGGAGGAGGAAGAAAGGTTTTTTGATCTGGATTTTGTCTTTGTTAAAAAGTGGCATATCAGAAGACGTATCCTTGTTCGATGGGAATGGATGTCAATTTATACGGGTAAATATACCTACTTACGCGGCATGTTTATATTTATACCATCTCAAATGATTTCTAGGCAAGGGGTTCTGGTTTGATAGGTAAGAAAGTGATTTAGAAAGGAGGGGGGGAAATGAAGACTAGTTTTTCCTCTGTGTCAGGGTGATAAAAGGAAAGTTCAGCAGCGTGGAGCATGAGCTGGTCCCCCTCTTTTCCCTTGCCGTAGAGGGGGTCACCGATAATTGGGCAATGCAAACCAAGTTCGTGGGCAGCATGAACGCGGAGCTGGTGGGTACGACCAGTATGCGGGTAGAGTTCCAGTCGGCTTGTATTACCTTCTGAGCTGATTAACTGCCATTTCGTGATGCCCAATTTACCGTTTACCGGGTCATAGACTTGATGAGGCCGGTTGTCTGGGTCAAGCCGGAAGGCAAGTTGGATTTCTCCGCTTGCTCCTGCTGGCGTTCCCTCCACAACAGCGATATATTTTTTTTCCACCTGCCGGCTGGCAAATTGTTGAGAAAGGTGGGCATGGGCCTCTTTTGTCAGAGCGAGAACCATGATTCCTGAGGTTGCCATGTCAAGACGGTGCACGGCTGGTTGCCTAATGCTGGAGGGAATAAGTTCCCTAAGCCGGCTTGTCACGCAGTCTTGCTTGTCAGGACCACGACCTGGAACTGCCAAAAGACCGCCAGGTTTGACGATGACGGCAATAAAGTCATCGCGGTAAAGTATATTGAGGGTTGAAAGAGAAGTCATTTAACGATGAAGACCGCAGAGGAGAAAGCCAAGGATGGGTTTACATTTTGAACTGCAGGCAGGGTAGAAGGCACCATGCTCTTTAGTTTGTGAGCGGTTTTCCTTACCTAGATAGAATTCGCTGATTCCAAGCGGCGTAAGATTATGTTTGGCTGCGTAATTCAAAAGTTTAGGGGCACAACAATCGCCTGTGCCGGTGGGCATACCACTGGAGCCAAGAAAAACATCTGCTAGTGTTTTACTCTCTCCTCGGAAATTGGTGAGAAGATAGGTGGCATGCAGGTCTTTCATCAGCTGTTG
>SWCD01011437.1_pt1 | contig 17887 bp, 20 predicted proteins | sample 4693011 | NCBI WGS metagenome assembly SWCD01 (sample SAMN10267278, study PRJNA491770) | bioreactor metagenome | isolation source: DHS bioreactor inoculated with marine | place: Japan: Omine Ridge, Nankai Trough | reverse complement strand
CCATTCAATCAAATATTGATTTCAATCAATATTATACTCATCGTCATTGTTCACCTCCGTTGATTGACGGTGGTCAATTTTTCCCTTAGGGGCGTCATGCAAAATGTGGCTGATAAAAAGTCAGTACAATGACACCAATATTCTGTGAGAAAAACCAGACTGGAACCGTGCCACACGACCTTTAACCGAGGTAATAATGATGAAAACAAATTTTTTACTTTGTCTGCTACTGATTGTTTCCGCGCCACTCATCGCCATCGGCCAGGAGAATGGTCGAACGGGTGGCATCGAGAACTTGCGTCAAACCAGTAATGCTTTCGCCACCATCGCGCGCGAGGTTTCTCCGGCGGTGGTTTATATTCAGGCCGATAAAGTAGCATCCACTCCTGCTTGGGGTAGATTACCTTTTGATGAGGATTGGCCATTTGGTGACGATTTTTTAGAGCGATTTTTCGGGCGCTCTCTTCCTCAACCATCGGTCCCACGATCAGAATCTCAACCAAAACAATTCGTGCCCAGCCAGGGCTCAGGTTTTATATTTTCCACAGACCAAGGCTTATTTTCCAAATCCACTTATGTCTTGACTAACAACCACGTTGTTGAAGGTGCGGAAAATATAAAAGTCCGACTGCTGGACGGCAAAGAATTCGCCGCCAAAGTGAAGGGGGCCGACCCACGTTCCGATGTCGCGGTACTGGAAATCGACGCTGGCGGTCTGCCGGTATTAGGGATGGGTGATTCGTCGATACTGGAGGTGGGCGAATGGGTTCTTGCCATCGGCAATCCCTTTGGTTTGCAACACACTTTGACGGTTGGCGTGGTCAGTGCCAAAGGCCGCACCAGCCTTGGGATAAATGACTATGAAGATTTTATTCAAACCGACGCCGCCATCAATCCAGGTAACTCCGGTGGGCCCCTAGTCAATTTAGAGGGCCGGGTTGTCGGTATGAATACGGCGATTCTCAGTCGCAGTGGTGGCTACATGGGTATCGGCTTTGCGATTCCAATAAACCTGGCGCAAAGTATTGCCAAGCAACTGATCGATAACGGAGAAGTCGCCCGAGGTTACTTAGGTGTTGTGATCCAAGAATTAACCGCTGACCTAGCCGAGTCGTTCGGCTTGGAAGACACCAAGGGCATTGTTATCGCACAAGTTACTAAAGATTCTCCCGCCGATAAAGCCGGTTTAAAGGTAGGTGATGTCATCATTCGCTATCAAGATAAAGCTATCACCAATTTAGGTGCGTTTCGCAATCAAGTCGCACTTACACCACCGGGAAGCCGAGAAAACCTTGAGGTACTGAGAGATGGCAAGGCTAAATCCTTTTCGGTGAAATTAGGCAAACTCTCACCAGACGCCATCGGCGGAATTGAAGACCCCAGCCAAAGCGCCGTGCAGCTCGGACTCACGGTACAAACATTAACACCGGAACTCGCTCAACAGTTCGCTGTAAAAGGCAACCGCGGTGTGGTGGTAACCAAGGTTGAACCGGGATCAATCGCCGCACTAGCGGGTATTGAAACAGGAGAAGTGATTCTCGAAGTCAATCGACAAGCCATTGGTAATAGCGAAGAATTCCGAGCCGCCATTGAAATGAGCGAGCACCAGAGACGAGTCTTGTTACTGGCACAGAGAGGCGAAACAGCCAGATATGTTGTTCTTAAATGGTAAATTTTAACGCGCTACGCCGATAAGGAAAAGTTTACTTGGACATAAGGACTTTGTGGTTTCTTAGTCGTTGGCGGGTTAAAGATGCGCAGCGAAAAGCTATTCGCCTTACTCGCTGGAGGTTGTCAAAAATAAAACGGACTCTCGGCACAGTCTCTTTACCTTCGGGTTATCGGTTCTTCTCCTCTGCCACTCGACCGTGGCTGTCGGTCAATATTTTGGCAGGAATAAAGTACTGTGGGAAGAGTTTGAGTTTTCAGTTCTTGAAACCGAACATTTCGATATCTATTACTATCCGCCAGAATCGGCAACCGGTGAATATGTCGCACAATTAGCGGAACGCTGGTACACACGATCATCTACTTTTTTCGATCACGAATTTAAAGAAAAAAAACCCTTAGTGATTTACCAGGACCATGCCGATTTTCAACAAACCGTCATTTCATCGGGTTTAATTGGTGAAGGCACGGGTGGGTTTACAGAATCATTGCAGAATCGCGTCGTTTTACCCCTAACTGGTATTCATGCTGATAACGATCATGTTATCGGTCATGAACTGGCCCATGTTTTTCAGTTTGACATCTTACGCTCAATGCGAGCACGCGGTAGCCAAAGCTAGCAACGAGCGTCATTAACCATGATAGAGGGCTTAGCCGAATACCTTTCTCAAGGACGATATGACCCGGCGAAGGCCTTATGGATGCGCGATGCTGTCCTCCACAATTCCCTACCCAAGCCAGGAAAATTTTTCAACGACAACTTTCTCCCTATCAGTACGGACAGGCTATGTGGGCGTACATTGGCGGTCGCTGGGATGATGAGAAAGTCAAAACCGTTTTCGCCCAAGCGGCAAGTAAAAGTATGCGCAGTGTGCTCAGATCAGAATTAGCACTGGAAGAAAAACAGTTCTATAAAGTTTTCACGCCGCACTCCATGAAGCCTATGAACCGATTATGGAAACCCGCGAGGAAGCGATGACGATTGCCCAACCGTTACTGAATTTAAAAACAACCGGTGCCAATGTTAATTTGGCGCCGTCTTTAAGCCCAAACGGTCGTTGGATTGCTTTTTTATCCACGCGAGAGTTAACAATCGAACTTTATTTGGCCGACGCAGACACCGGAAAAATCCAGAGAAAACTAGTCAGTGCTGATAGCGACAGTCACTTTACCAGCTTAAATTTTTTGGATTCCAGTGTCGCTTGGTCACCGGATAGTCGGCGTTTCGCTTTCAGCGTGTTCGCGGAGGGCGAGCGACGGTTGGCCATTTACGATATCGAGCGAAAACGCACCGAAAAACTAATCGAGTTGCCGGGCATTAAAGGAATGCGTCACGCCACCTGGTCCCCTGATTGACAATCCATAGCGTTTTCCGCCATTGTTGAAGGCGCTAGCGACCTTTACCGTATCATTCTAGACAGCGGTGTCATTACTCGCTTGACTAATGATCCCTATACGGCGATCCAACCAAGCTATTCTCCCGATGGTAAGCGATTAGTCTTCGTTACCGATCGCAGCCCTCACACCTCTTTGAAGACACTACAATTTGGTCCGTTAAGTTTAGCGTTGTACAACTTTGAAACAAACGAGGTAGAACCTATTACCATTTTTCCCAACAGCAAACACATCGATCCACATTTTTCTCCTGATGGAAAATCCCTTTATTTTGTTGCTGACGCTGATGGCATATCCAATCTCTACCGCTATGATATGAATGGTCAGAAAACGTTTCGTCTCACGCAGTTGAAAACAGGTGTCGCGGGTATCACCGAGCTTTCTCGGTACTTGAAGACGGGCATTGGAATATTTATAAGATGTCATTGTGGGATGGCGCTGAGGTAATAGAAAGTCCAGCGAGCACAGTCGCCACTTTGCCGCCAATCCCACCTTTGGATTCAACGTCCATGGTTGAAAATTACTTACGCGCATCCGATTTGGATGCAAGTCAAACTAAATACTATGCCGTTGATAGGTATTCACCCGATATTCAGTTGGTTAATATTGGTCCAGCGGCAATCGCTGTGGGTTCCTCTAACCTGGGTGTCAGCACTGCCGGCACAGTCAGTTTTTATTTTGGCGATATGCTTAATCGTCACCAAATTGCCGCGACCGTCGAAGGAGTCAGCAATTATGGTGTGCTAGATCTCAGTGAAACATTGGGCGGTGAAGTAAATTATCTCAATCAAACAAAACGTTTTCAGTGGGGGGCTCGGCTTAGTCATTGGCCTTCGATATCAAGTGCCGTATCTGCATCCATTCAAAATGTTGACATTAACGGTATGACGGTCCCTGCAGAAATGTACGATCGTTTGTTTCAGGTCGTGATCGAAGACGACTTATCATTGATTGGACAGTATCCACTATCGCAAAACAATCGCGTGGAAACCGCAGTGGGCACTTCGCAAATATCCTTTAAAACACATGCACAACGCGATGTATTTCCCGCCGGCTTCTCGGCCTATTCTGAGGAATTTGATTTACCGTCACCATCAACGCTGGATTTAAACAATGCGTCAATCGCATTTGTGCGCGACACATCGCGCTTTGGATTTGTCTCACCAATTCGCGGTATGCGTTTTCGTGCTGAATCTGAATGGACAAGCGGCGACCTTAACCTCCAAACCTCCCGCTTGGATTGGCGCCGTTACTATTTAAAGAAACCTCTCAGTTTTGGGTTTCGCGCGTTGCACCTCGGCCGTTATGGGCGCGATTCAGAGGACTCAATTTTATTACCACTGGATATTGCCAACGGTTTGATTGTACGCGGTTACCAATACAACAGCTTTAGATTGCGCGAGTGCACACCGATCGCCAATGGCAGCTCTTGTCCCGAAGTGGATCGTTTAGTGGGTAGCCGTATTGCCGCCTTTAACGCAGAAGCCCGCCTGGCTCTACTGGGCACGGAAGATTATGGCCTATTTAATGCGCCCTATTTTCCAACAGACTTGATCGCCTTTGTCGACGCTGGTGCTGCTTGGAGTGCAGGGGGATCCGTAACCTGGAAATTTGATCGCGATATCCCGGAGCGAGTTCCTGTGGTCAGCGCAGGCTTTGCCTTGCGCACCTTCTTGTTCGGTGCACTTCCGTTGGAGTGGTATTACGCCCATCCTTTCCAGCGTCCTGACAAATACTGGGTATTTGGTTTTCAAATTAGAACGGGATTTTAGACGGGTAGTTTACATCGTTAAAATCATCAAACCACGCAGTTTAATTATGACCTGTTGTCAAAGTTGACCTGATTAATAGGCTGTGTAGTGGCCGTAACGGTGACAAAAATTTATAAGCTAACTCGGTTAATCATCTGAATTTCGTCCTGACGTGCAGCTAACTCCTGCGGAGAAAACAGAAATAGTATTACGCCAATCAAAATTGAAATAATTAGTAACAACCAATAGTGGTATTTTTTAAACCGTGACCACCGTACAGGCGTTTCCGATTTCGACGGCGCGAGGGTACTGTTGGGGTTTTTGTCATGCATTCTGAATCCAATGGTCATTGATTGACGGTAGAAGCCCAAAAGAAATTTAGGCAACCTTAGTTTTATCGCTCTACATTTCAGGCATCCCAACAACATCTTTCGTGTCCTCTTCAATTTCCGTCATGGTTGCTTCCGTTAACAGCAACACACTGGCCACAGAGACCGCATTTTCCAAAGCAATGCGTACAACTTTGGTCGGATCAATGATGCCCGCCTCAAACATATCGACATATTCTTTTGCAGCAGCATCAAAACCAACAGAGCCTTTTTCTTCCAGCATCTTAGCAATGACAACGCCATCATCCACTGCGGAATTTTCAGCGATGGTTCGCGCCGGCGCTTCCAGAGCGCGGCGTAAAATTTGCAGGCCGGTTTTTTCATCGTCTTGCGCCTGAGATTCTTCCGCAGCAATCGCATCCGTAACACGCAATAACGCCAATCCACCACCAGCGACGATGCCTTCCGCAACGGCGGCCTTGGTGGCATTAATTGCATCATCGAGTGCATCTTTGCGAGTTTTCATTTCAGCTTCCGCCGGTGCACCAACACGAATTACCGCAACCCCTCCTGACAATTTTGCGATTCTTTCTTGCTGTTTTACTTTATCGTAATCACTGCCCGCCTTCGCCATCTGTGTTCGGATTTGTTGTATCCTAGCGTCAATATCCTGTTTATTGCCGTGTCCTCCGATAATTGTAGTTGAGTCTTTATCCACCACAACACGTTGCGCTCGCCCCAATTGTTCCAAGGTAGCATCGGCCAAGCTCAAACCTACGTCTTCGGAAACCACTTGCGCGCGCGTGAGGACCGATATATCCGTCAACATGTCCTTGCGCCGGTCACCAAATCCTGGGGCCTTGACGGCACAACAATAAATGACACCGCGTAAACGGTTCACAATCAATGTTGCCAATGCTTCTCCCTCAACATCCTCCGCCACAAACAAAATTGGCTTACCTGTTTTAGCAATATCTTCCATCAGTGGGATAACATCTTTCAAGGAATTTATTTTTCTGTCAGTCAGCAAGATATAGGCATCTTCTAATACAGCTTCCATTTTTTCGGTATCAGTGGTGAAGTAAGGTGAAATATAACCGCGATCAAATTGCATTCCCTCCACGACTTCCAACACCGTTTCTGTGGTTTTTGATTCCTCCACAGTTATAACGCCATCGCCGCCTACTTTTTCCATCGCATCGGCAACTAGCTCACCGATAGTGCTGTCATTGTGCGCTGAAATCGTAGCCACTTGTGCTTTTTCTTTACGTGTTTTTACCGTGCGTGACTGATCTTGCAAAGAGGTCAAAGCGACCTGTAAACCACGATCTAGTCCGCGTTTCAAATCGATGGCACTGGCGCCAGCGACAACATTTCGAACCCCCTCGGCAAAAATACCGTGAGCCAATAGGGTCGCCGTACTGGTTCCGTCACCCACTAAATCACCTGTTTTCTCCGCCGCTTGACACAACATTTGTGCGCCGAGATTTTCCTCCGGGTCTTTCAATTGTGTTTCCTTGGCAATAGTGACGCCATCGTTACACACAATGGGCGCACCCCATTTTTTTTGCATCAATACAGATTTTGACTTTGGGCCGAGGGTAATGCGAACGGCATCCGCAAGTTGACTGGCGCCACTAAGCACTTTTTCACGTGCTGCTGAGCGAAATAGGATTTGTTTATAGGCCATAGCGACGATTCTCCACAATAAATGGATCCTGAGATAATATTTCGTATTGAGTATTGACCCCCGTCAAGAAATTACCGCAATTTTCGATTCACCATTAAAAGCGTAACGCATGTGATCCTAAAGTCGATCGCTAGTTTGGATTTCATTTCTCGATGCTACGTGATGCCGTTTAAATTTTGCTAGGGGGAGACAGAAGAATTTGTCAGGTAATTTAGTTGATATCCAAAATCTAACGTTTGCTTATGCTGATAAAACAGTCCTAAGCAATATCACCTTAGGGATACCTACAGGTCGGGTGGTCGCGGTAATGGGGAGTAGTGGTTGCGGCAAAACTACCTTACTGCGGCTAATTGGTGGTCAGCTAAAGCCGTCATTGGGTACGGTCACGGTCATGGGTGAATCAGTCGCGCAGCTTAATACCGACGATTTATTTCGGCTGCGCCGAAATATGGGTATGTTATTTCAAATGGGAGGATTATTCACCGATATGTCGGTATTCGACAATGTCGCTTTTCAGGTTCGCGAACATACTGACTTGCCTTAAGATCTCATCGCTTATTTAGTGTTAATGAAATTACATGCCGTCGGTTTGCGCAACGTATACAAGTTGATGCCGTCCGAACTCTCAGGCGGGATGGCTAGACGAGTCGCATTAGCCCGAGCAATTGTGCTCGATCCAAAGTTAATTTTATACGATGAGCCCTTTGCCGGTTTAGATCCTATTTCATTGGCCGTTATCGGTCGCTTAATTCGCACGCTCAATGACGCGCTTGGCGCGACATCGATTATCGTCACCCATGATGTACAGGAATCGCTAAGAGTTGTTGATGATGTGTATTTAATGTCGGGAGGAAAAATAATTGCCCAGGGTTCAACAGACGAAATACAAGTATCAAACGACCCCTTTGTACGCCAGTTCATCGATGGATTGGCTGACGGGCCTGTTAATTTTCATTTACCCGCCATCGATTACCAAACGATGTTGCGACAAGTTTCATGAACGTGTCACGGAACACAGCAACCTCACTGTCTGAGCACAACAAGTTCAGCCAACTCATTCAGTTGCTTGGACACAAGGCCGTCGACATTGTTATCAGTGTGGGTAAAGCCAGTCGATTTATGACCACCATGATTTTGCAAACGGCTATTTGTTGGCGCAGACCCAATTTATTGATCAAAGAAGTGTATTTCGTTGGTGTGCTGTCGTTAGTCATCATCATTGTATCCGGGTTGTTTGTTGGATTGGTGATGGGTTTGCAAATGTACGAAACGTTAAAACGCTTTGGCTCTGGGTCCATTGTCGGGATGGTTGTCGCCTTGTCATTGGTGCGGGAATTGGGGCCGGTATTATCGGCTCTGTTAATCTCCAGTCGCGCAGGGTCGGCAGTCACCGCGGAAATTGGTTTGATGAAAGCCACAGAGCAATTAAGCGCAATGGAAATGATGGCCATCCAACCCGTGTCTCGTGTCGTCGTACCCCGTTTTTGGGCCGGCGTTATTTCGGTTCCATTATTAACATCGATTTTTAATGTCATGGGAATCTTTGGTGGCTACCTGGTTGCCGTCCAATTCATAGGTGTAGATGAAGGTTTGTTTTGGTCGCAAATGCAAGAAGCCGTTAATTTTCGCATTGATGTTGTCAACGGTTTTATCAAGAGTGTAATTTTTGGATTCGCGATTATGCTGATCGCTGTGTTTCAAGGTTATTACTCCGAGCCCACGGCGGAAGGCGTTTCTACGGCTACCACGCGGACCGTTGTTACATCGGCTCTAGCGATTCTAAGTTTAGATTTTGTGTTAACCGCTTTTATGTTCAGGGGAGTCTGATGAACCGCGCATTGATTGATTTTTGGGTGGGACTATTTGTTGTGATAGGCATTGCGGCAGTTTTCTTTATCGCAATTCGTGTCGCCAACTTAGTCGATATAGGTATGAGTACCGACTATCAAATTACCGCCAGTTTCGACAATATTGGAGGTCTAAAAATGAGAGCGCCGGTGTAGTTGTCGGGCGTGTTACCGATATTTCATACGATACAGCTCAACACAAGGCATTTGTCACCGCCAGTCTCGATCAACGTTATCAATTTAGTGCCGATTCTTCGATGAGCATTTTAACCACCGGAATCTTGGGAGAACAGTATATCGGTATTCAAGCGGGCGCAGAGGAAGACTTGCTTAAAGACGGCGACAATATTTGGCTGACATCCTCCGCCGTTGTTTTAGAAAACCTGGTGAGCGAATTATTGTTTAGCACGGCTGGAAAATCTGATTAATAAACGCAGCGCAGTCAAGCACTATAAAATAATTGGTCAAATTCTGTTATTGGCCGGATTAACAATTTTGACCATTGATGGTTTGAGCCAACTCAACCAAAAGGAGCCATTGGCGCTGATCGATGCCGTTATTAATGATGTTCTCGCCGACATCTCAATAATGGTGCGATTGGGGTTGGGGTAGTGTTGACAACTTCAAAAGATGGTGAATACAAGAATCGCGCCGCATTTTGATTTTATGCGCATCGCACAGCTGACGATGGGAAAAAACTGGAGGGAAGCGAACGAGAGCCAAAGAATGCAGATTGCCGAGGCTTTTCAAGCGCTATTGGTGCGCACCTATGCCAACAGATTACTCGATATTCCCGAAAATCCAAAAGACCGGGTCACTGTTAAATCTCAACACTACCCCAACCCCAATCGCACCATTATTAATATGGCAGTGAGGCGCACTCATGGTGATCCTGTAAATTTAAGTCTGCGGATGGAAAAACGCAACGACGCCTGGCAAGTGATCGATGTCATGATCGATGGCGTTAGTTTGGTGATTAGTTACCGTACCCAATTCGAATATAAAATTCGCTCATCGGGGATCGACGCGTTAATCACAAGTTTATCCGAGGAATGGTAAATACCCTATTATGGACACAACTAACCTAATTGAAAAGAAAGGGGAGTTAAAAATAACGGGTCCAATGACATCCAACACGGTAACTCAGTTGTATGGTGATCTTCTAGTTAGCATCGGCAAGGTAGAAAAAGAGGATTCGGAAAACAAGGCCTGTACCGTAAATTTGTCGACGGTAACAAGCGTTGACTCAACCGCTATCGCCTTATTGGTCGCAATTCATCGTATACACGATCAGGTTATTTGGGCCAATGTTAGTGACGATATCATGAGTTTGATTCAGCTGTACGGTATTGACTGGCTCAAAATAAAACCATGAAACAATGACACATCGGCACGCCGTTCTTGCCACTGCTGACACTTGCCACTGCTAACAAAAGGAAGGCGCGATGGATGAGGTAAAACCACGACAAACTTGGGTAGCTGAGGAATTAACAAACCACGAACTCAAAGCAATGAATGCTTGGTGGCGGGCCGCTAATTATTTATCGGTTGGCCAACTCTATTTATTGGATAATGTTCTGTCTCAACAGCCCTTAAAAGCAGAACAGATCAAGCCGCGCCTGTTGGGCCATTGGGGAACGACCCCCGGCCTTAATTTCATTTACGTACACCTCAACCGTTTAATTCGCCTACACAATATTGACACTATTTTTGTTGCCGGTCCCGGCCACGGAGGACCTGCATTGATTGCCAACAGTTGGCTCGAAGGCACATACACTGAACTCTATCCATCTATCACCCAAGATGCTGAAGGAATGCAACAGTTGTGTAAACAGTTTTCATTTCCTGGGGGTGTCGGTAGTCATGCCACACCAGAGACACCTGGATCGATTCACGAGGGAGGGAATTAGGCTATGCCCTGGCCCACGCCTATGGCGCCGCCTTTGATAATCCGGATTGATTAGTCGCTTGCGTCATCGGTGATGGATAAGCGGAAACTGGGCCGTTAGCCGCATCCTGGCATTCCAATAAATTTTTAAATCCAGCGCGCGACGGGGCGGTACTACCAATACTCCATTTAAATGGCTACAAAATTGCCAACCCAACACTATTGTCTCGAATTCCGCGCGCTGAGCTAGAAAGCCTGTTAATCGGTTACGGTTACTCTCCTTATTTTGTCGAACTGGAAAACAACAATGACGAAAGTCACCAAACTGTCCATCGCCAAATGGCAATGACACTTGATCAAGTACTGGCTGATATCAAATCCATTCAACACACGGCACGCGCGCAAGATAAACCTACGCGACCTCGCTGGCCGATGATTGTCATGATCACACCCAAAGGTTGGACCGGCCCGAAACAAGTGGACGGCTTACCGGTGGAAGGCACTTGGCGTTCTCACCAGGTGCCGTTCCACGATACCGCGACTAATCCCACGCATTTAAATTTGTTGGAAATTTGGTTACACAGCTATCGCCCTGGAGAATTATTTGATCAACAAGGTAAACCAGTGGATGAAATTCGCAAATTAATTCCACCCGCCACCAAACGCATAGGGATTTCTCCTTACGCCAATGGTGGATTGTTGCTGAAAGATTTGCATTTACCATAAATCAAAAACTACGCCATGAGTTTGGCAAAGCCTGGTAATAAATTTGCAGAGTCTACGCGGGAGCTGGGAAAGTACTTGCGAGATGTTCTAAAACTAAACGCGGCGCAAGCGAATTTCCGTATTGTTGGGCCGGATGAAACAGCCTCCAACCGTTTAACCGCATTGTTCGAAGCCACTAACCGCTCATGGGTTGCAGAACGCTTGTCGACCGATGATCATTTAGCAGTGGACGGCAGAGTGATGGAAATTCTGTCTGAACATATTTGTCAGGGTTGGCTTGAAGGATATTTGCTCACCGGTCGTCACGGTTTGTTTTCCTGCTACGAAGCTTTTATTCATATCGTTGATTCTATGTTTAACCAACACGCCAAATGGTTAAAAGTGAGTAAGGAAGTCAGTTGGCGACGGCCCATTGCCTCGCTCAATATTTTGTTAACTTCACATGTTTGGCGTCAGGATCACAATGGTTTTTCCCATCAAGATCCGGACTTTATCGACCATGTTGTCAATAAAAAAGCCGACATTATTCGCGTTTTTCTGCCACCTGACACCAACACATTATTATGCGTCGCCGATCAATGTTTGCGCTCTCGAAATTTAATTAATGTGATAGTGACAGGCAAACAACAACAGCTGCAATGGTTGAACATGGATTATGCAGCAAAACAATGTACTGCAGGCATTGGTATTTTAAACTGGGCCAGTAATGACCAAGAAAGCGAGCCGGATGTGGTTATGGCCTGCGCTGGTGACATACCAACCTTAGAAGTGTTGGCGGCCGTGGATATCTTGCGCCAAAAACTACCGAGCTTGAAAGTCCGTGTTGTTAATGTAGTCGACCTGATGACCTTGCAGCCAAGGGAAGAACATCCTCACGGTTTGTCGGATTTCGATTTTGACGCTTTATTTACCCACGATAAACCGATCCTTTTTGTTTGTCACGGCTACCCTTGGTTGATACACCGGCTCACCTACCGGCGCACTAACCATCGCAATTTACATGTACGCGGTTATAAAGAAGAAAGTACCACCACCACGCCTTTCGATATGGCGGTGCGCAATGACATCGACCGTTTTCACTTCGTCATCGACGTTGCCGATCGCGTGCCGGCTGCCGCCGCGCAAGCCGCCTACTTAAAACAGGCGATGCGCGACAAACGCATTGAACACTATGATTACATCAGACAATACGGCGAAGACCTAACTGAAATTCGCCAGTGGCAGTGGTCGCAATAACACAACAATCTCTAGGGAACCTCTTAACAAGTGTCTATTTTTGCTGTGGCAAGAAAGCACCGCGCGGAGACACCGGAGTTTACACGGAGTAAATGAGGATTCGATCACGGAGCTGACGCCGCCACAGTGAAAATAGACACTTGTTAAGAGGTTCCCTAATTTTTCTTCGGAATTGAATTGTGTCGCGCACAGCTTTGCAAACTCTGCGCTCGCTTGGCCATCACATTTGGATCGATGATCTACATCGATCATGGTTGGAAGATGGAACGCTGGCCGACATGATTAAGCTATTTGGCATTACCGGTCTCACATCCAATCCCGCTATTCTTTATCCCGCCATAGTCAAGTCTTCAGATTATAACGCCGCCATCGCCAAGAAAATAATGTCGGGGATGACGGCAAAAGATTTGTACGAGGTTCTTGTTATTGAAGATATTCAACGTGCCGCCTCCCTATTGCAACCCATTTACGACAGTACTCGCGGTCAAGACGGTTATGTTAGTCTAGAAGTTTCCCCAAAGCTCGCTCGTAACAGTAACGCCACTGTTGAGGAAGCAACCCGTTTATGGAAGCGCGTACAACAGCCAAACCTGTTAATAAAAATTCCCGCGACCAATGAAGGACTGTTTGCAATAGGGCAACTCATTGCCGAGGGAATCAATGTCAATGTTACATTACTGTTTGGCGTAAAACGATATCGCGAAGTCGTTGATGCCTATCTCCGTGGCTTAGAACTCCGAATTAGACTCCGGCAACCAATAGATACCATCGTTTCCGTCGCCAGTTTTTTTGTTAGCCGAATCGACACTCTGGCGGACACGACTTTGAATGATCTTGAGACCGACCTTGCAACACAATTGCAAGGCCGCATCGCCGTCGCCAGCGCTGCAGTAACCTACCAAGTGCACCAAGATCTATATAACTCGAAACGTTGGTTAACCTTAGCCGCACACGTCAAGTGCAGCGATTATTGTGGGCCAGTACTAGCACTAAAAACCCTGACTATCGCGATACCAAATATATCGAGGCATTGATCGCACCCAACACCATCAACACAATGCCAATTCCTACATTAAAAGCCTTCCTCGATCATGGTGATACTAGTGATCGCTTGGGGTCGCATACTTCCGAAGCAACAGCGGTCATCAGCCAATTACACCAACTGGGAATCAATTTATCCGAATTGGAAAACCAGCTCGAAAAAGAAGGGGTCGTGAAATTTGTCGAACCGTTTGAAAAACTATTATCGAGCTTACGAGAGCGTATTCAGATCTATGATAGCTTTCTCAGCCACACCTCAAAAGATCAGTCGAGATCTTAAAAAAGCTATCAAACTGTCGCATGGGAAAGCAGGGTTTCAATTCATCTGAATAGGGGTAAATAAGTTTGTGATTAGTTATCCCCTCAGAAACACTGATGTGGATTTTGCAAGCAATCATTTTTGTGCGCGGTGCACACCGAAAAAACTGTAGGACTTTTGCAACTATCAGGTTTATTTTGCATCGTTTATAATGCCTTGAGTGATATCCTCAATCTCTTTGTCAATTTTTGTTAACCTAGGGTCGTGTGAAACCAGTCCTATCACGGCTGTTGGGTTTAGCATGCCAAGCTTGGTTTTCCCCGCCTCTTCCCACACCGATATTCTGCAAGGAAGCACCAAATTTATCATCATATCCTGCTTCAGGACCCGCTTAGCTTACTGAGGATTACAGATTTCAAAAAATGTGGCATTGGTGGGGAAACTCGACACCTTTTTTCTTCATTGTCACGCGCAAATCGTGCACATGTAACACGCCAAAATGGTATTTTTCCACCGCAGCTCGCAGGTCTTCCGCCGCCTGTTCCACACTTTTTTGAGAGTCGACGATGTAATGCATTGGTAATATCTCTGACATTAGTTTCAGCCCCCTACGCCATTTAAAAAAAATAGAGTCCACAATTAGGACTCAGTATTTTGAGTTATTAGACGTAAACCCATGGTGAAATATATGATATAGGTCAAGATAATAAGCGGGAAACTGCACAGCCGCAGAGTTTCGGCGCATATTAGTAATACAAATACAAACTTGACGGTTGAAGAATAACATTAATGAAAATAATTCGTGTTTTGGTCATAATAGGCGCTGGCGCGCAATAATGTATAAATTTACCCAACAGCCACAGGCTTACCCTTCTCTTTGGTAATGCACGTGCTGTTCAGAGAGTGTTTCAATGGTTAGTCAGACAAAGCCTCACTGTCCAGTTGTGGGTATTGGTGCCTCCGCCGGTGGGCTGGAGGCCTTAAAAGCCTTCTTCAACCTGCTGCTGCCAGATAGTGGAGCCGCTTTTGTCGTCATCCAACATTTAGATCCCAATCACAAGAGTATGACAGCGGACATATTGTCCCGCTCCACCACCATGCCCACAGTGGAGGTAACTGACGGCACGGCCATAGAGGCCAACCACGTTTACGTCATTCCACCCAATCATTATCTGAAAATTGAAGACCATACCTTAGTCTTGAGCGACGCCCTGCGCCGTAAGGGTTTGCGCATGCCGATTGATGCTTTTTTCTGGTCTCTGGCGGAACAACGGCAACACGCCGCCGTGGCAATTATTCTCTCGGGCACTGGCAGTGACGGCAGTTTGGGTCTGCGTGCAGTGAAGGGTAATGGTGGCTTGGTTATAGTGCAGGATCCTGCCTCGGCTCAATACGATGGCATGCCGCGTAGCGCTATTGCTACCGGCATGGCTGATCGGGTTTGCGCTATTGAAAATATGCCGCGTGAACTCTGCGAATATTTGCGCCACCCTTATATCAAACAGCCCCCGATAGATGAAGATCACGACCAACAAAGCTTAGAAATAGAAGGCGATAAATTACGCTTTATTTTAAGCTTGTTGCAGGTGCGCACCGGCCTAGATTTTCGAGCTTACAAATCCGGCACTCTGGGGCGGCGTATCAATCGCCGCATGGGTTTGCACCGCATTGACACCCTCGATGAATACCTGAAGTTCCTTAAACAACATCCAGAAGAGCCCACCGCACTGATTCAAGATCTCATGATTGGGGTCACGGCCTTTTTTCGTGATCCTGAAGCTTTCGCCGTTCTCGAAGCAGAAGCAATAAATCCATTGATTGCCAGTAAGACTAACGACGATCCAATCCGTGTCTGGATACCGGGTTGTACAACCGGCGAAGAAGCTTACTCCATTGCCATGTTGCTGGCCGAAAAATTAAAGAGTGCGGATAAACACTGTCCTTTACAAATATTTGCTACCGATATTGATGACAATGCGGTGGCCATTGCGCGCGCTGGACTGTACCCGGAAAACATCGCAACCAACCTGTCGTCACAGCGTTTACAGAATTTTTTTCACAAGGAAGATCACCACTATCGAGTGAACAAGGCGTTGCGTGAAACTTTGACTTTTGCAACTCAAAATTTGATCAGCGACCCACCTTTTTCTCGGCTGGATTTAATTAGCTGCCGCAACTTATTAATTTATCTTAAACCGGATATTCAAAAAAAAGTACTACAGGCATTTCACTTTTCACTGCGGAGTCAAGGTTATTTGTTTTTGGGGCATTCGGAAACGGCCAATCAGCCCGATGGCTTATTTAAACCCGTAGACAAGAAATGGCGTTTATTTCAGCGTCGTAACAACTCCCACATCACTGCAGAGATAAACATCCCCTTAAGCGCGACCAGGCGAGTCAGTTCAGACAATCTTCGACCTCCACCAACGCATGCCAACGATCAAAGCCGTTGGACTGAGTTGGCTCAACAATTACTGCTGCGCGAGTATGCCCCCGCAGCGGTCTTGGTCGACAATCGGTATCAGATTTTATTATTTTTCGGTCCCACTGCTCTATACCTTAGTCAACCCTCCGGCGCTCCTACCAAGGATATTCTGGCGCTTGCTATTCCCGAACTGCGAGCCAGATTACGGGAAGCACTAAAAAAGGCCACTCGTACAAAACAGACAGTTACCACCGATGATATTCATCTAACCCGAGAATCATTAAAAGTGGTTGCTAAGATCACGGTTCGTCCGCTGATATCACGACACCTAGAAGAACCCCTGTGGTTAATTACCTTCGACGAACACGCAGAACCTTTACCCACTGCCCCACTGCCACTTCCCAGCGGTCAGGACGAGACTTTAATCAAACAACTGGAACAAGAACTTAACGCCACGCGAGAAGAATTACAGATAAACCTTGAAGAACAAGAAACGGCCAACGAAGAATTGCAAGCGGCCAACGAAGAGGTGATGTCGGTCAATGAAGAGCTACAATCAACCAATGAGGAACTGGAAACCACCAAGGAAGAACTGCAGTCCATGAACGAGGAACTAACCACTGCAAACAATGAACTCAAAGACAAAGTTGATGAGCTAACCCAAACCAATGACGATTTGGACAATTTACTCGGCAGCACCGATATCGCTACCTTGTTCCTCGACGCCGAGATGCGCATTGGACTGTTCACCGAGGCGTCGCAACATTTATTTAATTTAATCAAGACCGATATTGGTCGGCCCGTAAGCGATATCACCCCAAAATTTACTGGCAATCGTTCGCTACTCAGTGATGCAAAACTGGTTTTAAGCAAGTTAATTCCAATCGAAGACGAAGTCGTCACCGAAGATAATGAGTATTACTTGCGCCGTGTTCTGCCCTATCGAACTCGTGACAACAGGATCGGGGGGGTCGTCATTACCTTTATCGATATCACTCAACGTAAACTTATCGAGCAAAAGACGCAACACTTGGCCGCGATTATGCGCGATTCCAACGACGCTGTAACCACCATGGATCTGAACGGTAAAATTACCACCTGGAATCGCGGCGCAGAAAAAATTTACGGCTGGACCGAGAAACAAGCCCTTACCATGACTCTGCAGGATATGGTGCCCTTATCTGAGCGTCTTGAAATCCAGCGCTTAATTAAACGCATCGCCAACGGCGAAGTCATCGAGTCTTTCGAAAGCCAACATCTCACCAACGATGGCCGAACACTAAACATCTGGTTTACTATCACGCCCTTGTTTGATCGGGATCATCGCGTATCCGCCATCGCCACCACTGAACGCGACATCACCCAACGCAAACAAATAGAAAAATGTTTACTCGACGCAAAAAATCAAGCAGAAGCGTCTCATGCAATGAAGTCTCGATTCCTCGCTATGGCAAGTCACGATTTGCGGCAGCCTTTGCATTCACTCGCTCTTCTCAATAGCAGCTTTGAAAAAATTACCGACGACCCGGAAGCGCGCAAAATTCTCGACATTCAAAGGCAATCGTTGGATCGAATGAGTCATATGCTAAATTCTCTATTGGATATCAGTAAACTCGAATCCGGAACAACAAC
>SWCD01023966.1_pt1 | contig 17958 bp, 10 predicted proteins | sample 4693011 | NCBI WGS metagenome assembly SWCD01 (sample SAMN10267278, study PRJNA491770) | bioreactor metagenome | isolation source: DHS bioreactor inoculated with marine | place: Japan: Omine Ridge, Nankai Trough | reverse complement strand
GTCTTCTACCAGGTCTTCGCCGGCCAGGGCGGCTGGGCGATCATCGCCGACACCGCCACCGTCATCGAACTCGATGAAGGCGAAGCGCTCGACATCGACATCTCGGTGCAGAACGAGCCGGATGACGGCCTGAGCTACTTCTGGGACTTCGGCGACGGCTTCGGCGCCAACGCCCTGGACGCCACCCACGTCTACGCAGAAGAAGACACCTACACGGTGACTTTCTCCGCCATCGATAGCGATCTCAACGAAGTGAGCAAAACCTTCACCGTCGTCGTCAGCAACGTCGCGCCGGAAGTGGACGCGGGCGCTGACCAGACCGGCGAACAGGGTGAGGTCTTCTACTTCACCGCCACCGGCACGGATGCAGGCAACGACGACCTCACCTACACCTGGGACTTCGGCAATGGCGAAACGGCCCAGGGACGCGAAGTCAGCTACGTCTTCACCAACCCCGGCGAGCAGACCGTGACCGTCACCGTTGACGACGGCGACGGCGGCACCGCCAGCGACACCCTCACCGTCAGCGTCACCGCCGTGGCGCCCGTCGTTGACGCCGGCCCCGATCAGACGATCAACGAAGGGGAAACCGTCACCTTCCAAGGCAGCGCCGACATCATCGGCGACGCCCAGGCCACCTACGCCTGGGACTTCGGCGATGACAGCGACCCGGTCTCCGGCGTCGACCTCTCCAACCCCACCCATATCTTCGCGGCCGCCGGCGACTACACGGTCACCCTCACCGTCAGCGTCGGCGAGGTCAGCGCCTTCGACACCATGACCGTCTCGGTGCTCGAGGCAGCAATCGTCATCCCCGACGCCCCCAGCCAGCCGACCCTGCGAAGCAACAGCGACTCCGGCCCATCCGATAGCGACGGCATCACCAACTTCACCAGCGATGAGGGCATGCAGTTCCGCGTCGAAGGCGTGCAGGTCGGCGCTACCGTCACCCTCTACGCCAACGGCGAAGCCATCGGCAACGCCGTCGCCGGCGCCACGAGCGTCACCATCGATGCGGTCGACGGCCTCTCCGAGGATGGCAACTACCAGATCAGCGCCACCCAGACCCTGAGCGGCGTCGAAAGCTCCCAGTCCGAACAAATGCTGCTGGTGATCGACACCACCGCCCCCAACCCCACCGGCGCCCCGGACCTGGCCGCCGAGAGCGACACCGGCCTCGCCGCCGATGACAACATCACCGCCAGCCGCACCCTCATCTTCAGCGGTACCGGTGAAGTCGGCGCCTGGGCCCAGCTCTGGCAGGACGACCGTCCCGCCGGCGAGCCCGTGCTCATCGATGAGAACGGCGCCTGGACCGTCACCATCGAAGAAGCCAAGTTCGGCGCCCATGTCTGGTCGGTGGACCAGATGGACGTGGCCGGCAACATCCAGGAGCAGAGCGGCGAGGTGACCGTCACCGTCGTCAAGAAGGCGCCCGCCCGTCCCGCCAAGCCGGAACTGCTGGCCAGCGACGACACGGGCAGCTCCGACAGCGACGGCGTGACCAGCTTCGATCGCCTCACCCTGGTGGGATTCGCCGACCCGGGCAACCTGGTCACCGTCTACAACGACGCCGACGAAGTCGTCGGCCTGGGCTACGCCGACGACATGGGCGAGTTCCAGATCGTCACCGACACCCTGCCCGACGGCGAGAACATCCTCCGCGTCACCCAGACCGACAACACCGAGATGGAGTCGCCCGCCAGCGCCCCCCTGAAGATCACCGTCGACACCCAGGTCAATGACCTCGAGGCCCCGGTCCTGCAAGCCAACAGCAAGAACGACACGGGCACTTCCGATGAGGACGGCGTCACCGCCAACACCCGGCCCACCATCGTCGGCGAAGGCGCCGAGCGCGGAGCGCTTATCACCCTCTACGATGGCGCTGGCAATGTCATGGGCACCACCACCGCCAAGAGCAACGGCGCTTGGTCCATCACGCCCAGCCTCGACTTCGCCGACGGCACGCATCTCATCACCGTCACCCAGACGGACACCGCCGGCAACGAGTCCAACGACAGCGACCCCCTGTCGCTCGTCATTGACACCACGGCCCCGGATGTCGCCGACGCCCCGGACCTCGCCGCGGCCAGCGATACGGGCGATGCCGATGATGACAACATCACCGGTGCCGATGCCCTGACCTTCACCGGCGTCGCCGAGCCCTTCGCCCTCGTCGAACTGATGTACGAGGGCAAACCCCTCAAGGTGGAAACCGTCGCCGACGCCAACGGCGAGTGGTCGCTGACCACCAACCGCAGCCTCAAGGATGGCACTGGCGCTTGGAGCGTCCGCCAGACCGATGTGGCGGGCAATGTCCAGGAAACGGGCGACGGCCTCAGCGTCACCGTCATCAACAAGGACCCCAACGCCCCGAGCGACCTCGACCTGGTCGATGCCGACGACAGCGGCGACTCCGATCACGACGATCTGACCAACGTCACCACCCCCACCATCACCGGCACCGGACTGGTCGGCTCCACCATCACGCTCTACGACACCGATGGCACCACCGCCCTCGGCACCGGCACCGTCGATGAGAACGGCGCGTGGTCCATCACCGCCAGCGAACTCGCCGACGGCGAACATCTCCTGCAAGCCGCCCAGGTCGACGCGGTGGGCAACACCTCCAAGCTCAGCCGCGCCCTCAAGCTGGAAATCGACAGCGACGCCCCGGCCCCCTCCGCCCCCTCGCTCAAGCCCGGCAAGCAGAACGACACCGGCGCCTTCGACAACGATGGCATCACCAGCAACCCGCGCCCAACCTTCATCGGCGCGGATGCCGAACGCGGAGCCCTCATCACCCTCTACGACCAGGATGGCGATGTGCTCGGCACCACCACTGCCAAGAGCAACGGCGCCTGGCAGATCGAGCCGGCCGCAGACCTGGCCACCGGCTTGTACTCCTTCACCGTCACCCAGACCGATGCGGCAGGCAACGTCTCCTTGGAGAGCGCTGACTTCGACATGGAGATCGACGCCACCCCGCCCGATCCCGCCGACGCCCCGGACCTCGCCGCCGAAAGCGACACCGGCATCTCCGATGAAGACAACGTCACCGCTTCCCGCCAGCTCGTCTTCACCGGCACCGCCGAGCCCGGCGCCATGGTCCGCCTGCAACGCGACGGCCGCGCCTTCGGCGATACCGTGCAGGCCGACACCACCACTGGCGCCTGGAGCCTGACCGTGAGCAACGCCCCCAAGGGTGTCACCGCCTGGTCCCTCGAGCAGACCGACCTGGCCGGCAATGTCCAAGAGAGTGGCACCGCCCTCGAAGTCAACGTCAGTCTCGGCAGCCCGGCGAAGATCAGTGATCTCTCGCTCCTCGCCGCCGATGACACCGGCGTTTCCAACACCGATGGCGTCACCAACCTCAACGAACTCGAGGTCGTCGGCAACGCCGACGCCGGCAACCAGGTGACGCTCTACACCAGCGACGGCACCGTGATCGGCACGACCTTCGCCGACAACGATGGCGCTTGGTCCATCACCACCGACGCCCTCGCCGATGGCGCCCACCTGCTCCGGGCCACGCAGACGGACGCGGTCGGCAATGAATCCGGTCCCGGTAAGCCCCTGAAGCTGGAGATCGACACCGAGGCCGCCGCCCTCGCGGAGTTCGGCCTGGTGCATAAGAAGCGCTACGACACCGGCCGCTCCGATGCGGATGGCGTCACCGCCAACAACCAGCCCATGGTGACCGGCCTCGGCGCCGAGAAGAATGCCGTCGTCACCATCAGCGATCAGGATGGCAACGAACTGGGCACGACCCGGGCCAACGGCCGCGGCTTCTTCAAGTTCGTGCCCACCGTCCCCCTCGCCGATGGCGTCTATGAACTGACCGCCACCCAGACCGACGTCGCGGGCAACGTCTCTGATGTCAGCAACACCGCCGACATCACCGTCGACACCACCGCCCCGGCGGTGGCCGCAGCCCCCAACCTCGCGACCGACAGCGATGACGGCGATGCCAACGATGACAACATCACCAGCCTGCGTGACCTGACCTTCACCGGCTTCGCCGAGGTCGGGGCCACCATCCAGCTCTACAGCGATGGCCGGAAGATGGGCGCTGAAGTCGTCGTCGATGGCAGCGGCTTCTGGACCGTCAACGTCACCGGCGTCCGCACCGGAACCGCCTACTGGTGGATCAGCCAGGTTGACGCCGCCGGCAACGCCCAGCCGATGGGGACCGCCCTGTCGGTCACCGTCGCCGACGCGGCCTGAGTGACAGGCCATTCCCAACGAAACCACGCGGCGGCGAGCCCACGCTCGTCGCCGCTTTCGCGCGCCCATCCCACACCCCAAGAAAAGGTACCGGGTACCTTTTCTGGCTGACTTCCTTGCCGCCGCGATCGCCCCCCCAATGACTGCTAGACTGCCCCGCATGAGCAGCCTCGACATCGGTGCCATCGCCTTCTACTTCGCCCTCGTGCTCGCTGCCGGCTTCTGGTATCGCCGCAAGGCCTCGCGGAATCTCGACGCCTACTTTCTCGGCGGCAGACGCATCCACTGGACGGCCCTGGCGATGTCCGGCGCGGTCTCCAACTTCGACATCACGGGCACCATGTGGATGGTCTCCGTCCTGTACATCCTGGGCATGCAGTCCTGGTGGCAACACTGGATGTGGGGCGTGGCCCTGCCCGCCTTCGCCTTCGCCTTCATGGCGCGCTGGGTGCGGCGCTCCAACGTCATGACCTCCGCCGAGTGGATGGTCACTCGCTTCGGCGAGGACACGGGAGCGCGCCTGGCCCGCTTCGCCGCCGCCATCATGGCCATCATCCTCACCGCCGGCGTGGTCGGCTACGCCTTCCAGGGAATCGGCAAGTTCGCCGCTGTCTACCTGCCGCTGGATGACGTCGCCGCCCTTCTTCCCGTTGGTGGCGACTGGCTGATCGAACACCAGGCAGCCGTCCTCGCCACCGCCGTGTTCGCGATCACCACGCTCTACGTGGCGCTGGGCGGACTCTACAGCGTCGTCCTCACCGATGTCATCCAGACGATCATCCTCACCGGCGCCGGCATCGTCATTGCCGTCATCGCCTTCGTCGAACTGTCGCCGGAGCTGATCGCCCAGCGCGTGCCCGAGGACTTCACCAGCCTCGCGCCCTCCTGGCGCCTGGAGCATCTCGCCGGGACGGAGCATGCGGGCTACGAGATGTTCGGCCTGCTGACCATTGCCTGGATCGCCAAGGGATTCCTCATGAACGCCGGCGGCCCGGGTCAGTTGTACGACTTCCAGCGCTACCTCGCCGCCGCCAACGAACGTGATGCCGCCAAACTCGCCGCTGCCTGGCCGGTGTTCCTCATCGTCCGCTGGGCCATGGTCGCGGGCATCGCCCTGTTGGCCCTGACCGGCGTCATGGAGAACCAGGACCCGGAGATGGTCATGCCCATCGTCCTGCAGGAGTACCTGCCGACCGGCCTGCGCGGCCTGGTCCTCGCCGGCCTGCTCGCCGCCTTCATGTCCACCTTCAGTTCCACGGTCAACAGCGGCGCTTCCTTCGTCGTACGCGACATCTGGCAGACCCTGATTCGACCCGACGCCAACGAGCGCTCACTCATCCGCTGCAGCTACCTGGCGACGATCGGCATCGTGCTCGCGGGCCTGGTCATCGGCGCCCAGGCGACCTCGATCAACCAGATCTGGAGTTGGCTCATGATGGCCCTCAGCGCCGGCGTCATCGTGCCCAACGTCCTCCGCTGGTACTGGTGGCGGCTCAACGGCTGGGGCTACGCCTCGGGCGTCTTCGGCGGCATCACCCTCTCCGTGGCCGCGCTCTTCACGCCCGACATGCCCTTGTATTGGCTCTTCCTGATCATCTGCCTGGGATCGCTCCTCCCCAGCGTCCTGGTATCGCTCTTGACGAAGCCGACCGACAGCCGAACGCTGGCACAGTTCTACCGAACCGTCCGGCCCTTCGGTTTCTGGAAGCCGGTCCGGCAGGTACCGGGTGGACAGGACCCCCCCGTGCAAGCCGAGCCCATCGGCCGGGCGATTCTAAACACGGTCCTGGGGATCATCGCCCTCACCGGGCTCTACCTGGGCCCGATGTACCTGGTTGGCCACTGGTACGCGCCGGCGAGCCTCTGCGCCGCCGCCGCGGCGGGCGCTGTCTTTATTCTCTACTTCACCTGGTATCGGAAGTTGGAGCGCTCGCCGGTCGAGGAGCCAGAGCGCGCCGCCTGAATCCCTGCGTATCGAAGGTGGCCGCCGTCGCATAGCTTCCCCCAGGGTCGCAAACGCGGGCTCAAAACAGCACCGATTACCGTTTCTGGCTCGCCTCCAAAGGTATACGGCCCCCAATCCGTTGGACCTGTGATACCGACATACCCACTTCGGGTGTTTTGCCGCGTGTTTGGGGGTATTTCGAAACACGAATGAACTTCTGGGCCCCCCGTCGACTTCTCGTAGTACATTGACACTCTCCAGGAGGAATGAAAGATGGCGGCAGGAGCACGGGACTTGTTCCGCTCCGGGGCCGGCGCGTCGGTGATGATGATCGCGTGCGGCATCGGCCTCGCACTCCTCCTGCCATCCACCACCTCCCAAAGAGGCGCCTTCGCGCCGGAACTGGCATCGCCCACTGTCAGGCTCTCTCCCAACACTAGCGTTGCCCGAAGTTGTAGCCCGGTCGCGTTGATCGTGGTCGCCGATGCACAGGCTCACTCGATCACCTCACGAGCAACGCCCACCCGACGATGCGCTGTACGGACAGACCGTCCAGTAACCAGTCTTATTGATCCGACCACCTGTGCCCGATGCACCGAGCCAACACGACCATTGTCGTGTTGGCGTAGCTATCACCGTGCCCTGAAAGGAACACGATCATGAAACGCCTACTCTCGATTGCTGCAACGCTCGGTGTGGTTGCAGGCACCGCCTTCGCTGATTGGGATGTCTACGTGTTGGTGCCGGATGCGAACAAACGGGATCGCCCTCCACAAGGCGAATGGCCCGATCCTGGTGACAACAGTTGCTGGCAGGCCAGCGCTGCGAATCTCCTGGGCGCGGCGGGCTATGGAACCGGCGACGACGCCCAACTTCGCGCCGACAGCATGTACGATAGACTTCTGACCGATCTTGGTTGGACGAGCATTGGATGGCCCCCGAGTGCGCTGACCTATTGGCTCTGTGAGTATGGAAAGAACCCAGACTCTGGGGAGTTCAAGCCGGAAAACAGCTACACCGACATCACCGTGCAGAACAAGGACAATGGCCTGACGAGGGCTGATTACAACTTCCTGTTGAATGAGTTGGAGCGCGGACAATACGTGTCCGTGCTCTGGGAGGGTGATCCAGATCACTGGATGACCCTCGTGGGAGGCGACCGCCAGAGAAACGACACGCGTTCCGTGTGGCGTGATTCCGACAAGGACCAGCCGGGCCCTGGCGGGGCGAGCCAGGAGGACTACGCGAACACTTTCGACGGCGGTATATGGAAGATCGACGGCTATCAAAAGGCCCTACAATACGTGACCTTCTGCCCAGGCTTGAATAAGCCAGAACGTGCCATGAGAGAATACGATGTCGCCTACTACCCGACGGATCGCGACAACGATGGCACGTGGTCACCGGAATTCCGCGAGGCCGGCTCCCTTGCAGGGCTCTACGATGACCCTGTGTGGGAGAATGACACGACTGTCAGGATCGGCAACGTGGCGGTGGACGATTGGGAGAAGGAGATCTGGCTGCTCGTGGACTACAGCGATGTTGATCCCAATCGGAACGAGCAGGTCGCTCTCGAAGTGAACGGCCAGAGAATCGACCCCACCAGCGTGACCGCGTCGGCGGGTCACGGACAGCTTCTCTTCTACTGGGATCTCGACTGTCAGCCACCGTTCGAGAAGCTACTCTTCCCACATGATGGCTATAAAGATCTGGTTGACACCACCATATTGAGCTGGGACGTGGCGACGTACTGCATCCCCGCGCCGACTCCCCTCGGCGCGATCACGCTTGCCGGCATGTGTGTCCTTCGACGCCGCAGAACCGGAGGCTGAGTGCGAACGGAGGCGAGCGCCGGCTGCCGTTCCCTACTCCACCCGGGGGGCTCGCTGCTCGCGCCAGCGGCATTGCAACCGCTCGGCGGCGCGGCTTGGTTTCAGTCGATCAGTTGACGCTCCAGCAAGACCGCTTCCTCGTCGAAGCCGCACTTGGCGTAGAAGGCCCGGGCCTCAGTGTTCGACGACTCGGTACTCACCTCGAGCTCCTCGCAACCAAGGGCCCGGGCGCGCCGAGCCGCCTCCTCGATGAGCAACCGACCGACTCCCCGCCCGCGCTGCGACCGGGCCACGACCAGTTCATCGATCAGCGCCGAGGGTCGTGCATGGGTGATGGTTCGGCGCGTGGTGAAGTTGAGCATGCCCACGACGACCCCCTCCACCCGCGCCACCAGGACCTGGTGATTCGGATCGGCGAGCAACGCCCGGCAGTTGTCAACGGCATCTCGCCGGCCACCCTCCGGCGGCTCCGCCAGCGCCTCGAACAGCTCGCCGATCAGCCCCTCGAGCACCGGAAGATCGCCTGGCGATGCCTGTATGACCTGGATGTCGCTGCTCATTGCTTCGTCTCCCGAATCCTGATCTCGCAGGCGATCGCCATTCGGTCATCGTCGCCCATTCCGACGGCGGTGGGAAGGGGCCGACCCGTTTCCAGCCCCTGATCGCTCGGGAAGGCCGGTCTTGGCTGCTCGCAGCCCGGCAAATCGAGTCGGCTTGAACTCCCGGGGGCCGGTGGTATCATGTGCGGCTCGCTCGGGGTCGCGGCGATCCGTGTCGCCCGAGCGTGCCAGCCTTGGACCTTCCCCAACGGAGGTGATTGTCGTGAAGCAGGATACCCATCCGACCTACTACAACGCGCCGGTCTACTTCAACAGCGAAGTCGTCATGCATGTCGGCTCCACCGTGCCCGAACTGCACGTCGAAGTCTGGTCCGGCTCGCACCCCTTCTTCACCGGCAAGTCCTCCTTCGTGGACACCGCCGGCCGGGTGGAGAAATTCCAGAAGCGCTTCCAGGGCAACTACTTCCGCAAGGAAGACAAGAAGAAGCACCCCGGCCGCAGCTAAGCCGGCGCCGGGATCGCTCGCGGATCAGCACCTCCTGCCGGCCGCCTGAGCATCCGATAACTCGACCGCCACGCCGCTGGATCAACTGGATCCAGCGGTTTTTTTGCGATTCCAGATCGCCGGGGCACGCCGCATTCATCCCCCCGCCGGGCATAATCCACTGCCAGAGGCGCCGCCCATGCACGATCCACTGCGACACAGCCGGATCAATCGCCGGGACTTCGTGAAGGCAAGCACCCTTGTCCTCACCGCTCTGGCGTCGAGGTCGCGGGCATTCGCAGGGCAGGCGTCCGGACCTGAACCAGCCCCACTGCTCCGCTTCGGCGTCCTCACCGATGTCCACTACGCCGACAAGGACACCCGCGGCAGCCGCCACTACCGCGATTCACTCAACAAGATGCGCCAGGCCGTCGCCGAACTGAACCGCCGCGATCTCGCCTTCGTCGTCGAGCTCGGCGACTTCATCGACGCCGCCGGCGGCTCCGTCGAAACCGAACTCACCTACCTCCGCACCATCGACGCCGCCTTCGCCAAGCTCACCTGCGAGCGGCACTACGTCCTGGGCAACCACTGCATCGACATCCTCACCAAGCACGAGTTCCTGCACCACAGCGGGGCGCGCGAGCCCCACTACTCCTTCGACTCAGCGGGCGTGCACTTCGTCATCCTCGACGCCTGCTACCGCCAATCCGGCGAGCCCTACGGCAGACAGAACGGCCATTGGCAGGACACCGTGGTCCCGGCGGCAGAACTCGACTGGCTTCATCGTGACCTGGCGAGCGGTGACACCCCGACCATCGTCTTCGCCCACCAGCGCCTCGACGCCACGGCGAGCCACTCGGTCAAGAACCACGCCGAGGTGCGGGCCGTGCTGGAGGAAAGCCAACGCATCGCGGCGGTCTTGCAGGGCCACAGCCACGAAAACGCCCTGGTTACGGCCCAGGGCATCCCCTACTGCACCCTCCGCGCCCTCGTCGAGGGGCCGGGCGACGACAACAACGCCTTCGGCATCGCCTCCGTCTTCGCGGACGGCTCGATGCGAATCGACGGCTACGCCCGGCAGGCGAACCACGCCTGGGGCTGAGCCGGCCCCCGCGCGAGGCCACCGCCGACCCCGCCCTCCCCCTTGGAAGGTTTCTGCACGGAATCACGTTGTTAGGGGTTTACTCGTATACTCAAGTCGGGCTATACTCCGCGATGCACCTTCCATCCACCCGGAACACCCGCCCGTACTGAGGAGAATCCCCATGTCTGAAACCGCCACCAAGCCGAAGCAAGGCACTTTCTGCTGGGTTGAACTCATGACCCGCGACGCCGCCAAGGCCCGAGCGTTCTACAGCAAGCTGATCGGCTGGAAGATCAGCGAGATGGACATGGGCCCGGCCGGCACCTACACGATGTGGACGCCCGAAGGCCAGGAGGAGTCCGTGGGCGGCATGATGGAGATGAACGACCCGCAGTTCGAAGGCATCCCCCCGCATTGGATGCCCTACATCGCCGTCGACGACATCCACGCCACCGCCGGCAAGGTGGAAGCGCTGGGCGGCTCCATCAAAGTGCCCGTGATGCCCATCCCCGGCATCGGCTACTTCTGCGTCATCGAAGACCCAACCGGCGCGGTCATCTCGCTTTACATGAGCGACACCACCGCCCAAGGCGGCGGCGACTGCGGCTGCGGAGGCTGAACCACACCGTCGGCGCGACACCAGACCACAAGACGATTTCGGCTTCACGGCCGCGACTGCAACGAACCATAGGCTCGCCGATCTTGCACGATCGGCGAGCCTGTTTGCTGTGAACCGTGAAGTGCGCCAGCGCGATGGCAGATTACCCAATGTGAAAAACGCGCACTGAGCGCGTTTCTTGAATCCCTGATTTGGGTGTGCACAAGAGCGATGATTCTGCGCACAGGGGTGGTCTTTGGGGCGAATTCGCCTCGGCGCTGGCTGAATTGCAGGTGAGTTTCGGCGCGTTTTGGCGCGGTATTGGCGTGTTTCGGCTCGGAATCGCGAGGAATCGGCCGGTGCGGGCGCGCGATAGCGTCTTGTGGTTTGCCCCGCGCGCCGCGCCTGTGCGCAGCAGCGCGGCTCGCCAGGCCGCCGTCGCAACGGCGATGCGAGCGTTTCCGCGGGGGTCGCAATTGCCAGTTCTGTGCGCAACGGCATGGCGCACGCGCGGGATCGCGCCCCGCGCGGAAAAAAGGTGTCGGATACCGTTTTCTGACATGAGAAACGGTATCCGACACCTTTTCTTGGTCCCCCAGCAGCAGGAGGTGTTCAAGTCGAGTCCACCGGTAGCGGATCCCCGCCTGCTGGGAGGACGAGGACACCCCGCAGTGAGGGGTGTGCGCACGCGCCCGCTGCCGCATCGCGCGACAGCGCCCGAGCACGAACCTCGTGCCCCGGCTGGCCCTTGCAGTTGCCCCGCTCCGATTTCATTGCCCGGCTCCATCTCACGCTGAATGTTCAAGAACATGATGAGCAAGCGACGCACGCCCTCGTCGGGCGCGACGCGAATGCGAGACTGGTCAGCGGGTTTCCCCAAAGTGCGGGGACGGGTGCCGACGGCCACGACCAAGAGGCCGAATAAACGTACCTGTCCCGTTTAGATTGGCGGGCGCAAGGAAGGCAAAACGTACCTGTCCCGTTTTGATTGGCACCCTGAGCCGATTGTTAACGCAAGTCGGAAAAAGGTATCCGACACCTTTTTCGACGTGGCGCAAGAAAGCCCGCCGACCGGTGGGCCGACGGGCTGCGCTCGAATCGTCCTATCGGTGATCGAGCGGAACATCGTCGTCCGGCTCAATCACGTTTGTGAGTTAGCAGTCCTCGCCGTACCTGGCGAGCAGAGCGCCGAGGTCGGCTTGGTCGGTGTCGCCATCGCCGTCGATGTCACCGCCCGCATCCAGCATAAACGACGCGAGAAGGATGCCCAGGTCGCTCTGTCCGATGCTGCCATCACCGTTGAGGTCCTCCGGGCAGCTGCAGGGCGTGATGATGTGGATGCCGTCATCGCCTCGCGGCGAGGGCACGATCGCCCGTTGATGAACCTCATCCCACACCAGTTCTACCCCGTAGAGACCCGTGTTGATAGTCTCGACGATTGTGTTCGTCGCGGTGTCGATCTCGTGGAAGTCCGCGCCATTGCAGTTCACGTAGAGCTTGGAGCCATCGGCGTTGAGAGCCAGGTCGACCGGCTCGCCACTGTTGTCCGTCGGCAACCCGATCATATGGATCATCGTGTTGCTCGTCAGATCGATGACTGAGATGCTTTTGCCGTCCCAGTTGTTGACGTACAGCCGCGTTCCGGCGCTGTTGACCGCCATGTTCCACGGTTTGTTTCCGACGAAGATGACGTCGACCACTTCCCACGCCGCGCCGTTGTACTCAAGGACGTGCACTGCCGGGTCGTTCCTACAGACGACGAAGATGCGCGAATCGTCCGGTGAGAAGGTCACCCGGACCGGGTAGTCGCCGACGCCCACGGTAGCCAGTCTGGTCCAGGTGGCCGTGTCGATGATGGAGATGTTGTCGTCGTAGGTGCCGCAGGTCACGAGGAGGCTGGCGTCGTGGCTCAGCGCCACGCCGCTGACGGCACCGAAGGAGAACCCGATGCCGCCCATGTTGCCGGTGAGGATTTTGGGGCCGTCCAGGCTGAGCGTATTGAGGTTGATGCGTTCCACGCCGTCACCGTCGGCGACGACCGGCATGTAGGCATACTGGCTATCGGGGGAAATCAGCACCTTGCCACACCGGCGACCCATGGGCACCTCGGTCACCGTGTTCGTGGCCAGGTCGATGACGTTGGCGAAGTAGTCGTCCTTGATCGAGACGACCGCCTTGGTGCCGTCCGGCGTCACCTCGACATCGCCGGGGCGTTCGCCTAGGAGACCGCCTACGGGCAGCGAGTTGATGGCGGTGTTCGTCGTGAGATCAATCACGGTGAGGTTCCGGCTGTGATTGTTGAGCACGTAGGCGGTATTGGCATCCGGGCTGAGGGCGACGGCGAAGGCCTTGTCACCCTCGGGGGGCGGGCCGGTGGGAATGGGAGGGCCGTCCAGGGTGGCGATCCCGGCACCACTGATGGTGAACGACTCAAGGAGCTCATCGCCCAGGCAGCTGAAGGTCGCACCCCGGTTCGAGGAAGGCGAAAGCGCCCTGCCGCCGCCATTGATGGTGGGGTTAAGTTGATCGACGACGGTTTCCGTGCCCCAGTCGAGGATGCTGCCGTAGTAGTCGGAGACGACGCAGTAGAGGCCGTCCGCGGTCGTGAGGCCGCCCCCGAGATAACTACCCGTGTCAATTTTGGGGGACGACGCACCGGTGGCGACGGTGATCACGGCGATACCGCCGGTTTCTGTGCTGATCGCCACTTTCGTGTCATCACCACTGTACTCCGAGATTGCCGGGTTTGCCGACCGCACGCCGAGCGGCGGGGTGATGACCTGCTCCACGGTCTGTGTGGTGAGATCGAGCACCGTGATCAACCCACCGGTTTGGTAGTGGTGCATGACGACCGCCTGGGTGCCGGCGTTATTCATCCTTATTTCCATGGGCCTGTCGTCGACGATCAGGCTGTTTATCGTACCTGTCGTGACATCGATGAATTCGACGGCGTCGACATCGTAGTGCGGGAAGACCACCGTCTGGTTGTCGGGCAGGAAGACATACTCGCTAAACGAGTACTTGATGGCCCAGTCGGTGATGCTGTAGGTAGACCAGAACTGCGGACCGAGGACCCGCCGCGTCTCGGTGGCCGAGGCAATGTCGATGACCGAGAGGCTGCTTTCCATCGTGTTGCCGACGACGGCGGTCTGCCCGTCGGGCGAAATCACAACCTGCCCGGGCTGGTCGCCCAGGGGGATCACAGCCAGTTCCATGCCGGCCACGATGTCGATGATCGACGCCGTGTCCTCGTAGGCGTTCGCGGTCACGGCGTGGACGCCGTCGGACGAGACGTCGATGGCCTGGGGCGAGCCGGAGAGGTCAATCACGTGGAGTATGTCGCGCGTCTCGGCGTCGAAGACCATCACGTTCTGGGAATCGAGGTGCGCCATCAGGAACTTCGACCCGTCATCGGTGTAGATGATGTCGGTGGGGGTGTCACCTTCCTCCCCGATGCCGGCGCCGACGAAGTCCATCGTCATGCCGTCACAGGATCGGCCGCCGGTGATGGTGCGGGCCTTGGCTGGCGGAATCATCTCGATGGGCCCGTCGTCAAGGACGGTGGTCGGCTTCTCCGCATCGGCAATAGTCGCAGGTGACTCCGCGCTCGGCGACTGTGGTCGATCCTGCTTTGGCTTTTCAGCCTGGGCCGTCGTTCCCAACAGCGCTGCCGCCAGCATCGTCGCCGTTAGCACATGGGACATGGTCAGATGCGTCACTTCAATCTCCTTGATTTGCTTCGAACAGGCTGCTCAAGCAGCTTCGTTATCGGTCAGCTGGCGCGGTTCAAGGTGTTGGACTCCGCCTGATAGGCCGACTGGAAACGAGGGTGGCAGCGACAGCGCAGCCCGGAGTGCTGAGGATTTCGTAGCCAGGGCGTGCCCAGCGACAAACCCCCTTTCCTCCGCTCCCTCGGATGACGCTGGCCGACCACCAGCACCTCGGCCATGTCTCATCCAGCTCTTGGGGGGCCAAGCCGGGCCCCGGCCTCAGTCGTCTTGAATCGGCGACTGATACCTGCGAGTATAGGGCAGAATTCACTTGATGCAAGTGTTTCTGGCGCTTATTCTAGGAATTGAGTTTGACGCATGGTGGACGCCTGATGCCAGCCGAGATACCGAGCGATCTTGTCGGCCCCTGATTGGAAACCAAAGCTATGGCAGGAATCAAACCCGTAACAACCGAGGGGATTGCGTTCACCGATGATGCGCGGCACGCCCTGGGGCACCTTCAGGCGGCCGTCTCCGAGGTCCTCCAGTCTTTGTCCGAGCCCACGTATCGCGCCAACGAGATTGCCCGCAGCTTGAAGATCGATCGCAAGCTGGCCTGGAAGATCGCCCGGCTCTTGGCGGAGACCGATCCGCTCATGGTCACCCGGTTTCTCCCTGGCGACGCGAGCATCCGGACCTTCCTGCGGGCCGCGAAGCGACAGGGTGTGCCGGCGGATGTCTGCGCCGCCGTTTCGTCGGCAATCCAGGATGTGGATGAGATGACGGAACGGCATGCCGGCGACCGGGCCACGCTTGAACTGATGGCCACCGCCTGCGGGTCGAAGCTGACGGAGGCAGACGAGGTCAGCCATCGAAAGGCGTCGTTCCAGGGCAACAGCTACACCTGGGGCATGGACGCTCGCTCGCAACTCTGGTCGGCCTACCTGGTTCCCGCCGATCGGCCCGGCTGCTTTCACATGGCCTCCGTCCGGGGGTTCATTGAACTTCGACGCTTCCGCCCCAACGTGACCTGGGCCATCACGAAGGCGCGCCTCGACGCCGGTTCCGGCATCCTCGCCGTTCCGAGCCAGAGCGAGCCGCTGGATTCGCCGGTGTTGTGCGATTCGGACGATCCCTCCAGGCTGCTTTTGCGCAAGTTCAGCACCAATCCTCTGCCGGCCATCCACCGCGTCCCGGGCCCATACGGCTACAAGCAAGACCAAGTCGTTGAAGGCCAGGTCGGGAATCGGGGGCGCACGACCTGCCTCATCGGCGAGGTCATTCGTGATGCCGGCATGACCTGCTGCAGGCCGGGCGATGAGGAGTCGTGCATGGTGGTGCACGTGCGCACGCCGTGTGAGGCGCTGGTGCTCGACTACATCGTGCACGAGGACCTCTTCGGCCAGATTGAGCCGACGATGGCGGTCTACAGCGAAATGGCCGGCGGGCCGGAGTGGCCGGAAGGCAGGTTCATGCACGAGCCGCTTCGGATCGCTGGCGGCGTGGAGTACCTGGGCAAGGGTGCGTTCGCCACGCGGAGCCCGGCCGTGCCCTGCTACCCGGATCTGGCCCGGCACGTCTTCGAGCGGATGGAGACCGACGGTGACCGCTACGACGTCTACCGCATCACGATTGCCTACCCGCCGATTCCGGCCACGGTGGCCCTGCAACATCCGCTGATCGACCCGCCGGCCAGTTGACGGTTCATTCTCGTCGACCCTCGCCGCCGGTCGCCCTTGGCCACGCCTCGGCAGGGGCCGGGGCGTTGCCTCTCCACGCTGGCGCCGATGCCATCGGCATCCCGCAATGCCGCAGTGAGGTCGGCTCTTTGAGTCGATCCGCGAGCGCCCAGGGCACCGTTGGCCTGGGTGGAAACGTCGGGGAGTGGAGCGGGACGGTCGTGTGGGGCGACCGCCAAGGGATGCGAGGCAGCGGCGGCGGCAGGAGTCGGTCGGCGTCCCGAGCACAAGTGTCGGAATAAGCGCCAGAAACATATTGCGGCGACGCCATTCCGGGGGTATGATGCGTTGGTAGTCGCGTCGCAGTGGCTTTCATCTCGTGCATCACAGAGACCTCTCGGACTTCGGTTTCGCTGAGGTTCCGTCGCCGGGCGCACTGGGCCTGGTCGGTTGTGCCGCGCCCGGGGATGCCGTCGGCATTCAGGGCACGTTGGGGCTGGCTGCGCCCTGCCGCCATCAACCTTGGACTTTGACAGCGCGTCAAAGAACACCACTAGTGAGTAGGAGGAAGACCGTGAGAAACACTGCTCGAATCACCTGCACCGTGACCGCTTTGGTCGGCGGGATCTCGATCTCGGCCCAAGCCGCCGTGGTCGCCAACTACTGGGACTTTTCTGGCTACGAGGATGTGGTCGGCGGCGCCTTGACCTTCCCGGTCGGCACCCCGGACCTGAGCATTCACCCGATCTACGACGAAGCCTACCCCGGGGCCGGACCCTCGCTGAACAGCACTCTCGGCACGAGCTCCTATGTCTCAGCCGACATTCTTTCCGGCGGCGACATGTCACCGGGCATGGGTGACTTCGCGCTCAGCTACTGGTCCTACAACGCCGATGACGGCAACTCAAGAAAACCTATGGTCATGGATTGCCTGGATGGAACGGACTGGGGCTTCCAGATTGCAGGCGTCTCAGACCTGAATTTCCGGCTTGATGACGTGGACGGGAACACCGTCAACTCACAGTCCCTTGACATCGTCCAAGCTCTCGATGTGTGGACTCACTTCGCGATCAATATCGATCGCGCGAATGACACGATGGAGGTCTACGTCAACGGTTCACTGGCCGGTTCGACGGCCTTGGGCTTGACCGGCTCGGTCGAACCGAGTCAGTTTCTTGAGCTTGGCGTCATCAACGGTGGCGGCAGCACTTTCACCGCCCAGGAGGCCGGTCTTGACGACTTTGCGTACTACGAAGGCCTGCTTTCGCAGACCGAAATCGAAGGGCTTGCCTCCGGGACGCTGACGCCCGATCAGATCCCCGTTCCCGGAGTCCTCACCCTGCTCGGCATCGGTGGGCTCGCCAGTCTGCGTCGCCACAAGGCGTTGTGAGACGGTGACCGACGTGAGATCGCGCTGAGCCAGATGTCAGAGGGGCATCTCGCCCTGAGCTGCCGCGAGGTTGACCGTGATCTGTCCCGAAGCTCACGGCCAGCCGACCACTCAGGTTCGGTCAGATGGTTCGGCATCATCCGAACACCGGTGTGTTTTCTCCAGCAGAAAGGGATGCGGTCGTCAACCCGCGACCGCATCTGTTTGCCGCAACGATCGCCGCGTCGAGCGACTCATGTGCGTGCCCCGGGTGCGGTTCAGCCCACCGGCCCCGGAGGCGGCGGCTCCAGACGCTTGAATAAACGTACCTGTCCCGTTCCTATGAAGCCGGGTCTGTCAAGGCGGATTCGGCAGGATGGTTCAGTTTCCTATCCGGGCTCTCACGCTCATCCGTCGATTGGTGCTGCGTGGACCCATGTCACTTGCTGCGGCGAGTCCCAGTTTTT
>SWCD01010606.1_pt1 | contig 17981 bp, 13 predicted proteins | sample 4693011 | NCBI WGS metagenome assembly SWCD01 (sample SAMN10267278, study PRJNA491770) | bioreactor metagenome | isolation source: DHS bioreactor inoculated with marine | place: Japan: Omine Ridge, Nankai Trough | reverse complement strand
AGATGGCTACCTTCTTGCTGATCCTAATGCCACAGCCGGTAGTCGACAGGTACAGGTCATTGTTGATAAAGAAAACTTTGTGGTTCGCCATATCCTGCTTATTGATGAGACCGGTGATGAGACTAGAATAAGTCTCTCAAATATCCTGCTTAATAAGAAAATTCCAGATCATGTTCGTAATTATGCCCTTCCAGAAGGTGTACGGATACATAAATTAAACCAGCCATGAGCCCAGCGAATTCAAAACAAGCAGCAATTATTGGTATGGGTGTAGTTACCCCGGCTGGTGCTGGAGTAGAGGCTTTTTCTGCCGCCCTTTTTGCTGGCGAATCTCAGTTTAAGGATATTTCTCTTTTTGACACCGCCGGCCATCGAACCAAGGTTGGAACAGAGGTTGACCTGCCAGACTATCATCCTCGCAGGCTCGAAGAAAAGGTGCTGGGCCGTACAGATTTTATTGGCCTTGCAGCAACCCACGAGGCCTTGAGCCAAGCCGGCCTTCTCGATTCCAAAGGCTGTGTTGCAGCTGGTGACAAAACAGCCCTTGTCTGTGCAACAGCAGGTGGGGCTATCCTCGGTTTGGAGGACTTTTTTCGCCACCGTTATAATGGAGAGGCATGCGAGCCCCGAAGACTTCTTACCTCTTTTTGCCTTTCGGCCCTTGCCACCAATATTGCTAAAGAATTCCAGATAAGCGGGCCCCGCACCACCACAGCCACAGTCTGTTCCTCCAGCGGCGTATCCATGGCTGTTGGATTAGAGATGCTCAGGGAGCAGCCTGATATTGACTATGTTGTGGTTGCTGCCTCTGAATCTTTGAGTGAGGTCACCCACGGCGGTTTTAATGCCTTACGCTCCGTGGCTCCTGATTCCTGCCGCCCTTTTTCCAAAGACCGGCAGGGCCTTGTTCTTGGTGAGGCAGGCTGTGCCCTTGTGCTATGTCGGCCTGATAAGGCAAATTCCGAAGCTCCCTGTTTTTCCGGATATGGACTGAGCACGGATCTCTACCATTTTACAGCGCCTGACCCTAAAGGTGATGCCATCCGCTTCACCCTTGATGAGGCCATGGCTGATGGAAAAATCAAGCCAGAAGAGATCGATTATATAAATTGTCACGGCACTGCGACGCCAAAGAATGATGAGGCTGAGGTCCAGGGAATTAAGAGCGCTTTAGGAGAGAGGAGCGCTGCCATACCTCTTTCTTCAACAAAATCGATGTTTGGCCATACCCTTGGAGTCGCCAGCTTGCTGGAGGCTGTTGCCACCATTCTTGCCATGGAAAAACAACAGGCTCCGCCAACAGCTCACCTCCATGAGCAGGACCCGGAGCTTGATCTTAATTTTACCCCCTTAACCAGCCAACCCGCTTCAATTAACACGGCCCTGTCTAATTCTTTTGCCTTTGGCGGATCCAATATTTCTCTGGTTTTACAGAGAAGCTGTCCAACACAAGAGGTTGCAAAGAAGGAACGAGCAGCAACCGCAGTAATCACAGGAGTGGGGGTTATTTCACCCCTGGGTGTAGGTTGCGAGCCTTTTTGCCAGGCACTCAGCCAAAACGACTCAGGATTACGATCCTTTGCAGATTTTGGAGAAGAGTGGCAGGCGTATCAAGGTGGTCTTGTTCATATGGCAGCCGTTAAAGAAAAGATCGAACCACGCCGGCGTCGGCGCCTTAATCGCCTTGGTTCTTTTCTTACTGTTGCGGTGAACGAGGCCTTGGATCAGGCGGGCTTGAAAGGGGAAGAACTTAAAGACGCCCATTTTGCCTATGGTTCTGCCTTTGGCTGTTCCAGTAATGTCCATAATTTTTACACCCAGCTCCTTAGCCAGGGTGCCACTGCTGCCTCACCTCAGGATTTTATGCTGTCAGTGACTAATGCCCCGGCGGCATTAGTGGCCCAACATCTCGGGATTCAGGGGCCGGTCTGGGTTTTTGTTGAGGATGAGGTGTCGTGGGAGTCATCTTTGCACTGGGCTGTCCAGCTCATCGAAACAGGACGGGCCAAGCGAGTGATTGTTGCTGCTGCCGACGAGATCAGTGATTCCATTATTGCCATCCATGGTGCTTTGGGTTTCTTGGATCAGCCCGGTTATTATTTGGGAGAGGGTGCTGTGGCCATGATCCTGGAGGCAGAAGAAGAGGCCCATAAAAGGTCTGCACCTCTTTTAGGTGCTTTTGGTACATGCACCACCTCACAAGATATTGGTTGTGATCCCATGACTTTCAGTTCAGAGAGTGATTTTCTCAACCAATCGTTTCATAGGTGTCTAAGCAATATTGAGGGGAGTTCGGTTAAGATTTTTGGGCCGGAAAACGGCATTGTCGATAAGGTTGCGCAGCAGGCACTTTCCGGCATGATATCAAATGATGCAGATACATATGGTATCCGTTCCAGTGTGGGCGATTCCGGTCTTGGCGGTGGCCTTGCCCTGGCTGCAGGACTGCTTGTACAGGATGGTACTGATCAGATAGTGACTCTGAGCATGAGTCGGGGAGGGGTCCAGGCTGCAACTCTTGTTGAACGGAGAAGTGACCGGCCATGACCGATTTAATAGTCATTGGCGGCGGCCTTGCCGGTCTCAGCACAGCGGCACTTTTAGCGAATCATGGCAAGAAAGTCCTGTTGCTGGAGAAAAACCAGCGCCTTGGTGGTTATGCTACCAGTTACAACAGCCATGGTCACCGGTTTGATATTGCCACCCAGGCCTTAGGTGGCTGCGGTAAGGGAGGGGTTGTCCATTCTATTTTGTCAGAACTTGGAGTGGATGAGCATATCCGTTTTTTAGCCTGCGAACCGGCCCGGATGTATTATTTCCCTGATGGCACAAGCTATGCCCAGCATGGTTTTCTCCAGGCCCAGCAGGAGGAGTTGAAAAAGGATTTTCCAGACTACATTGAAAATATTGATCGCTGTTTTGCAGTCTGGCAAAGCCTTTTTGAAGAACTTGAGTCCATCGCCCAGAAGCCAGCCGGAGAGGTGGCCTTTCAGTTTAGCCGTAATTTCCCTCACCTGGCCCGCTATAGCAGGGCAACTGTACAGCAATTTTTTGATGAACTTGCTATTCCCCAAAGCCTGCAGCTTCGTTTGGCGGCTCGGGCCGGCTATTGTATGTTGCCCCTTGATCGTTTATCTCTGGTTGCGTTCGCCTGCACGGAGATGAGTTTTGCCGGTGGGGCCTGGATGGTTGAAGGCGGAGTGAGTCGCCTTGCCGACGTTTTGCGAAGCTCCATAGTTGAACTAGGCGGAGAGGTACGGGCGCAGAGCCGAGTAACTTCTCTGTCATATGATGGGGATCAAGTGGTTGGTGTTGAGGTTTGCGGGGAGCAAATATCATCTCAGCAAGTTGTGTTGGCCTGCGATGGGAGTGACTTGCTGAAGGGGCTAGCCGGTCTTGCTGATAAATATCTGGTAAAACGAGATTCTTTAGAAAAGAGCGGCTCTTATTTTATCAGCTATTATCAAGTGCCGGAGGGTGCAGTTGGCGGTTTTGCCCCCAATATCGAGGTTTGGCCCGACAAGGAAAGTATGGTTGTCGGAAAAGAAAATATCGGGGTATATTACCTGCTTATTCCTTCTTTGATTGATCGCGGCTCTGCTCCGGAAGGGTATCATTCTTTTTGTTTGAGTGTGCCTCTGGCTGCAGGAGAGGCTCCCACATCTTCTGAACGGCAGCAGCTACGAATGAATTTGGAACAAGAGGTAGTGGCCCGTTTTCCCTCATTAGCAGGAAAACTTAATTTTCTTTTTGAACTGGCCCCGGAGCACTTAGAAATTATGACAGCAAACCCTGGCGGGTCTGCCTATGGCTGGGCTCAGACTCCTGGCCAGGCCGGGATTCACCGGCTAGGAAACAAGACAGCAGTCAAAAATCTCTATCTGGCCGGGCACTGGACCATGCCAGGTGGCGGTATAGCGGCTGTTATGACATCAGGCCGCCTCTGTGCTCAGGCCATGCTGGATGATAATTGATTTTTAACAAACGAGAAAAATGGCAAAGAATACCACATTGAAATTTCTGCTCATCGATCCTCCCCATCGTATCTGGGACATCCTCAAAGCCTGGATTCCAAGTCCCGGTTGTCTTCAGCTGGCTGCTTATCTTGAGGATTATTTCAAGATCGATTTCATGGACTGTACCTTAAACAAAAGTCCCTGGCATGATCTGGAGAAAAAGCTGCGTGAAGAAAAGCCGGATGTTGTGGGTATCTCCATCGGCTGCACCTATTTTACCTATGACGGCTATAACGCGGCCTCGCTGGTTCGTGACGTTTTGCCGGATGCAGTCATCTTGGTTGGTGGCGCTCATCCTACCCTAAATGCGGAAGAGTGTTTTCAGGAATGCCCTGATATAGACTATATCTGCATGGGGGAAGGGGAGCACACCACTCGCGAGTTTCTGGAAAATATTGCCGATGGCAATCCTGATTTCTCCCATATTAAAGGTCTTGCCTACCGTGATCCGAACAGTGATAAGATTATCATCACAGACAAACGACCCCTCATTGAGGATCTCGACTCCTTGCCCATTCCAGCTTACCATCTGGTAGACATGGAGCATCCCTATATTGGCCTGCCTTCTGAAGGCAAGAGGGCCTTTTTGGTGAATTTTGCCCGTGGTTGCGGCTACCGCTGTAAATTTTGTTCAGAGTCAAAATTCTGGGATCGTAAATGGCGTGGCCGTTGCCCTGAACTGATCGGTGAGGAGCTAGAACTACTCAAGAAGAAGTATAATCGTGACACCTTTTATGTGGGTGATAATATTTTCAACTTCACCCGGGAGCGCTCCAAAGGTTTTATTGCTGAAATGAAAAAGAGGCAGTTGGGGCAGAATTTTTGGCTGCAAAGCCGAGCCGATATTGTCGTGCGTGATGAGGATCTCATGGCAGGCTTTAAAGAGGCTGGTGTCTATCAGTTTATGATCGGCGTGGAGTACTCTGAGCAAGAGGTTTTAAATACCCTGGATAAAGACATCTCCATGACAACGGTGGAGAAGGCCATGCAGATTTTGAAAAAGCATGAGTTCATGATCATGGCCACCTTGATGATCGGCCATTGGGATGAAACCAAGGAAGACCGCCAGAAGCTTTTTGATTTTTGCACCAAATATGTCAACCATTTCGGGCTTAACGTGGTAACGCCCTTGCCTGGGACTGAGTTTCATCAGGAGATGAAGGAGCTTGGCCGTATCAAGAATGAGGATTACCGCAAGTTTGATTATATCCAGGCCATTATGCCCACCAAGGAAATCCAGGATCTTGATAAGATCACGGAATTACATTTAGGCATGATCCGTAAGTTTTATTGGCGGCCTATAGAATTGTGGAGAATGTTCTTTTCCAAGAATAAGATTTTACGCCATCATCACCGCTATTTTATGAAGTATGGTTTTGAGGTTATGCAGCATGAGGTTTTTGGGAAGCCTTTATGGGTGCAGGATAATTTCCAGACTTTTGAGAGTTTTTTGCGGGAAAGGGGTAAGCCCATTCATGGGAGTTTTGCGGGGTTTGAGCCGGATGAGACGGTGGAAGTCTAGCAGGCTGGTGAAAAACTACTGCGCTAGGAAATACTGCGTTAAAAATGACCTCAAAATGCTCACTTACTCAAGTAAGCTCCGCTTTTTCGTTCATTTTTGCCTTGTCTTTCCGTCACTCGCTACGTTTTTCAATCAGCCTGTGCGCAGGGGGGAAGAAGCTTTTCCCCTATCCAGGGCGGAGTGAGTCGGGGGCAGTCGTCACGAGCGAATTGCCCTTCGACAAGCTCAGGGCACGGCAGCTTCGAGTGACGGTCCCTGAGCTTGTCGAAAGGTGCTCGTTCAGGGCTGAATGGGGATTGAAAAAGGAAGAAGACTGTTACATGGAGGCCAAGAGACGTTTGTAGACCTCTTTCCACTCTTTGGCAGTGGCCAGGGCCTGGCCGCGGCGCAGGAAGACGCGGATTTCGCAGCAGACCATGCAGGGTTGGTCTTGTTCGTTTAGGTAGTCCACCTGCACTACGTAGAAGATGGAGCTGTAGGTTTTTTTCTGGAAGGCGCGTAGGTTGCTGATTTTGTTGAACGGTATTTGTAGTTGGATTACCTCGGTGCCTTTGGCGGCAGGAATATCAAGCTTAAAGCCATCTTTAGATAGGCTGGCTTTACCAAGCTGTTGGCGTTCCGGCAGGCCAAGTGTTGACGAGTGGAAGATGATTTTTGAGGTTATAGCAAAGGGGTTCTTCTTGAAAAGAGGCATACCAGCTCCTGAAGTACAAAGATGACTTTTAAAAATTGCTCTCTCGTCCGACTACAGCGTCATGGCAAAAAGAAAAATGCTCACATATGGCTATATGCTCCGCTTATTATTTTAGCCCTTCCTTGTCCTCGAAACAGATAGCTAATTTTTTAAAGCACCTTAAAATAAATGATTTTAACGACTTAGGTCGATTTGTATATGCAAAGTACAGCCAAGAAAAAAATACTTTTTATCTCACCGGCCCGTGATCGAGGGCCGGAAGAAGATTTTATCTTCAAACTCAGCTTCCTGAACCTGCCCTACCTGGCAGCGGTCACACCTGATGATTACGACGTCGAGATTATAGACGAAGAGAAGCAGGTTATCAACTTTGATGATACACCTTGGTTGGTAGCACTCACTGCCCAGACGCCTATTGCTCCACGGGCCTATGAAGTCGCGGAAGAGTTTAAAAGGCGAGGCGTGCCCACTGTCATGGGGGGCGTCCATGCCTCAACCTTACCCGGTGAAGCTCTGCAGCATGTTGATTCTGTAATCATCGGCGAAGGCGAGTTTGTCTGGAAAGAGCTGCTGAACGACCTGGAAAACGATAAGCTCAAAGAACGTTATACAAGTGGCACAGAGCATTCTTTGGCTGGCCTGCCTTGGCCTCGTCGTGATTTGCTTAATCCCCGATATTATATTCCTCTCACCTTGCTTGAGACCACTCGGGGCTGTCCCCACCAATGTGATTTTTGCGGGGTTTCTAAATTTTTTGGCCACCGTTACAGGAAACGGCCCATTGAAGAGATCACCTCAGAGCTTGAATCTCTGTTTGGCGGCGGCTTTCGTCACGGTATCAGCCGTTTTCTTGCCAAGCTTGGTCTTGATATACCTTATTTTATCGAGCGGCGGTTGGTTTATTTCATCGACTCTAACTTTGCGGCTGATAAAAAATATGCCATGGAAATCATGGAGGTCCTGGAACGGCTGGATGTTAAATGGTGGTGCCACGCCACTGTTGATATTGCCCAAGATCAGGAGTTTCTCGATAAGATGAACTCTTCAGGCTGCCTGGCTGTAAATGTCGGCTTTGAGTCATTGTCGCCTGAAAACTTAAAGACCATGCATAAATCCTATGCTGCCCGCCATGATTATGCAGCTGCCATCAAAGCCTTTCATGACAATAACATCGGTGTCATGGGTACCTTTGTTGTTGGTTTTGATGATGAAGATACTTCTATCTTCCGGCGGATTTATGATTTCTCCATCGATAATCAGCTCGACTGGTCTCTCACCTTTATCAGGACGCCATACCCTGGCACCAGTCTTTATAAACAGATGGAGGATGAAGAACGGATAGCTGTGCGGGACTGGGAGAAATACGACACCCTGCACTGTGTCTTTAAGCCGGTGAAAATGAGTGTCAAAGAACTTGAAGACGGCTTGAAGTGTCTCTGGCGCTATACCTTTTCACTGTCATCCATCTATCGCCGTATTATCAAAGGACCGCGTGTTCATCCTCTTTTTTATCTTGGCATGAATATGCAGTTCTTTCAGATGGTGCGAAAATGGGTGACTTCCTATGATCCCTTTATTGAAAAGGACAAAAGGTAAGAGCTCTTTCTTTTATCAGTTTCCTGATCAGCTCAAAGATTACATCGATTGAATAACCCGTTTTTAGGGCCAGATTAGATAGGGTGTTTTGACCATTAATTTCCGGCCAAATCTCTTGAAATTCTTCAGCCGGGCAACTTCCAAGCAGCCTTGCAGGTATCATGTCATCTGCCAAAGGGAAATCTTCCTTCTCTGACAAACTGTCAGTCACCTGTTGGTCGCCGTAATAAGCAAAGAGAGCAGGTTGTTTACCATACTTGATTTTATGTGCATATCTATAGGCCTCAAAGGCAGCCTCAGCTCCCTGGCCTAAGGCAACAAGGGCAGAGAAGGGCGGTCCCGTACAATCACCGGCAGTGAAAAGGCCCTGCTGTAAAGTTTGGCCGTTTCCACTGTTTTCCATGAAACCATTAGCGTGGCATGGGATACCGTCAGGAAGCGGGCCCCGTTCCAATTCAAGGGAGTTAAATTCAATTACAACCTTGTCCACCGCTTTTTTCACTATGCCACTCTTTGTTTTAAGAACTGCTAAGGAGAGTTTATTGTTCTCTTTTTCTAATGAGACAAGCTCGCCAGCAATAACAGCCTCAGCACAGTTGCTATTTAACTTAGTTAGGGGAGGCACGAGGAACGTGGTTTGAGAATTGTTTTTCTGAATGGTTCTATGGAGTTTGAGAAGATGGGGCCCTCCTAAAACAAGAGGGTGCTTACAACCGGGGAGTTCTTTACCAAGAATGGAGTAAATATTTTGGCGATTACCGAAAGTGGCAACAACTCCCTGGCGCCAAAATGTGGCCATGTTTCGGATATCCAGCATGCCGCAGGCCATGATAACGGCCAGGGCTGTGAGTTGCCTTCCGTCTTCCAGAGTCAGCTTGAAATGATTTTTGAGGTGTTCAACCGCAACAACTTTGCCGTCAAGCAGGGGAAGGGGCCATTTGTCCAGATCATCCTGTAAACGTTTGACCAGCTCACCAGCTGGAAAGGAAAGTCCTGGGCTGGTAAGAGTGGAGTTTCCTAGCTGCGCTAAGCCGCCAAAGGGGCCGGAGTTGATTAAACAGGTTGAGAGAGGAAGCGGTGGCATTGTTTTTAACCACCGGAGGCGAATAGCTGCGGAAAGGCCAGCTGGCCCTCCACCGACAATGGCAATGTCCACATCCCAAGGATGACTTTTCGCCCATGGGAATTCTTCAGCAGACTTACATTTCATGCTCGAAGAGGATATCAATGGACGAGAGCAGACCGCCGTTTTCTGCCAAACGTGTCACAAAGGGTGAAGGAGGTTCATAGTTTAGAGAAGCCTGACAATTTTTCACCAGGCAGGCTTCTTGGTCAAGATCGACCTTGATTTCATCGCCGTGCTGCCAAGGATGAGCACCGCGATAACGGCACACCGGGATACCAAGGTTTACCATGTTCCGGTAGAAGATTCGGGCAAAACTACGGGCCAATACCAAGGAAACACCGCGATCATGGAAGACTTTGGCTGTTACTTCCCGAGAAGAACCGCATCCGAAATTGTCACCACCGATTATAATTGCCCCTGGTTTAATAGTGTCGGCCCATTTAGCAGAAACACCTCGTAAAAAACCCTTTTGCCGCTTGTTCTTGTCCAAGCTGAAATAGTTGGGAGGATGGATGAGGTCGGTGCAGATATTGTCGCCGATGATATAGGCTCGGTGATTACTCATATTTTATAAATCTCTTGGGTCTGTTATTACGCCGGTGAGTGCGCTGGCTGCCACTACTGGCGCTGAGGCAAGATAGGTGTCTCCCGGCCCGGTACGTCCCGGGAAATTACGGTTTGAGGTGGCTATCATGGTTTGTCCTTTCCCTACAATTCCCTTGTCGATTCCACCGCAGGGGCCGCATGATGGTGCCTCGACAATACCGCCAGCACTAATAATATCTTCAATATATCCTGCCTTTATTGCCTGGAGGTAGATGTCTTGCGAGGCAGGTATTACTACAAGACGAACATTGTTGGCAAGGGTTTTGCCCCGCACAATGTTTGCAGTATCAGCAATATCTTCAAGTCGGCCGCCCGTGCAGGAGCCAACAAAGGCTTGATTAATTTCAACATCGCCAAGCATAGATGCCTTTTCAACCTCCCAGGGAGCAGGAGGCACGGAAACTAAGCTTTGCTCTGGCATTGCAATGGCCATTGTTTCTTCGTATTCAGCATCCTGGTCCGGCTGGATCACGGTGGTGGTGTTTCCTTTTTCAGCGAGATACGCCTCTGTAAGCCCGTCAGGTATGATGATGAAAAAAGAGGCTCCCATCTCCGCAGCCATACAGGCCAGGGAAAAGCGGGAGTCCATGGAAAGCGGTCCGTCAGTCAGATCAAAGCATTCAAAGGCATAATCGGGCATGGCACGTGTACCGCCCACTTCAGCAAGAATGGCCAGGGCTACATCCTTTCCACGAATAAATGTATCACAACTTCCGGTTAACTCCAACTTGCACACCGGCGGCTTGGGAAGCCAGGTGTACCCTGTGACCATGGAAAAGAGAATATCTGTGGAACCAAGCCCGCAGGCCATGCTGCCGAGAGCGCCTGCCATAATGGTGTGAGAGTCGGCGCCGATTATAAATTGTCCTGGGCCAACTTCACTGTCTTCCACAAGGATTTGATGGCAGATGCCTTGGAAGGGTTTTCTTCTGATCCCTTTTAGATCAGTTGTAAAATCGAGGTACTGTTGGAGTATTTCTGCTCGCTCAGCAGTGGCTGGTGGTACGAAATGGTCTGCAGCAGCTAAAATCTTTTCAGGATGGGCCAGGGGTTTACCCAGTTCGGCAAAGGGCTTTATGAGTAAGGCGCCAGTGGCATCATGAAGGAGGAGATGATCATAGGTGATCAGAAGATGATCATCCTCTTTGCGCAACAGGTGGCTTTCAAGAATTTTATCAATCAGAGTCTGCGCCATTTTCTACCTCAATGAGCAGTTTCTTGAAAACATCCTGGGTCAGACCAGAGTGGTTCTGGTAAAATTCCCGACATTGCTTGACAAAAGAACGCATTTCAGGATCTTTATGGTTCTCCTGGTAACCTTTGATCTTGGCGAGGAGCTGGCGTTTCTGTTCATCTTCTAAAGAAATGCCTGATTCGCTAAGGAGGTGGTCAAGATGCTCCATGCCGGAATGCTTTCCCAGAGAAAAGGAGCGTTCTTGGCCGACCTGTTCCGGGGCATAGGGTTCATAGCTTCCTTTTTGCCTAAGAAGAGCGCGGGAGTGGAGGCCGGATTCACACTTGAAAGTATTGGAGCCGCAGATAGGTTTTATGGGTGGAATGATAAAGCCGGAAATGTCTTCGACTAGCTGGCATAGTTTGAGGAGCTGCTTGGAGTTAACATCCGTATCCAGATGAAGAAGGTTCTGGGCGGCAACAATGACCTCTTCTAAAGAAGCGTTTCCTGCCCGCTCACCAATAGAGTTCACAGTGCCTGAGAAATAGATGGCTCCTGCCTCAAGGGCGGCAAGGCTGTTGGCAGTTGCCAGACCATAATCGTCATGGCAATGAATACCGAATTTGACCTGAGGAAATGAGGTGCAGAGCTCTTTAATTTTGGTATGCATCGACCATGGCGTTAAGGCGCCGACGCTTTCGGCAATGATAAATGACCTGGCTCCCTCATTAAGCAGCCGGGAGATGGTCTCTGCCTCGGTGCCCATTCCTGCCCGGCCAGCATCCTCCAAGACGACAATGACCTCCAGGTCAAGATCCAAGGCATGTTGCACAGCCTTCAGGATAACCTCCTGGAATTGTTCAAGAGTCATAGTGCGGATAAGGCCGCTTAATATCCTAGAAATGGGGAAAAAAAGAAAGATGCCTTGAGCGCCCAGTTTTTTGGCAGAAGATATCTCAACAATATCAGGGCGGACAGTGGCAAACACTTTGGCCTTAAGACCAGCCCGGGCAACTGCCTGGAAGGAAGCTGTCTCTTCTTTGGAAACAATGGGGAATCCAGCATCAAGGATGGAAACGCCTGCTGCATCAAGGGCTGAGGCGATTGTCACCTTTTCATCAAGGGTGAAATAAACACCAGCAGCCTGTTCTCCGTCACGGAGAGTGGAATCAATAGTGATGATCGTTCGCGAAGATGAGTGAACTGGGGTCATGAAGGAGGTGTTTCAACAGCTCGGAAAGCTTGGCTTTTAAAAAGAGCGGTTCCTTGCCATGGGGTGAAAATTATTTTATAAAAATTTAGTTAAAAACAGGGTTTATTGCCTCAATACAAGTATAAGATAGTAAACGGTATAACACGTTTTTGAAAGGTAAAAATAGAGATATCAAACAGGGAGGAAAGTCAGGATGACATTACAAACAAAGTGTGTGAAAATGATGATTTTCCCGCGCCTTTTTCTGTGTTTTTTTGTTGTATATTTGTCTGGTTGTGCGGCACCTCAACTTGATCTTTCCCTGAATAATCCGCTCGTAGCCCATGAAGCCCCTGTTTCAGATCCAGCCCCTGTCATCATTGGTGTTGAGCCTTTTATAGATATGAGGCCTCAGGCCCATGGCAGTGACAACCAGAAATGGAAGGGACTTTTTCCGGGGATATTATGGCTTGAGATTGGTACGGATATTCCAGAGATTTATACTGCCTTTTCACCCTTTAGCTCTAAGCCTATGAGCTACTCTGTGGCATTGGCAGTTGCAGAGATTCTTAGCGAGGCTAATGCCTGTAAAGAGGTCTTTTTCATCCCCCATAACAACCATTCCGGCTATGAATATCGTCTTGAAGGCACATTGCATCGCAGCTTGGTAATGGAGACAAGTTATTTTTACGGCTCTTTCATGTATGCCTGGTTGACTCGGGTGGTTGGCCTCCCGTACGTATCTTACGAATTTGAACTGGATGTTGAATTGCGTTTACGTAAACTGGCAACCAACGAGATTGTTTGGCGAACGAGAATTAAGGGAGCTAAAGAGGATAAGTATTATAACATTTACAGTCTGAGCAAGGGAAAGGCTGGCAAACATCTTATAGCCTGGAATTTTGCAGATCTTTTAACACCTGAAGTGTTGGCAAATATTCCCTCTCTGCAGAAGAAATTGCGATAAGGAAGAAAAGGAAGAATACGTGGATAAAAAGAAAATCGTGTTGGTGACCGGGGCAAGTAGAGGCATAGGTGCTGCTATTGCCAATCGGCTGGCCCCAGAATATGAGATCTGGCTTAATTACCGGTCAGACCATTCAAGTGCTCAGCAAGTTCAGGATGAAATTGAAAAAGACGGCGGTGTCTGCCGCCTTTTACCTTTTGACGTGGCTGATGAGGAGGCTGTTAAAGAGACCCTAGAGCCTTTGCTTGAGGATCATACAGTATGGGGGCTTGTTCATAATGCCGGCATCACAAGGGATACTTTAGTCGCTACCATGACCCGTGAGCAATGGGATGCTGTTCTTAATGTTCACCTCACCGCTTATTTTCTGCTCACCAGGGCCCTTGCTAAAAATATGCTCTTTGCCAGGCAGGGTCGTATAGTCGCAATTTCGTCTATATCTGGAGAAACCGGTCAGTCTGGTCAGGTTAACTATTCAGCTGCTAAGGCAGGTCTTGTGGGGGCTTCAAAGGCACTTGCCCGCGAGGTTGCCAGGCGCAATGTCCTTGTTAACGTTGTTTCCCCAGGATTGATAGAAACAGAAATGACCGATAAATTACCCAAGGATAAATTGTTGCCCACTATCCCCTTGGCACGCTATGGCAGTTGTGCAGAGGTGGCTGGTATCGTTAATTTTCTAATGGGTGATGAAGCGGGGTATATCACAGGACAAGTGATTGGGGTGAATGGCGGCCTCTATATGTAATTTGATATGTGGAGAGGGGCTTATTCTTCAGTGATTTCCAAGATCGTCGCCATAACCTCTTCGGCCTTTTTGAAATCATCCTGCTCAAGATACTCTTGTAGTTGCCATGTATCATCAGTTGCCACTGAGAGCAAAGTTGGCTTAAGGATATAAAAGAGTTGTTTTGCCTCTTGAGCTGAACTTTTGATAAACATGGCAAGCTGCTGGATACGTCCTTGTTGTTCGGCAAGGGAAGTCGTGATGCTATGCTCGTAGTAAAGTTGCTCGTTTAATTCCGGAAATACCTCAGTCAGTGTTTGTTGGAGTGGGATGAGTTTCTCTTTTAATATCTTGAAATAGTCTGCAATATTCTCACCATTGTGACGGATTTCACTATCAAGAACAGTGGCACTTTGGACGACCTCGATGGCTCCGATATTACCAGCGACACTTTTCAAGGTGTGGACAAGTTTTCCGGCCTCAGTCCAATTTTCAGCGATGATATATTTCTCAATGAGACTGAGAATCTCCCGGTAGTCAGTGGCAAATTGAATGAGCAGATTTCTGTAGAGTAATTTGTTGCCGGCAAGACGCCGCAGGGCCGTTGCCTGGTCGATTCCGACAAGATCTTTGGGGATATGCTTTGATGGCCTTGTTGGCTCAGTAAGGTCTTTCTGCCGTTTTTCTGGTGGTGGCATCCATTTCGTCAACGTTGCGAACATGTGTTGAGGATCTAAGGGCTTGGAGACATGGTCGTTCATACCTGCCTCCAGGCACTTCTCCCTATCGCCACTCATGGCATAAGCAGTCATGGCAATGATCGGTGTTGCGCCATGCTTCTGCCTTCTTTCGCTGCTTTGTTCCCATTGCCGTATCTGCTTGGCAGCCTCATGTCCGTCCAATACAGGCATTTGGACGTCCATCAAGATAAGGTCGAAGTCTTGTTTTTTAACAATTTCCACAGCGTCATAGCCATTATGAACCACTGTCACAGATGCTCCCCAAGATTCGAGTATTTCCTGGGCAACTTGGCGATTGATGGCATTATCCTCGGCCATGAGGATTTCCGAATTTTCGATGGATTTTCTCAGGTGCTCTTCTTCGTCAGCAAGAGGAGTTGAAAGAAGTGAAGGAACCTTTTTCTTGGTGAATGCTTTAAGAATACCATCAAAAAGGCTTTGCTTGTTTACCGGCTTAAACAAGAGACCATCCAGGCCAAGCTCTTCTGTTTTGCGATAAATAGCGTTCGCCTCGTAGGCGGTTACCATAATTATGGCCGGTTTTATTGGGAGTTCGTCGTTTTTGATAATTTGTTGAGCGCAATCAATGCCGTTTAAACCGCTCATCTGCCAATCACAAATCACGAGACGAAAGGGGTCTCCCATTTCAGCAGATTCGTTAATAAGCTTGAGGCCTTCTTCGCCGGAACTGGCCAACGTGACTCGTAAGGAAAAAGACTCAAGGATAATTTTAAATATCTTCTGAACCGTTGTGTTGTCGTCAATAACAAGGACATTCATGTCCAAAAGACTTTCAGGAAGTTGATTTGTGCTGGTAACATCTGAAGAGGCATGATCCAGTGTTATCTCAAAACTAAAAGTGGAACCCTGACCAAGTTCACTTTCAACCTGCAGGTTTCCTCCCATGAGGCCGACCAACAACCTGCTGATTGTCAATCCTAATCCGGTGCCGCCATAATCATGAGTTGTGGAGGGGTCAGCTTGGCTAAAAGCTTCAAAAACTTTCTCCTGTTGTTTTTGCGTCATGCCGATGCCGGTATCCATCACAGAAAATCGGAGTGTGACATCTTTATCAGTCTCCTTTACAACCTCAGTGCCAATAACAATCTCACCCATGTCAGTGAATTTCGTTGCATTATTGACCAGATTGATAAGGATCTGGCTCATGCGTAAGGGGTCGCCAATAAGCTCGGAGGGCGCTTTAGGGTCTGTGGAAATGATGAGTTCGACATTGGATCGCCGGTCTCTCATTGAAACAATGTCAGTGACATTTTGGAGAATGTCTTCAAGGTTAAATTGACTATTTTTAAGCTCAAGCTTGCGAGCTTCAATTTTAGAAAGGTCGAGAATATCATTAATGATATCGAGCATATTGCGTGATGCCAGGGTGATCTTTTGTATGTAGTCCTCTTGTTTTTGGGTGAGGTCAGTCTCGGAAACAAGGTGTGACATGCCAATGATAGCGTTCAGCGGTGTTCTGATCTCGTGGCTCATGTTTGCTAAAAAAAGGCTTTTCTGACGATTGGCATTTTCTGCCATTCTGCTTGCTTCTTCAATTTCTACATGGCGAATTTGCTTTTCGAGTTCCCTTTTTTGGTTTAGGACATCGAGGCCTCTATGGATAACGATTTTCAGCTCTTCGTCAGTAAAATTAGGGCTAAAGATATGGTACACGTGAGCTTGGTTGACAGCCGCCAGAAACGATTCATGGGGGGCATCCTCTTTGAGGATTATGAAACGAAAAACATCCTGAAAGCTGGCACGAATTTCAGAAAAGAAATTGATCAGAGAACCGCTTTCAATATCAATGACACCGATGACAGCCTGAATATCATGCTCAATGAGTAGAGCATTGCCTTCTTCAGTTGACCCAGTGGAAAAGATGGTGAAGCTGGAGCTGAAATTGTCCGTGAATTCTTGGCGTTGCTGTGCGTTTCCGTCAAGATAAAGTATGCACGGTTTGCTTGGTTTACTTGTACTCATAAACAACACCTTCCCGTTCTGGTGATAAGGTTCGTTGCAGTACAAATAGAAATAAAAGGGTGTGCCCAAGTTTTATGATATATTTTTTCGGATTGGTTCGTCAAATGATTAGGATTTTGTGTTTGATAAAACGAAAAATGTTGATGTTACGATAGTTTTGAAGGGTCTGTGTAAAGTGAAAAATTATGCGGGATCAAAGCCGATCTGTGTGATGGCATTTTTAATATCATCAATGGAAACAGATGGTTCGGCAGTGTATGAGGCTTCTGATTTTTCGAGATTAACAGAGACGTCCGATACTCCGGCGATATTTTCCAGAGCTTGTGTGACAGAAGAAACACAGTGTTGACACTTCATACCGTTAATTTTAATCGTAGCCATGAAATTCACTCCCCCCAAGTGATGGTTTTAAATCAAAAGATGATTAAGTTATCTGGAATAAGATTAATAAGATAACTCTCTAACTAAAATAGATTAGCCCCCTTGAATATTTAATTTCAAGTTAATTCTTAGTTCCTAACAGGGGCTTTGAGGGGAATGGCAATAAAGGTGCTTCATGCGATCTGAAAGTACAAAAAAGGTGACGTTGCCGGTTAAAGGCATGCATTGCGCATCCTGCTCTTCACGCATTGACAAAGTGATTGGTGATCTGGATGGTGTGTTTAATTGCTCCGTGAATTTGGCAACAGAGGTCGTGACGCTCTCTTTTGATGAATCAGTACTGTCTTTAGACGATATCGCCGGGCAAGTTAAGGACCTAGGTTTTGAACTCGTTTTACAAAACGAGGCTAAACAAAGTGTTGATTTTGACATAAAAGGGATGAGCTGCGCATCGTGTTCCAGCCGCATAGAAAAGGTTATCGGCGATATGGCTGGTGTTTCTGAATGTTCGGTTAACCTAGCCACGGAGTCTGCCACCATATTTTTTGACCCCCTGCAAATACGAAGTCGGATTTTGATTGATGCAATCAAGGATCTTGGTTTTGAGGCAAGCACCTCGCAAGGGGGTGGGAGCGTACCTGCCCATATTCAAAAGCAGGAGGAAAACAAGAAAAAACTATCGGAGATGGAGCGGCGCCTCTGGCCGTCCTTTGCGTTGGCAATGTTGGTGATGGTTTTCTCCATGGGAGAGATGGTTGGCCTGTCATTGCCAACAGCAGTCAGTCCCGGCACGCAACCACTTCGTTTTGCACTGATTCAATTTTTTCTGGTGGTGCCTATTTTGTGGATGGGCAGGAATTTTTACCTGATCGGCATTCCTGCATTACTTCGTAAGGCACCCAATATGGATTCTTTGATTGCAGTTGGTACCGGCGCTGCTTTTGTCTATTCAACATGGAACCTTGTTGAAATCGCCCTTGGCATTGATCCCTTTCATAAGGCTCACGATCTCTACTTTGAATCTGCAGCCATGCTCATAGCCCTTGTTTCTCTTGGTAAGTATTTAGAGGCTCGTTCCAAGATTAAAACTTCCGATGCCATAAGTAAGCTCATGGAGCTTGCTCCTGAAACTGCATTATTGCTGAAAGATGGCAAGCAGGTCGAGATTTTGGTGGATGACATCGTAAAAGGCGACCATATTTTGGTTCGACCGGGTGACAGGCTGCCTGTGGACGGTGTGGTCTTACACGGTGAATCAGC
>SWCD01020596.1_pt1 | contig 17988 bp, 15 predicted proteins | sample 4693011 | NCBI WGS metagenome assembly SWCD01 (sample SAMN10267278, study PRJNA491770) | bioreactor metagenome | isolation source: DHS bioreactor inoculated with marine | place: Japan: Omine Ridge, Nankai Trough | reverse complement strand
ACCGGGGGATTCACAGGAGGTTTATCGCCAGAAGGCGAGATACTCGATCAGATCAATCAGCTTGCGCCCGAGGAACAGGGTTGCGGTGCTGTCGTTCAGCACGGCGTCGGCCCCGAGAGCCAGAAGGATAATCCCCCCAAGGCTGATCGCGAGTGTGTTGGTCATGCCGCGCGCTTTCGCTTCGTCCATTCAGCATGGGTATGCCGCAGAGCCTGTGTCCATGCAAGGCGGATCAGGGGCGGTCCGGCGTTGCCTCGACCAGCGGACCCGCCAATAACTCATCGACCAGCAGCCCAAGGAGCGCACCCCGACCGGAAACTCCGGCCTTGCGATAAACCGCGTTGAGCTGAGCTTTGACCGTGCCGGGGGCCGAGCCGCGCAACTCGGCCGTTTCGGTGACGGAGAATCCCTTGATCGCGAACATGGCTACATCGCGTTCCGCCGGGGTCAGGGTCCAACGGTCGAAATGCGCAAGAATGATGTCATGAAAGGCGCCGGTTGCAATCGAGACCTGCTCTTCGAGATGCGCCTTGCGTCGCAGAAGGGCCATGAGATAGCGCGCTTCGAACACGATGGCGGACAACAGCGCCAGAGCCGCCCCCGTCTCGATGGCAAGATGCAGATGGGCCAGAGCGCGCACGCCGTCTGGCGCAAGATCCGAGGCCACATCCCAAAGAAAGAACGCGGCGCAGAAACTCTGCACCGCGATCAAGAGGACGAGCGTGACCGGGTGGCTGCTGACGGTTTGCTTCATCGGGCGAGTCGAACGTCGTCGGGCACGGATTTCTTGCCCGTGATCATGGCACGCGGCAGGTTGACGCCCGTTCTCCAGCTTTCAAAGACGACCGCCGCGATATGCAGAACGACCGAGATTTCTGCCCAGACAACGAGCATTTCATGTGCCTCTTCAACCCATTCGACACCCCAGTAGGCATCGGTGGTCATCATATAGCCTGTGACGCCGATGGCCAGCATCACGGCCAGCAGATTGAAAATCATCAAGGCCCCCAGCGGGCTATGGCCCAGATGGGCCCGGCGGCGATGCGTGGCGATATCGCCAATCTGTTCCATGACGGCGGTTTGGCTGGGAAAAAAACTGGCAAACCGGGCGCTGAGCGGGCCGACAAAGCCCCAGAGCAACCGTAGCCCGACAAGCGCCACCACCGCATAGCCCACCCATTCATGGACCTTGCTTTCGTCATCGAGGATCAGGGCGTTGGCCGCGAATCCCGCGACAAGCGACCAGTGAAAGAGCCGGATGAACGGGTCCCAGATCTTGTGATCGGTCATGGGAATTTCCTGTGTTCTAAAGGGGAGAGACCGGGCGCTGACGGCCCGGTCCCGGAGGGACGGTCGCGGATCAATTGTCCTGCTTGGTCTTGACCACTTCGAGCGCCTCGTTGAGGTAGATCTCGTATTTCACGCCATCCTTGATGGCGTAGGCTTCGTACATGCCGTCTTCGGTCTTGATGTTGCGAACCTCGTAGCCTTGTTCAGTCAGCGTGGCCTTGATCTCTTCGGCTTTGGCGCCATCCACGGCCTTGCCATCGGAGGCATGAGCCATGCCACCCAAAGTGAGGGCAAGGGCAAGAGCGATGATACGTGTCATGGGAAGGGTCCTTTTGCTGTAGCAGACCGGGGCGGGACTGCCTCGGTGGGACCTCATATGCAGGGTGCGATTACGCCGGGCCATTGGACTAGAGGTGCAAAATCGCCCTCTATAACCGGAGTTTAGGGTGCAAATCTGGGGCAGGGGCACAGAAAAACCCCCGGCGCATGGCACCGGGGGCGACTGTTGGCGCGTAGGCTGTGATTACTGCAACCGGCCCATGGCTACGGCGACATCGGCCATGCGGCAGGAAAAGCCCCATTCGTTGTCATACCATGCCAGAACACGCACCAGACGGTTGCCGATCACCTTGGTCTGATCGGGCGCGAAAATCGAGCTTTCCTCGGTGTGGTTGAAATCGATGCTGACCTTGGGTTCGGGATCATAGCCGAGGATTCCCTTCATCGCGCCTGCGGCGGCCTCGGCAACCACGGCGTTGACATCGGCCTTGGTCACGTCGCGCTTGGCGACAAAGGTCAGGTCCACCGCCGAGACATTGGGGGTGGGCACGCGAATGGCCGAGCCGTCGAGCTTGCCCGCCAGTTCCGGCAGCACCTCGCCCAATGCCTTGGCGGCCCCGGTCGAGGTGGGGATCATCGACATGGCGGCAGCACGGGCGCGGTAGAGGTCCTTGTGGCGGCGGTCCAGCGTCGGCTGGTCGCCGGTATAGGCGTGGATCGTGGTCATGATGCCGCTCTCGATGCCGATGCTGTCATTCAGCACCTTGGCCAAGGGGGCGAGGCAATTGGTTGTACAAGAGCCGTTCGAGATCATCCGCTCGGAGGCCAGAAGAGCATCGTGGTTGACGCCGAAAACCACGGTGCGGTCGACATTCTTGGCCGGGGCCGAGATCAGCACCTTGCGTGCGCCGCGCTCCAGATGCGTCTTGGCCTTGGCGCCGTCGTTGAAATTGCCGGTGCATTCCAGCACGACATCGACCCCGTCCCAGTCGAGTTCGTTCATGTCATAGGTCGAGAACATCTGGATCGGACCGCGCCCAAGGTCCATGGTGTTGCCCTCGACGGTGATCGGATGGGCAAAGCGGCCATGCACGCTGTCATAGCGCATCAGATGTGCCGCCGTCTCGATGGGGCCGGTCGCGTTCACCTTGACGACCTTGATATCATTGCGCAGGCTCTCGGAGATATGGGCAAGCGTGGCGCGACCGATACGGCCGAAACCGTTGATTCCTACGGTGATGGTCATGGGCGACTCCTGATAGCTGAATTGGCGTCCGTATAGACGCGCCAAAGCGGACCGGAAAGCGGTAAAAGTCGGTTTCCAGTTGAAATACAGGATGTTAGCGTTAACCTTTTGGTCCTGTGTATGGGCGCGCCGGTGATTGCGCTAACGCAGGATGGCGGGCGTGTGCGGGATGGTGGCGCAAACCTGCCCCAAAAACATAGGGGCACCCGAAGGTGCCCCTGTCGTTGATTGGCGCGTCCGTCTTACAGGAACGTGAAATCATCCACGGTCAGCTGCGCCGCCGTGATGCCCTCGACAAGGATCGTGTTGCCGTTCACGGTCATCTGCGCCCCTGCGTCGGTGTCGATGATGTTCATCGCCGTCACGAACCCGGCAAGGCCGTTGCCGCCGTTGTCGATATTTTGAAGCCCGGTGTCGGGATCGATGCGGCGGATGAAGAATTCGTCGATGCCATCCTCGAAATCGGTGATTACATCGACCTCACCGTCAAAGAAGGACGAGAAGACGAATTGATCAGCGCCGGTGCCGCCGGTGATCTGGTCATTGCCGGCGCCTGCGTTGATCGTATCATTGCCAGCGCCGCCGTCGATGATGTCGTCACGGCCACCGCCGGCGAGGAAGTCGTTGCCGTCGCCGCCAAGGATATTGTCATCGCCTTCGCCGCCACCCACGCTGTCGTCACCTGCGCCTGCGTCAATGGTATCCTGACCGGTGCCGCCGCCGATGTCGTCATTGCCCGCGCCCGCGTCGATCAGATCAGTGCCGAAACTGCCGGACATGCTGTCATTGCCATCACCGCCCGAGAGCGTGTCATTGTCCGCCCCACCCGCGACCACGTCATTGCCAGCACCGCCCGAGACCGAGTCGTTGCCAAAGCCACCGCCAAGGATGTCATCGCCCTCGCCGCCGTCGAGCGTGTCATCGCCCAGTCCGCCGCCGATGTTGTCGTTGCCAAGACCGCCAATGGCCAGATCGTTGCCGTCCGAGGACGACATCCGATCATCGCCATCGCCCCCGTCGAGCGTGTCATCGCCCTCGCTGCCGCTGAGTTGATCATTGCCACCGCGCCCTTCCAGCCGGTCATCGCCGCCCAGACCGCTGAGCGTGTCGTCAAGAGCTGCGCCGAGCAGGGTATCGTTGCCTTCGGTTCCCGTCAGGTTGAGCGACACCGGATCGGCGGTTGTGACGGTCTCGGTCACGGTTGCGGGCACTTCGGCTGCCGAATCGAAGAACGAGCTGTCGTTCGTCAGGGCAAAGTCGAGCACGGCGTTCTCGAAATTGGGGGTGCCTTCGATCAAGCCCGCATTGAGCGCCGCCGCAATCGCCGCATCCCGAATAGCGGGGTCGAGCGTATCGAGGCTGACGATTTCGCCCGGGAATTCCGGCAGATAGAAGCCATCGAGGCTTTCGCCTGTGTCATAAGTAAAGAGGCTTTGCGCGTCCGAGGCGACGCGCCAATCCTCGCGGTATTGTCCGTAGAGATCGGCAAAGGCAAAGGGACGCGCCAGTACGCTGCCATCCGCGCGCGCGACATCGTTGCTGGCGTCGCCGTCGCCATCGCCCAGCAGACCTTCCAGACGCCCCAGCAACTCCTCGTTGAGGCGCACGTCGATGTCGACCCGCCCGTCACGCACGATCACGCGCACCTGGCTGTCGCCATCATTGACCACGTTGTCCGCACCCGCATAGACGATGATATAAGTATCGCCTTCGCGGAAGATGCGGTCATTGCCGACCGCGACAGAGCCGAAATCCTCAAGCTCGGTGGCCACGCCGTCGATATGCAGCGGGGTGGCATCATTGGCGTCGATCATCACCGCCGTGCCGCCGAGGTTGGTGGCGATGGCCTGATTGATGCTGACGTTGTCGCCCACCGGCACCATCCGCGCCTGAAGCTCGAAATCGCTGTCAGTGCCGCGCAGCAAGACAAATTCGCCCGCCGCCTGGAAATCATAACCGACCCCGTCGAGTGTCGCCAAATGCGGGTCACCCGCAACCCAGCCGCCCGCGCCGACCGGCGGCAGAAGCGGGACGATGGACTCGACCACGCCGCCGTTGCGCACGGCAAAGTTCCAGATGCCGATCAGGCCGGTATTGCCGGGGATCACATCCAGGCTGAGGATTTCATCCTGATTGCCGGATTGCGGCAGTTCAAAGAACGTGCCTTCGACGCCTGTGCCCGAGGTATAGCCTGCGCGTGCCACCGTGCCGCCAAGGCCGTTGGTGCCGCCGCTGGCACCACCTGTGGTCCAGTTCACGTCTTCATAGCGGAACTGAATGTCGAAATCGCCGTTGCCGCGATCCGTCAGGATGAGTTGGAAGGCGTTGAGCAGGTCGGTGCTCCTGCTGAAATACCCCACGTCGTCCCAGGTCACGATTAACTGGTCGCCCAGCGTGTTGAAATCCCAATGCACAAGGTTGGTGCCCTGCGAATTGCCGCCCGGGGTGGGGGTGACTGTGGTCCCGCGCGTATCGACATCGGCGAAGAAGGGCGTGATCTCGGGGTTATTTGATACCCCCGTGATGACGTCGGGTGTGAAGGTACTGCGCGCCGCGCCAAAGGTCACGGAGCCGTTGTTGTTGATCCAGAGACCTTGGTAAACGGTTCCAAAGAAATTGAGCCCGTTCTCGAAGATCGGGGTAATGTCGATCTGACCGGTCGAGCCGTCGTCGTTGCGGTCCAGAAAATCCTCGCCAAATCCGGAGTCGCCGCCCAGACCCCGGATCAGGCCGGGGCTGGTGTTGTCGGGGTTGAGCAGGACATCGGTGCTGATGTCGTCGAATTGCAGGCGCTGGATGTTGAGCAAGATGTCGGTGTCGCCGGTCGCCGTCTGGGTGATCGTGCGTTGATTGCTCGCGTTCAATCCCACGGTATAATCGGCGGCATTGCCCACGAAGACTGCCGTGTCGAACCCTGCGCCGCCATCCAACAGATCGTTGCCGCCGCCGCCGGTCAGCGTGTCATCGCCGCTATTCGCGGTGATGGTATCGTCATCGGCTGTGCCGAGGAGGTTATCCGCCTCGATTGTTCCCGGTATGTTAAGGCCTTCCATGATGAAAACTCCCCAGTTTTACAATTGCCACCCCTATCAAACAGCATGCTCACGATTCTGTGAAGTGATTTATATTCGGAGTTTCGCATGCAAGTTTTCCTCTGGCTCGACATTCGGTGTCGAACATGCGTGCCGATCCTCGTTCCTGCCCTTGCGCTTTCTCTTGCCCCCTGTGCGCCCCTGTCCTAGAACGCCCCTGATATGTCAGCCGGAGGCAGTGCCATGCTCGATCTCACCTATGAAGCGCCGAAGCCACGCGTGATTGCGGGGGCCAAGCATGATTGGGAGTTGGTGATCGGGATGGAGGTGCATGCTCAGGTCGCCTCGCGCTCCAAGCTCTTTTCCGGGGCCTCGACGCAATTCGGGGCGGAACCCAATTCCAACGTCGCCTTTGTCGATGCGGCGATGCCGGGAATGTTGCCTGTGATCAACGAATTCTGCGTTGAACAGGCGGTGCGCACGGGGCTGGGCCTCAAGGCCAAGATCAATCTCTGGTCGGCCTTTGATCGCAAGAACTATTTCTATCCTGACCTGCCGCAGGGCTATCAGATCAGCCAGCTTTATCATCCGCTGGTGGGTGAGGGTGAAATCCTTGTCGATATGGGCCCCGGTGTCGCGCGCAAGGTGCGCATCGAGCGCATCCACATGGAGCAGGACGCGGGCAAATCCATTCACGACATGGACCCGGCGATGTCCTTTGTGGATCTCAACCGCACTGGCGTCTGCCTGATGGAAATCGTGAGCCGCCCCGATATTCGCGGCCCCGAGGAGGCCGCCGCCTATGTCACCAAGCTGCGCCAAATCCTGCGTTACTTGGGCACCTGCGACGGCAATATGCAGAACGGCAACCTGCGGGCGGATGTGAACGTGTCGATCTGCCGTCCCGGCCAGTATGAGAAATACATGGAAACGCAGGATTTCAGCCATCTCGGAACGCGCTGTGAGATCAAGAACATGAACTCCATGCGTTTCATCCAGATGGCCATTGAATACGAGGCACGCCGCCAGATCGCGATTGTCGAGGCGGGGGGCACGGTGGTGCAGGAAACCCGGCTCTATGATCCGGACAAGAACGAGACCCGGTCCATGCGCTCCAAGGAAGAGGCGCATGATTACCGCTATTTCCCCGATCCTGACCTTCTGCCGCTGGAGATCGAGCAGGCCTGGGTCGATGAGATCGCGGCCAACCTGCCGGAACTGCCGGACGCCAAGAAGGCGCGGTTCGTTCTGGAATTCGGGCTATCGGAATATGACGCCAACGTGCTGACCGCGGACCTCGCCAATGCCGCCTATTTCGAGGCGGTGGCAGAGGGCGCGGGCGATGGCAAGCTGGCGGCGAACTGGGTGATCAACGAACTCTTTGGACGGCTCAAGAAAGAGGATCACTCGATCGAGGATAGCCCGGTCAGCCCGGCGCAACTGGCAGGCATCGTGCGCCTGATCAAGTCGGACGCCATTTCCGGCAAGATCGCCAAGGACCTCTTTGAAATCGTCTATACGGAAGGGGGCGACCCCGAGGCCATCGTCGAGGCGCGCGGCATGAAGCAGGTGACGGACACCGGCGCGATTGAGCAGGCCGTGGCCGAGATCATCGCCGCCAACCCCGCGCAGGTGGAAAAGGCGAGAGAAAATCCCAAGCTGGCGGGATGGTTCGTGGGCCAAGTTATGAAGGCCACGGGAGGCAAGGCCAATCCCAAGGCCGTCAATGACATCGTGATGGCGAAGCTGGGGCTCTAAGGGGTCCTATCATCGCTTAAGCGAACTAGCGTTTATTTCTCTCGATATACCGCCTTGGCGGAAGAAATTGCTTGGAAAGCAATTCAGAATTGTTTGACTGGGGCAGGGTTCACGTAATGCGTGGTTTGTTGAGAATGCTCCGCCTCACTCAGGTTTTCTTACGTGGCGTGCTGCCTTTGGCGAGTTTTATTGCCTTGCAGCCGGGCCTTGCCCGTTCTGATGCCACATCGTCCTATTGCTGGCCGGAGGAACGCTTTGCTCCGGATGGGCGTATCGTCGAGCTTGGAGGACGATTCTTTCACCTGTGCGGTGCCCCGGGTAGCGGGTTTCCCTACAACAACGATCCGCAAGCGGATTACAAGCATGTGTCAATTGGATCAAAAGGATCAAAGGCGAGGGAAGTAGAAGTCGAGACTGATTCTTCGAGTTTCCTATGGGGCAAGATGGAATTCCGTAAAAACAGACCCAGCACGCATGCTAATCTGATGAGCCAATTGCCTAATTCCACAGGACATATTCAGCTTGGTGGCAGCGATTACGAAGTCTACGTGTCAGATCGCGGCCTCGAATACTACCCTGGTCCTGCCGAGAAGGGAAACCTCCCTGACGATGCATTGTATGTTTTCCAACGTCCTGCGGGTTCGGATATCCCGTCGCACATGATGGCCTGTCGAGGTGACCCAACGGCAGAGCCGCGCGAACGCTATCACTGCAATATTTATCTGAAGTATCGGGAAAGTAACAGCTTCATGATTGATCATCGTCTAATGTGGTCTTCGATCTTTGAAGGCGGGCCGATGGATTTCGAGCGGCTGACCGATCTCGTGCGCGCGGTGCATGCCCTTTTCGACCATGCAGATGTCACCGACCGGCTGGATACGCTTGAGGGCGTTCCCATCGTGCGTGCGCCGGAGTAATCCGCACGCTCGAGATTGATCTTTCTATGCCCCTCAGTTCTTAGGCACCTCGATATTGATCGTTAGGGACCGGCGGAACATGTCGGGGAGGGGGGCCTTGATCGGCTCAACGGCATGCCACGAATTGAAGGTCTTGACGAAGATCATGCACTGGTTCGAGTTGAACTCGTAGCAATCGAGCGTGTCCACCTCTTCGAACGGCAAAAATGTGTTGCGGAAGTTGAAGCTGCGCGTCTTGTCCTTGGGCCAGACGACCGAAGTGCCGCCGCCATATTCCGGCTTCCATTCGCCCGGCGCGACCATCGAGACGACCACGGTGATCAGTTTGGCGGGCGCGTCGGTGTGCGGCAGGATAGAGCCGCCGTCGCCCGGCATCATCGAGAATTCAAAGCGCGAGCGCAGCGGGATCTTGCGCCGCTCGACCAAGGCCGCGCCGCAGAGCGCCTCGGTCAGGCGAAGGCCAAGGCGCGCGCCGGGCGTGTTGGTGAGCACCATCTTGCGGCCAAGGTCGAGGTCGATGTTGTGGCTGGCCAGAAAATCGACGATGCCGCGCACGAAGCGTTCGCTTTTGACCTCGTCGTGAAAGCGTTTCCAGACCGGGGTCGACTTGATGAAGTCGTGGTATTGCTTGGCGTTGTTCACCTCGGAGAGCGAATATTTGTTGCCCAGCTTGGGCATGAACTGAAACCGCTCGGTGTCGGGCCAGTTGTCCAGCATCTCTTGATAGAGATCGGCGTCAAACACCGGCTTGGCAAAGGCGATGGGAAAGGGATCGTGGCGGACGTCAGCGCCGTCGAGATTGAACATCATCGGGTGTCTATCCTTGTTCGGGCGGCAAGGGGGTCAGGCTGCGCTCGGTTTATAGATCGCGTTATGCGCAATCAACACCGGATCGGCGCCGCGTGCAAGTTTGCGCAGGCCTATATCGGTGCGATGCCGCTCATGCGCCCGGTAGCCATGCGTGTCCATGAAGGCATCGAGTTCCGCCTCGTAGTGATGGCTGACCTCGACCTGGATCGAGCGGGGGCGCTTGACCGAGGTCAACAGAATGCGCATGCCGTCAAGCACCAGAAGTTCGTTGCCGTCGACGTCGATCTTGACCACATCGGGCGGAGGCACGACCCCCTCTGCGACAAGGTGATCGAGGGTAAAGGCGGCCTTGCATTCGCGCAGGACGGGCACGAAGGGGCGTTCGTGCCCATCAAGGGTTCGGCCAAGCTGGCTCATGGCTGAGCCTGCCGTGGCCTCGATGATGTTGAAGTCGAAAAATCCGTTGCGGTCGCCAAGCGCGGCCGAAATCACTTTGGTGCGGCGCGCAAGGCCATTCAACGCGATGTTCTGCATCAGGCTGAGCGCATTGGCGGCATGCGGTTCAAACGACAGGATCTGGCCGGTCTCGCCTACAAGAGGGCCGGAAAAGACCGAGTAGAGGCCGATATTGGCCCCGATGTCGCAAAAGGTATCGCCGGGGCGCAGGGTATCGCGCAGCCAGCGGATCGTGCCCTCTTCCTTTTGCAGAAGGGTGACGGCGCGTTTGTATTCGGTATAGCTGCGGCATCGAAAGCGGTAGCGGCCGACGTCGCTGCGCACCTCTATGGTCATGCCGAGGGCCTGCGCGAGGGCAAAGCGCAAACGAAAGAAACGGCTGGTCAGTATATTCGGGCGGCGCGTGCCGGAAACGATCATTCAAATACCTTTCAAAACCACGCCGCTCCGTGCTGAAATACTGCACACGTCGTTTCGTTCTCATAGTGCTGCGATTTGCAGCGGTAAAGGCAGTTTTTCAGCGTGAAAGCGCGCTCTGGCAGGCTTTTCCGTGCATGTTTGGGAATTGCATCGGTGTCGCAATACTTTATTCCTTGGACAGACCAGAGGACAGGAGGAGCCGCGCGATGGGGTGGATGAAGGATGAGACCGGGTTGGAGAAATGCGCCGCAAATTTCGTGGCGCTGACGCCGCTGTCGCATCTGCGGCGCGCGGCGCATCTTTTTCCAAGCCGTGAGGCGCTGGTTTATCGGGGCACGCGGCGCACTTACGCGGAGTATCACGCGCGGGTATCGCGGCTGGCTTCGGCCTTGGTCAAGCTGGGGATCGAGCCCGGCGATGTGGTGGCCACCCTGCTGCCCAATATCCCCGCCCATTGCGAGGCGCATTTTGGCGTGCCCGCCTGTGGTGCGGTGCTCAACGCGATCAACACGCGGCTCGAGGCCGATACCATCGCCTATATCCTGGACCATGGCGGGGCGCGTGTCGTGCTCTGTGATCCGCAATTCCTGCCCACGCTGGCGCAGGCGATTGAATTGATGGAGGGGCCGCCGCCGGGCGTGGTCGAGGTGGCCGATGATGCGGCGGGGGTCCATGCCCACGGGCATTATATGGAATACGAGGAACTGCTGGCCTCTGGCGATCCCGATTTCCCGTGGATCATGCCCGAGGATGAATGGGAGAGTTTGGCGCTCAACTACACCTCGGGCACCACGGGGCGGCCCAAGGGGGTGGTCTATCACCATCGCGGCGCGTATCTGATGACCATGGGCACGGTCGTGAGCTGGCAATTGCCGCGCTACCCGACCTATCTGACCATCGTGCCGCTCTTTCATTGCAACAACTGGAACCATGTCTGGTTGATGCCGATGCTTGGCGGGCGGGTCGTCTGCTGCCGCGACGTGACGGCGCGCGCGATTTACGATGCGATTGCAGACGAGGGGGTGACACATTTCGGCGGTGCGCCCATCGTGCTCAACATGATCGTCAACGCCAAGGAGGGCGAGCGACGCAAGTTCGACCATGTGGTGGATGTCTTCACCGCCGGGGCCCCGCCGCCCGCCGCAACGCTGGCGGCGATCGAGCCGTTAGGCTTTACCGTGATGCAGGTCTATGGCCTGACCGAGACCTATGGCCATGTCACCGAATGTCTGTGGCAAGACGACTGGAATACCCTGCCTGAGGATGAGCGCTATACGATCAAGGCGCGCACCGGCGTTCTGATGCCGATGATGGAGGACATCACCGCGATGGACCCCGATACCATGGCGCAAATCCCGATGGACGGCGAAACCCTGGGCGAGATCATGATCCGGGGCAATTCGGTGATGAAAGGGTATCTCAAGAACCCCGAGGCTACCGAGGAGGCGTTTCGCGGCGGGTATTTCCATTCGGGCGATATCGCGTTCCAGCATCCCGACGGCTATCTCAAGATTGCGGACCGCGCCAAGGACATCATCATCTCGGGGGGCGAGAACATTTCCTCGGTCGAGGTTGAGGGGGTGTTGATGCGGCATCCCGCCGTTCTGCTCTGTGCCGTTGTGGCCAAGCCGGACGAAAAATGGGGCGAGGTGCCTTGCGCCTTCGTCGAGTTGAAGGATGGGGCCACGGCGAGTGAGGCCGAGTTGATCGCCTTTGCCCGCGAGCGGTTGGCGGGATTCAAGACGCCCAAGGCGGTTGTGTTTCAGGGGTTTTCCAAGACATCCACGGGCAAGATCCAGAAATTCGAACTGCGCCAGAGTGCCCGCGCGCTCTGAGCAGGCGGGGCGTGTCATCGCCCTGACATCTGCCCGCGCTTGGATGCGGTGACACGGGGTCTGGGACGCGCGCAGGCTGCACGACAGGAGAGTTGCCGGATGAAGATCGAGAACCGCATCTTTGACGAATTGCAGGTGGGCGACAGCCAGAGCCTCCGGCGGCTCTGCACGCAGGATGATCTGTTGGTGTTTGCCAATGTGTCGGGCAATCACAACCCGATGCATCTGTTCGATCTGGATGGCGACGGCGATGGCCAACCCGAAGCCTATGTGCCGGGGATGTTTCTGGGCTCGTTGATTTCGGCCGTTCTGGGCACGCTCTTGCCGGGGGCGGGCACGCTCTACCGCGCGCAGAGCCTTGTGTTTCACAACCATGCCCATGCGGGCGACGAGGTGGAGAGCCGCGTCACGGTGACGGACCGCAACACGCGCGACATGACCGTGACCTTGGCCACCGAGGTGCGGCGGTTGCGCAACGATGCGCTGATCGTGTCGGGTGTGGCGGTGGTCGAGGCCCCGCGCCGCAAGCTGAACTATTCGAGCCACGATCTGCCGGGTCTGATCGTGCAGCGGCACCGGCATTTCGAAAAGCTGCTCAAGCGGGCCGAGCCATTGGCGGCGTTGGTGACGGCGGTGGTCTGCCCGGAAGAGCCCAATTCGCTGGGGGGCGCGCTGCGGGCGCAAGCGCATACGCTGATCGCACCCATTCTGATTGGGAATCCTGCGCGGATTGCTGCGGCGGCGCAGGCGCTGGGCGCAGACCTGACCGGGGTCGAGATCATCGCCGAGCCAGACCCCGAGGCCGCCGCGCGCCGGGCCGTGGCGCTGGTGCAGGCGGGGCGGGCGGGGGCGGTGATGAAGGGGCATCTGCACACAGACCAGCTCTTGCGCGCGGTGCTGGACAAGGCGGCGGGGCTGCGCACGGGGCGGCGGCTGAGCCATGTATTCGTGATGGATGTGCCGGGGCTGGCGCATCTCTTGCTGGTGACGGATGCGGCGATCAACATAACACCTGACCTGCGCGCCAAGGTGGATATTGTGCAGAACGCGATTGACCTGGCGCTCAGCCTTGGGATCGAGACGCCCAAGGTGGGGGTGCTGTCGGCGGTCGAGACGGTCAACCCTGATTTGCCCTCGTCGATTGACGCCGCTCTCTTGTCCAAGATGGCGGAGCGGGGGCAGATCACCGGCGGCCTGGTGGATGGGCCACTCGCGATGGATAACGCGGTTGATCTGGCGGCAGCGCGGACCAAGGGGCTATCCTCGCCCGTAGCAGGTCGGGCGGATATTCTGGTGGTGCCCAACCTCGATGCGGGCAACATGCTGGCCAAGCAACTGACCTATCTGAGCCATGCCGAAGCGGCGGGCGTGGTTCTGGGCGCGCGGGTGCCGATCATTCTCAATTCGCGGGCGGATGACGATATGGCGCGGCTGGCGTCCTGTGCCGTGGCCGCACTCCACCACGCGCGGCTGAGCGGGCAGGGATAAGCGCTTAAACCGTCTGTGCGGGCAACCAGACGGTGAATTCCGCGCCACCCTCGGCCCGGTTGCGCGCGGTGATGCGCCCGCCCGCCTGCTGGATCAAGGTTTGACTGACCGAGAGGCCAAGCCCCGTGCCCTCGCCCTGTTTGGTGGTGAAGAAGGGATCGAACACCAGCGACAGCTCGTCCTTGGGGATGCCCGGCCCGGTATCGGCCACAATGAGCACGGCACCGGGGCGCCCATTGCTCAGTGCGGGGCGAGTGGTCAGGGTGAGATGGCCCGGTGTCTTCATCGCCTGCGCGGCGTTGGTGACAAGGTTGATGACGACCTGCTGCAACTCGCCCGGATTGATCCGCACCGGGGGCGTATCGGCTTGGGTGTCGAGCGTCACCTGATGGCCCGCCTTTGTCACCACATGATCCACCAGCACCAGGCAATCGCGCAGGACGGCGGCCAGATCGACATCCTCTTCAAACGTGCCAAAGTCGCCGGGGCGGGCGAATTGCAGCAATTTGCCCACAATGGCGGTGATGCGTCCGATCTGACGATCAATCAAGTCGAGTTCGGTTTTTACCGGTTCGCTCTGCGCGCCAAGCGTCTGGCGGATCACGTCGAGATTGCCTTGGATCACCGCTGCGGGGTTGTTGATCTCATGCGCGACACCGGCTGTGATCTCGCCGATGGAGGCGAGTTTTTCCGACATCACCAGTTGCTGATACGTGGTTTCCAGCTTGGCATTGGCCTCGCGCAGCTCGGCGGTGCGGGTCTCGACGCGGGCATTCAGGTCCTCGTTCCAGGCGCGCAAGGCGCGGTCGCGTTCCTGCACCTGATCGAGGAGCGTATCAAGATGGGCGGCCACGGTGCCGATTTCGTCGCGGGCGGCCACCGGGCCGATACGCGCGGTCATGTCGCCGGCCTCGACCTCTTCCATGGTGCGGGTCATGCGTTCGAGGGGCGCAAAGATATTGCGCGCAAGCCGCAGAAAGAGCGGCGCGCTGACCGCCAGAACCACCAGAAAGGCCGCAAGCACCAAGAGATAGGCCCGCCGCTTGGCGGCATCGAACGGGGCCTGGAGAAAGCCGACATAGAGCATGCCCACCCGCTTGCCAAAGCTGTCGGTCAGCGGGCGATAGGCCGAGATATACCAGTCATTGACCACGAATGCGCTGTCGAGCCAGGTCTGCCCCTGTTCGAGCACGATCGAGCGCACCGCCGCCGAGACCCGCGTGCCAAGCGCCCGCTCACCCGCGAAGAGCCGCACATTGGTCGAGATGCGCACATCCTCGAGAAAGAGCGTGGCGGTGCCCTGCCGGTCGCCCGCGCGGCCGGTGTCGCGGTAAACCAGCGCGTTGATCGTGTCGATGAAGTCGAGGTTGCGGTTTAGCAGGAGGCCGCCCACCAGCACACCCTCTGCCCCCGGTGTGGTGACGAGCGTGGCGCTATGCACCACCATGCCGCGATCCTCGGTCTGGCGGGTGGTCGGCTGGGCGGCGCGGGTGGCGACTAGGGCCACGCGCGCCCGCATCGCAAGGGCCACGCCGGTATCGGGCAGCGCCAAGAGGTCGCGCGGTGTGAAGATGTCGATCTCGGTCGCGGGTTGGCCGCGCGTGGCGGTGGCGATCACTGGCCAGTCATTGCCGCGCTTGCGGGCCTCGTTGATCGGCATGAAATACAGGAAATCAAGTCCGAGCGCGCGGCGATTTTGGTCCAGAAAGCTGGGCAGATCGGCGGGGGCTGTGCGTGCCACCTCATCAAACCGCAGCGAGCGCGCAAGGCTTGTGACCTCAGATCCGGTGCTGGTCAGCAGGCGCTGCAGATATTGATCAGCGATGCGCAGATCGCTTGCCACATTGGTGATGAGCAGGTTGTCATAATTGGCCGACCAGCGATTGATCGCCACCAGCAACAAGAGCGGCATCAGCACCGCCAGCGGCAAGAGTGCGAGGATCAGCAATCGTAGCCGGACGGATGTCATGGAAAAGCCGGACCCCTGTTGAGGAGCCCGACCTTAGGTCAATCCCGCAGGCCGCGCAATCGCGCAGAGCCGCTGATGGGGGCTGGATCAGTTCCAGCCGACGTCGTTGAATATCGCCTGCGCCTTGGCGGCATTTTCGCCAAAGGAGGCGGTGGGTGTGGTGCTATCCGGCTTGAATTCACCCAGCTTGGCCACGTTCTCGCCAATGTCGACCCCGGCCAGAACCGGGTATTCGTTGTTGCCATTTGCGAATTGCGCCTGCGCGGTTTCGCTGGCAAGGAATTCGAGCAGGGCGAGCGCCTCTTCGGGATTGGGCGCGTTCACGGCGATCCCGGCAGCGACAAGGTTCATATGCGCGCCCCGGTCGTTCTGGTTCGGCCAGACCCAGCCGATGCTGTCGATATCGCTGCTCAGACCGTCCACGTCCCCGGCAAGGCCACGGGCGAAGTAATAGGTGTTGGACACGGCGATATCGCACTCGCCCGACACGATGCCGCGCAACTGGTCGGTATCTCCGCCCTCGGGGGCACGGGCCATGTTGGCGACGACGCCCGCTGCCCAATCCTTGGCCACGTCTTCGCCATGCACTTCGATGATCGAGGCCAGCAGCGATTGGTTATAGACGTTTGACGAGGAGCGGATGCAGATTTGCCCCTTGTATTTGGGGTCAGCCAGATCCTCGTAGGTCTGGGGCGGGTTCTCGACCCGGTCCTTGGCGTAGAAAATGATGCGCGAGCGCTGCGAGAGACCGGTCCAGAGATTGTCCGGGTGGCGCAGGTTGGCCGCGACATTGCTCTCGATCAATTCCGACGAAAAGGGTTGCAACAGGCCCTCATCCACCGCGCGCGAGACATTGCCGACGTCCACGGTCATGAACACATCCGCCGGGCTGTTGGCGCCTTCGGCCTTCATCCGTTCGATCAATTCGGCCTCTTTACCTTCGATCCGGTTCACCTTGATGCCGGTTTCCTTGGTGAAGGCCTCGTAGAGCGCATCATCCGAATCGTAATGACGGCTGGAGTAGAGATTGACCTCTTGCGCCAGCGCGGGGGCTGTCAGGGCAAGCAGAGCGGTCAGGCTCAGGGCGGCTTTGATCGGGTGCATCGAGGATCCTTTCGAGATGTCCGAGTGATTTGGTGGGGTATCTCTCGTATTTCCGACAAAAAGAGTCAATAGATTATTCTGACCATTTTAGTCGGATGTCTGGCCGCGGTGCCGCAGCCCGCTGCCAATCAGCGCGGTCGCGGCAAAGATCAGCGCCGCGACGCAGACAATGGTGGGGCCTGTGGGCGTGTCCGCGTGAAAGGAAAGCTGCAAACCGCCCAAGGCAGAGGCCCCGGCGATCAGCGTGGCGATGGCCGCCATGCGTTCGGGTGTCGCGGCCAAGGGGCGCGCGGCGGCGGCGGGCACGATCAGCATGGCGGCAATGAGTAAAACGCCCACCACCTTGATCGCCACCGCCACCACCACCGCGAGCGCCAAGGTGAGCACAAGCTGTTCGCGGCGCGGGTCGATGCCTGCGGACCATGCCAGATCGGGGCTGAGTGTCGTGGTCAAGAGCGCTTGCCAGCGCCAGGCCAAGAGGCTGAGCACAAGCGCCGCACCGCCCCAGATCACCAGCAAATCGCCCCGGCTGACCGCCAGAATATCGCCAAAGAGATAGGCCATGAGATCAATCCGCACGCCCGATAGGAACGAGACCGCCACAAGGCCAAAGGCCAATGCGGAATGGGCCAGAACGCCCAGCATTGTATCCATGGCAAAGCCGCGCCCCGAGAGGCCCGAGACCGTGGTCGCCATGATCAGCGACATGGCCAGCGCACCGACAAAGACCGACATGGAAAACGCCAGCGCCATCGCGACGCCCAGAATGGCCGCATGGGCCGTGGCATCACCGAAATAGGCCATGCGCCGCCACACGACAAAGCTGCCCAAAGGGGCGGCGGCGAGCGCCACACCGAGACCTGCAAGCGCGGCGCGCACCATGAAATCATCCAGCATCATTCGGCGGCCTCGTGGCTGTGTTTGTGGTCATGGTCATGGTCGTGGTTGTGATCGTGATCATGGGCGTGGTTGTGTTCATGCCGGTAGAGCGCCAGCGCGCCTTGGGTGCCGGTGCCGAAAATCGCGCGATATTCCTCGGCCTGGGCCACCACCTCGGGATGGCCTTCGCAGCAGATATGCCCATTGAGACAGATCACCCGGTCCGACGCGCTCATCACGACATGGAGTTCGTGGCTGACCATCAGCACGCCGCAGTTCAACTCGCGCCGCACCTCTTCGATGCGCCGGTAAAAAGCGGCAGAGCCGGGTTGATCTAGGCCCTGCGTGGCCTCGTCGAGAATGAGCAGATCCGGCTTTTCCAAAAGCGCACGGGCAAGCAGCACACGCTGAAACTGTCCGCCAGAGAGGTCGGCCATCTGCCGGTCGCGCAGGTCAGGCAACCCCGCCTGTTCGAGCGCGGCGCGCGTGGCCTCTGCCGGATGTC
>SWCD01023781.1_pt1 | contig 18042 bp, 16 predicted proteins | sample 4693011 | NCBI WGS metagenome assembly SWCD01 (sample SAMN10267278, study PRJNA491770) | bioreactor metagenome | isolation source: DHS bioreactor inoculated with marine | place: Japan: Omine Ridge, Nankai Trough | reverse complement strand
ACACGCTGGCCGATTTTCGCCATGTTCGCACCTACACTGCCGAGTCAGGCATACGTGGCGGCAGCAACCAGATGACCGGCCCCGGCGGTGACGACCTGTTTATTCAGGTCCCCATCGGCACCCAGATCTTTGACGATGACATTGAAGAACTGATCGGCGACATCACCCGCCACGATCAAAAAATAAAAGTCGCACAGGGCGGTTTTCATGGTCTTGGCAATGCCCGTTTTAAAAGCTCGATCAATCAGGCGCCGCGAAAATGCACGCCCGGCTCCCCCGGTGAGCGCCGCAACCTGCGCCTGGAATTAAAAGTGCTGGCCGATGTCGGCCTGCTGGGTCTGCCCAACGCCGGCAAGTCCACCTTCATCCGCTCGGTATCAGCCGCGCGGCCGAAAGTGGCGAACTATCCGTTCACCACCCTGTTCCCCAACCTGGGCGTAGTGCGTGTCGGTATTAACCAGAGCTTTGTCATCGCCGATATTCCCGGAATCATCGAGGGCGCATCGGAGGGTGCTGGCCTGGGCATACAGTTTTTAAAACATCTGTCGCGCACCCAGCTGTTGCTGCACATCATCGACATCGCGCCTTTTGACGGCAGCGACCCGGCAGAAAATGCTAAAACCATCGTTGACGAGCTGGGCAGTTTCAGCCCGGAGCTGGCAGAAAAGCCGCGCTGGCTGGTGCTGAACAAAACCGACCTGATGGACGAGGAAGAATTAAGAGCCCGGCAGGTCGAGATCGTGCAAAAACTGAACTGGACAGGGCCGGTGTACACTATTTCGGCGCTCAGTAAAAACGGCACCGAAAAACTGGCCTTCGACATCATGACGCAGCTGGAAGCCGACCGGGAACTCGAGCGCGAAAATGCCGCGCACGAAGATGCGACCGCTACAGAGCAAACAAACGATCAGGAATAAACCCTAACCGGAAAAATAAACCGCATGACTTCCCGTCAGACAACACGTAAGGCAGCCGCAGAATCAAAACGCTGGGTGATAAAAATCGGTAGCTCGCTGATCACCAACGACGGCCAGGGACTCAATCATCAGGCTATCCAGTCATGGGCGGAACAGATCGCCAGTCTGCGCGCTAGCGGAAAAGAAATTTTACTGGTTTCCTCTGGCGCAGTCGCCGAAGGCATGGCACGTCTGGGCTGGAAACACCGGCCACGCGCACTGCATGAATTACAGGCTGCCGCCGCACTCGGCCAGATGGGGTTGATCCAGAATTTTGAAAGCTGTTTTAAAAAACACGACATCCACACTGCGCAAGTGCTGCTGACCCATGAAGACCTGAGCAATCGTCAGCGTTACCTGAATGCACGGAGCACCTTAAAAACCCTGCTGCAACTCGGCGCGATTCCCATCATCAACGAAAACGACACCGTTGCTACCGACGAGATCCGTTTTGGTGACAACGACACGCTGGGCGCGCTGGTCTGTAACCTGGTCGAAGCCGACACATTAATCCTGCTTACCGATCAGCTGGGTCTGTTCGACAAAGACCCGCGTTATAATGAAAACGCAAAGTTAGTCGATGAATCAAACGCCGGCAACAGCGAGCTGTTAAGCATGGCTGGTGACGGCGGCGCTCTGGGTCAGGGCGGCATGCGCACAAAAATTACCGCTGCACAACGTGCTGCGCGCTCCGGCGCGAACACTATCATCGCTCTCGGTGCCGAGAAAAACATCCTGCAAAAGATTGCGTCAGGAGAAACGATTGGCACCTTGTTGACCGCTGACAATGAGCCCATGTCTGCGCGTAAGCAATGGCTGGCCAATCAGCTGAAAATTTCCGGTAAATTATTTCTCGATGCTGGTGCCAGTCAGGCCGTGCAGCAATCAGGTGTCAGCCTGCTGGCCGTCGGCGTCAATAAAGTCGAAGGGAATTTCCAGCGCGGCGAAGTGGTCGCTGTCATCGGTGACGCAGGCGCCGAAATTGCACGCGGGCTGGTGAATTATGATGCCAGGGAAAGCCTGAAGATCAAAGGTGAGACCAGCGAGAAGTTTGAAAGTATTCTGGGTTATGTCGATGAGGCAGAGCTGATTCACCGGGATAACCTGGTGTTGTTATAATTTTTTATCTTTCAAAACACTAACCGGAAATAGTCGCTTTGCGCGATAACTGTGTTTTATTGATACCGATCGACCGTAAAAACAGGCTCACCAGTTCATTGCTGAGTTCGTAAAGACTCAGGTCGATCAGTCGATCCTGTGGTTGCAGGCATTTCTGGATCAGTGCTTCGCGCACCATGCCCTGAAACATCAGGCCAGCACTCAGGATGGTTTTTTCACGATTGGGAACGTCGTAGGGCAAATATTCATTCAGGCCGAATTCGATGTAATCGGTAAAACTCTTCCAGCGATTCTGAAAAAACGCCAGTGTTGCCGGATTGCCTTCCAGCAGGCTGTGCAATTCTATCCTGAGGATGTCCGGATTTTTTGCGATATTTTCGATATACACCTGGGTCATGCCGGCGAGCGCATCTTCAAAACGTGTGCCGTGGTTGACGATGGTGTCGACATAGCTCTGCCGTTGACCGGCAAATTTTTCTAATACGGCAGCGTACAGCGTTTGTTTGGAATCAAAATGCCGGTAGATGATTGCCGGGCTGACATTTACCGCGCGCGCGATCTCGTCGACCGAAACGCCATGAAATCCCTTGCTGGCAAAAAGGCCCTGGGCAGCAGAAAGAATGCTCTCTTTGCGCTCAGGGCCCGAAAGTCGATGACTCAACTTTATGTGTCCTTTTTAATTGTCCTTATAATGCTTAGGCAGCTTTCTGAATCATGAAGACAAATTTGCCGTCTTCTTCGCCGCTTGATTTCAGTTCATTACCTGTCTGCTTGCAAAAAGCTTCGAAGTCTTTTACAGAACCTGGGTCAGTTGCAATGATTCTCAGTGTCTGGCCTGCGTCTAAGGCTGCAATTGCTTTTTTAGCACGCAGGATAGGCAGTGGACAGTTTAAACCGCTAGCATCTAATTCTGAATCAAAATCGCTCATATTTAACTCCTCGTTGAGGTTTGTTGTTATTAAAACTTAATATGTTTATTTATATAAGTAAACGTTTACTAACATATGAAATAAAGTGACGAATGTCAAGAGTGTGTCCTGATTATCCGCGTTTTTTTTGGCCAAAAAGTGTAAGTGGTTGATATTTTTGGGTAGTGCGATGATTAGACGTCCAGATAGATTTCACCGTCTTTGATAAAAAGTGGTATGGCCCGCAGCGAATCGCCATTACAGGGGCCAGCGATGCATTTGCCAGAATCAATCATAAACAGTGCGTCGTGTGTGGTGCACTGTATCAGCGCTTTATCGAGATCAAGGAACTGATCTTCCTGCCACTCGAGGCTAGCACCGGTATGTGGGCACTGGTTATAAAAAGCAAAAAAATTACCGTCCTTGTGTACCACAAAAATGGCGCGGGTTTTACGTTTGATTTTAAGTTCGAAGCCCTTGCTGCCGGGGTCTTCGATATCACTGGTTTTGCAAAGAATGTGGGTCACGACGTATGGTAGAGTAGCGTAAAAAATAGTGATTATATCGTAGTCTCGGTCGGGTGTTATGCAACTAGGAAATGTACAGATTAGTGAATGGGAAATGCTGGTTATCGCGCTGCTGGGCGTAATAATAATTCTGCTGATCACGCTCGTACTGCGTCTGAACAAAAAATTCAGTGAGCTGGGTCTTAAATCTGATGAGCAGGCACAAGATGGTCATGCTTTGCAGGTGAATTTCCAGCAAACCCGAACCGCTTTGCTGGAAGCGCAGAGTAACATGCAGTTGAAGATGGAGCAGCGTCTTGGTGAGGTGCAGCAGGCGCAGGAAAAAAGGCTGGGAGAGATGTCGCAGGCGTCGGTCGAACGTCTGGCAAAATCCAGCGAAGCCATGCAGCAAAGTTTGCAGCAACAGTTGCAGAGTTTACAGAAAATAAAAGCAGATTTTGAGCAGCGTTTTGGCGACATGCAGCAGAGTATCGAGAAACGTCTTGGCGAGATGTCAAAACAAAGTATCGAAAGTTTTGCTAAATCCAATAATGAATTGCATGAGATTTTGCAGAAGCGTTTGGGTGAAATCAGCGGCCAGGTTGAGCGTCGTCTGGACAAGGGCTTTGAAAAAACCACCGAAACCTTTACCGATGTGGTGAAACGTCTGGCGTTAATCGACGAGGCACAGAAACGCATAACCGAACTTTCCAGCAATGTAGTTAGCCTGCAGGAAGTGCTGACCGACAAACGTTCACGCGGTGCCTTTGGCGAAGTACAGATGGCGGGCCTGATAAGTAACATCATGCCCGAGGGCAGTTATGCGTTGCAGCATACATTGAGTAATGGTACACGTGTCGATTGCATGATGTTTCTGCCAGACCCGACCGGGCACATCGCCATCGATTCCAAGTTTCCGCTCGATTCCTTTCAGAAGATGATGGATGACGAAGCGAGTGATGCGATTCGCGCCGGTGCAGAAAAACAGTTTCGCCTGGATATCAAAAAACACATCAAAGATATCGCTGATAAATATATTATCGAAAATGAAACTGCTGATGGTGCCATCATGTTTATCCCGGCAGAAGCGGTGTTTGCAGAGATACACGCGCATCAGCCGCAGCTGGTCGAGGAGGCGCAACGCGCCCGGGTATGGATGGTGTCGCCAACCACGTTGATGGCAGTGTTGACTACAGCGCGGGCGGTGTTAAAAGATTCTGCAACACGCAAACAGGTGCATGTCATACAGGAGCATCTGGTGAACCTGGCGAAAGATTTTGATCGCTTCAGGAAGCGCATGGATAACCTGTCAAAACACATCCAGCAGGCGAATAAAGATGTGACCGACGTACACATCTCGGCGAACAAGATCAGCAGTCGTTTTGAAAAGATCGAAAAAGTAGAGCTTAAAGATGAAGACGTCGAGTTGGTGGAGCCAGAGACGGAACTAGTGGCTGATTTAAAGGCTGATAAGTGAGAGAAAAGATAATATCGTGACAAATTCATTCTCCCCCGCATCACGCGCGATTCTGGTCAGCGCTGCACTGGTGATTGTGATCGCCGGCATGAAATATGCCGCGCCGCTGCTGGTGCCTTTTTTGCTTGCCGTTTTTATTGCCGTCATCAGTTTTCCATTGATGAGTTTGCTGCAGCAGAAAGGCCTGCCGAAAAGTCTGTCACTGACGCTGGTCATGTTGCTGGTGGTTTTTGTCGGCATCGGGCTGATGTTTCTGATCGGCAGCTCGATCACCGATTTTAGCCGTAGCTTGCCAGAATATCAGCAACGGATAAGTGTCGAGTGGGGCGAGTTGATACGCTGGTTAAATGACCACGGTATCTCGTTCGCCGACAGCATCAAAGAAATCGCTGATCCGGCGGCGGCGGTCGGCCTGGTGTCAGCGATATTAAAAGGTTTTGGTGGTGTGCTGACGAATTCGTTTCTGATCATCCTGACCGTGGTATTTCTGTTGATCGAGGCCGCCAGTTTTACGCAGAAGTTTTTGAGTTTAAATAACGCCGGTACAGGTTCTTCACAGCCTGACGGTCAGGAATTTTCACAGGTGTTCGTCGATAAACTGCGTAGCTATATGAGTATGAAAACCATCATCAGCATGGCGACCGGTATCATCATCGGCATTGCCATGTGGTTGATCGGTGTTGACTATCCTGTGCTATGGGGCGTGCTCGCATTCATGCTCAACTTCGTACCGAACATTGGTTCGATCATTGCGGCGGTGCCCGCAGTGATATTGACAATGGTACAGCTGGGCTTTACTGCGGCGCTACTGGTGGCGACAGTTTACGTGGCGGTAAACGTGCTGATCGGTAGTATCATCGAGCCTAAATACATGGGCAAAGGTCTTGGTCTGTCGACGCTGGTAGTATTCGTGTCGCTGGTTTTCTGGGGCTGGGTGCTGGGGCCGGTCGGTATGTTGCTATCGGTGCCGTTGACCATTACCGTCAAGCTGGCTCTAGACAGCAAACCCGAAACGCAGTGGCTGGGGCACTTGCTGGGGCCAACCAAAGCGGATTGATGGCAGAGAGGGGATGGCATGAAGCAAAAGATAGTCGGTTTTAAGCAGGATGAGTTTCAGCACTGGGTCGCGAATCTTTCCTGCGGGCACACGCAACATGTGCGGCACGACCCGCCGTGGCAGACGCGGCCCTGGGTGATTACAGAGCAGGAAAGATCAAAAAAGGTTGGCTATGAACTGGATTGTGTGGAATGCGATAAAGCGTGATTAAAACTGTTTTGAGCTAAGCTTCGTCTATTTCTACAAAAGCAACTGCGAAACCATCGTCTGTATGGCGCACGATGATTCCGTCTTTTTCAACGTTGGTAAAGTTGTCAAACGGATTTTTAAAACGCAGGCGAACCATTTCACCCAAAGGGTAGTGTTCTGTGTCGACGACGCGCATGAGCACGCCACCTTCACTCATGTTTTGGGTGACGACGATGCGCGCAGTATCTTCAAGAAAGCGAAGTTCGATTTCTATCTCGATTTCCTTGCGCGGAAACCGGCGTAAATTTTCAGACATGAAACACCTGTTTAAAATGAAAGATTAATATAATGATAGACCTAACATTAGAAAATACTAGATTATTATGACATTTCATCTGCGGGATGAGTCCGTGTATCAAGCATGGGTGTTAGTGGCTGTTTTGGTTGCTGCGATAGCGCTCTCTATAAAATAACTGATTAATGCCATGAGTAACGGAAAGCCGTAGATGAAACGAAAACAGACAGGTGCTAAAGCAGCAGGGCAGTTTGAGCTTCTGACGCAAGTACGGTTTTTACCCTTTTTTGTTACACAGTTTTTTGGCGCGTTTAATGATAATGTTTTTAAGAATGCGCTGATAATTATGATCGCTTTTCAGGGTGCGCAGTTTATTGATGCTGATGCCGATCTGCTGATCAACATTTCAGCGGCACTGTTTATCCTTCCGTTTTTTCTGTTCTCTGCCACCGCTGGTCAGTGGATCGATAAATATGAAAAATCTAGATCAATCAGGGTCATTAAACTGCTGGAAGTGCTGATAATGCTGATTGCCGCATTTGCATTTATCCAGGGGTATATTTTTGTATTGATCGCCCTGCTTTTTTTGATGGGCACACAGTCGACTTTTTTTGGTCCGGCAAAATATAGTTATATTCCGCAGCATCTTAAACCAACGGAGCTGATCGAGGGTAATGCCTGGGTGCAGATGGGAACTTTCGTCGCTATCCTGATAGGGACTATCCTGGGTGGCGTGTTGATCGCACAGGATCATGGCAGACATTATGTGGCGTTTGCGATCGTGAGCTTTGCAGTTCTGGGGTATCTATCAAGCCGGTATATACCGTTGACACCTTCGCTGAATGAAGATTTAAAGATCAACTGGAATGTATTCAGTGAGACCTGCCGCAATATTACATTTCTTAAAAGTAATCGTATTGTTTTTCTTTCGATACTGGGTGTTTCATGGTTCTGGTTTTTAGGTGCAACCTACCTGGTGCAATTGCCTAACTATACAAAAACGGCGCTGGGTGGAAACGAGCAGGTCGTCACTTTATTGCTGACGCTGTTCACGTTGGGTGTTGGTGTTGGTTCATTATTGTGTAACTGGCTGTCGGGAAAAAAAATCGAGATCGGTCTGGTGCCGTTTGGTTCTATCGGGCTAACGCTGTTCGGTGTCGATATGTACTTTTCACAACCTGATGTGTTGCCGACAGCTACACTGGGTTTGGGTGAGTTTTTATCGAACGGAAATTTGCGTTTGGTAGCCGACATCGTGCTGATCGGTTTTTTTGGTGGTCTGTACATCGTGCCACTGATGGCCCTGGTCCAGCAGCGTTCACAGCCGGCGCACATGTCGAGAGTGATCGCCGGTAATAATATCATCAACTCTCTGTTGATGGTGCTGTCTGCGGTCGTCGCCATCGTCGTGTTGTCATCCGGTTTTGACATCGCGCAATTATTCCTGCTGGTGGCGATCTTGAACGCGGTCGTTGCGATTTATATCTATTCGCTGGTGCCAGAATTTTTCATGCGTTTTATGGTGTGGTTGCTGATCCATAGTATCTATCGGGTAAGGACGAGAGGACTGGACAAGATACCGGATGAAGGTCCGGTAGTGCTGGTATGCAATCATGTGAGTTATGTCGACGCATTAATCATCGCCGGTTGTGTCAGGCGGCCAGTACGCTTTGTCATGTATTACAGGATATATGATCTACCGATATTGAATTTTATTTTCAGGACGGCTAAAACGATTCCTATCGCTGGCAGGTATGAAGATGAGTCTCTATTAAACAAAGCGTTTGACGATATCGATGAGGCACTGGCTGATGGTGATGTGGTCTGCATTTTTCCGGAGGGCAAATTAACCACAGACGGTAACATGCGAGTGTTCAGGGATGGCATAGAAAAAATTATCGAACGCAGAGCGGTTTCGGTTATTCCGATGGCATTGCAGGGTTTGTGGGGCAGTGCCTTTAGCCGTCAGCGATCAAATATTTTTTATCGTTTATTCAAAGGTTTTAAATCAAGTATCGGACTGGTTGTTGGCGACATGGTCGAACCGAAGCAGGCATCTGCAAAGATGTTGCAGGATAAAGTGAGTGAGCTATATGTTGGTTGAGTAAAGTTTTTTGATAGCAATAAAAAAGCCACCTTCATCGGTGGCTTTTTTATTGGATATTACTGGTACCGCTGTATACGAAAAATTATACGCGACCCATAGCGCCAAAGCTTTTGATAAATGGACCAGCCATGCGCGGATCTGAGATCATGGCTTTGAAATCGCCGGTTTTGAATTTCAGTTTACCGGTGGTGAAAGCCAGACCTAAACCGGTCATACCGATTTCTTTCTTCAGCCATTTTTCCCAGTTCTTCTGTTCGGCGCGCATGTCCCAGCTAAGGTCGCGACCATCATAAGCACCAGCTTCTGTTACCTGACCGTTTACAACATTGATAAAACCGATGCATGTGTCGTCTTTTGGGAAGCCGTAACCGATAACAGAATTAAAGTTAATTTTTTCTAATGCGCCAGCAAGCGCTGGTTCAGCATTCCACTTTTCCTGGAAACCTTTCATCCAGGCATCATCAAATAAAGCCATTTCATATCTCCGAATTCATATTGCATCAGGCGTTCTGCCCGTTGCATTGTAGTTGTACAAACATAAAAAGCTGTCATGTTTGTTTCACTCTAGCGGGGCTGATATATTATTATTTTTATCACGAGCCACCAAAAGAGGCGGGAATAATAGCATAAGAAGCACTATACCGAAAGGGATAGGTGCGTGCAGGCATAAAGTGATGAATTATTTTAATTCCATGGATATCGCAGAAATGTTATTTTGTTTCAGAAGCTTTTGATTTTTATATAACTGTTGTTTATTCTGATATGGGCCGGTTCTTACACGGTGCCATGCCTGTCGGTTGACAGTGACATGTTGGACGTTTGCTTCCAGCCCCAAAAATGCCAGGTTAGCTTTTAATTTTTCTGCGTCGTTAAGATTTTGAAAAGACCCGACCTGTAGCACGTATTGTTTCTTTGCGTTGCCAATTTTGTTGTTATTTGCCGAGTTGTTTTTTACTTCTGGCGGCCGTGTTTCACTTTCTGGTATCAGCACTTCCAGTTCGGGCAGGATGGTATAAAAATTAAATTTCGGTTCTTTTTTTTCTTTGTTCTTCACAGCTGGCGCACTGGTTTTTTTGGAATTCTTCCTGTTCGCCTGTTGCTTGAGTTTTTTTAATTCCTGCTGAACTGCGTCACCGAAGTTTTTGTCGGTGTCAGGCTGTTTGTCCAGATAAATGATGAATGCGACGAACAGGCCGATCGCCAGGCCGGACAATAACCAGATGTAACCGGGCAGTGATTTTTTGTTTTTGGCGGTGACGCGGGTTTTGTAATCTCTGGGCATGTGCTTTTTGTAATTTTGTTTTTATTATTTTGACTTTCAGCTGAAGCGATTCGTGGTTACATTTTTTCCGGCGCGCTTACACCCAGCAGAGTGAGGCCGTTACGCAGCACCTGTCGGGTGGCGATGATCAGATTAAAACGCGCATCATGCAGGTTGGCATCGTCGTTGATGAACTGGTGTGCATTGTAATAAGAGTGCAACAGTGTCGCCAGTTCGCGCAGGTAATGCACCAGCAGGTGCGGCTCAGCGCTAAACGCGGCCTTGTGCAGGATGTCGGTGTAGGCGTCCAGCTTGCTGATGAGTTCGGTCTCGTGTGTTTCGATCAGCAGGTTTAGATTCTGCGCGCCGTTCTTGATGTCGTGTTTTAATTCTTTTTCAGACAGCTGGTTGATCACGCTGCATATGCGGGCGTGGGCGTACTGGATGTAATACACCGGGTTATCGTTGCTCTGTGACTTTGCCAGATCCAGGTCAAAATCCATGTGCTGTTCACATTTACGCATCACGTAGAAAAAACGCGCGGCGTCGTTGCCGACTTCTTCGCGCAGTTCGCGCAGGGTGACAAAGGAGCCGGAGCGGGTCGACATCTGTACCCGTTCGCCGCCGCGATACAGGTTGGCGAACTGCACCAGTAGAATATCCAGCTGCTCCTGTCTGGCGCCAAGTGCGCCGATGGCGGCTTTCACCCGCGCCACATAACCGTGGTGGTCTGCGCCCCAGATGTTGATCAGGCGTTGATAGCCGCGGTCAAACTTGTCCATGTGGTAGGCGATGTCGGAAGCGAAATAGGTGGCCTGGCCGTTGTCGCGGACCACCACGCGGTCTTTTTCGTCGCCGAAGTTTGTCGACAGAAACCATAATGCGCCGTTGCGTTCTTCGATGTGTCCGGCTTTCTGCAATTGCTCGACGGCTTTCTGGATCAGGCCGCGGTCGGCCAGCGTCTGTTCGGAATACCAGCAGTCATAGTGTACGCCGAATTCTTCCAGATCTTCGCGGATGTCATCGAGGATGTTGTTGAGGCCGGCCTTGAAGATGGTCTGGTAGTTATCGAAGCCCAGCAGTTTTTTAGCGCGTTCGATCAGCTCATCGATGTGTTTTTCCTTGTCGCCGCCGGCGGGTTCGTCAGCGGCAATGTCTTTAAAAACCTCGTCAGCAGAAAATACGAAAGCATCGCCGTGTTGTGTTTGAATATTTTTGGCGATGTCGTAGATGTAGTCGCCCTTGTAGCCGTTGACCGGGAAGCTGAATTCGATGTCGTTGATTTCCAGATAACGCAGCCAGACGCTGGTGCCGAGGATGTTCATCTGGCGGCCAGCATCGTTGACATAATATTCGCAGTCGACCGCAAAACCCACTGCGCGCATCAGCGATGCCAGCGTGGCGCCGTAGGCTGCGCCGCGACCGTGGCCGACGTGCAGCGGGCCGGTCGGGTTGGCAGAGACAAACTCGACCTGTACTTTTTCGCCGTTGGCGGCATTGCTTTGACCAAAGCGGTCGCCGCCAGCGAGAATGTCGTTGATGATGTTTAGGGTGCTTTCCTGTGCCAGAAAAAAGTTGATGAATCCGGGGCCGGCGATTTCGATTTTTTCGATGGCATCGTTCGCACCGAGTGCATCGATAACCGCCTGTGCGACATCACGTGGTGGTTTGCCCGCCTGTTTCGCCAGCATCATGGCGACGTTGCAGGTGAAGTCGCCGTGCGCTGCGTCCTTGGTGCGGGTGATCTGCAAAGCCGGTTTGGTTTCGATCAGGCTGTCAGCGATAAGCTGGTCCAGCGCCTGGTCAAGCAAGTTTTCGATGGATTCTTTCAATGGTCTGTTTTTGCGTGTTTTTGAGGGCTGCGATTATACTTTAAAAGATTCGTTGGCAGTAGGCAGTTTGCAGTTATCAGTTAAAAGCGAAAAACATTGTTCTCGCAAAGACGCAGAGAGCGCAAAGCAATCATTGTTTTTCTCAGCGAACTTCGCGTCTTTGCGAGAGTAACTATTCAGGATATTTAAGTGCCGGTTTGGTTCAAAGTGAAACTAAAGAATGATTTGATGCACAGTTGTGATTTTTTAAAATTTCTGCCAACTGCCAACTGCCAACTGCCAACTGCCAACTGCCAACTGCCTGTCTTCAAAAGGTGTCGTAGGGGTCGACATCGATCGACCAGCGTACTTTGCGCGCCGCCGGTAGCTGTTGTAGCTGCGGTGCCCACCAGCTCAAAAACCGGTGCAGGGCTTTGCGTTGTTTTGATTGCAGCATGATCTGGTAGCGATAGCGCCCGGCGCGGCGTTCCATCGGTGCGGGGATGGGGCCGAATAGTTCGATGTCTTTGATGTCGACCTGTTTTGCCAGCTCGGCGGCCTGTTGTAAAAAAGTTTGGGCAGCGTTGATCTCCACTGATTCGCAGCGCAGTAGAACGAGATGGCGAATCGGTGGCAAACCGGCGGCAGAACGTTCCTGCAAGGCGGCTTCGGCGAAGGCCTGATAACCGCTGTGCAGCAGCGTCTGTAACAAGGGGTGGTCGGGGTGGTGAGTCTGTATAAGCACCTCGCCCGGTTTTTCTGCACGGCCAGCGCGGCCGGAGACCTGGGTAATCAGCTGCGCCAGATGTTCGGCGGCGCGAAAATCGGCGCTGAACAGAGCCTGGTCGGTGTCGAGCACGCAGACCAGGGTGATGTTGGGAAAGTCATGACCTTTCGCCAGCATTTGTGTGCCGACCAGAATGCCGCTTTCGCCGCTGTGTGCTTTCGCCAGTTTTTCCTGCAGGCTGCCTTTGTTGCGGGTGGTATCGCGGTCGATGCGGCTGACCTGGGTTTCAGGGAAGCGTTCCTGTAAAAAATGTTCTATGCGCTCGGTGCCTGCGCCGATGGCCAGGATGTTGCTGCTGCCACATTCATCGCAATGCTCGGGCGCGGGGCGTTGTGAGCCGCAGTGGTGGCAGTGCAACTGGTTGCGGCGTTTGTGAAAGGTCATGTGTGCATCGCAGCGCTGGCAGCTGGTGGTCCAGCCGCAGTCGTGACACATCAGCAGCGGGGCGAAGCCGCGCCGGTTGATGAACAGCAGTACCTGTCCCTGTTGCTCCAGGTGCTGCTTGATCTTTGCCAGCAGGGTTTCGGCCAGGCCTTCATGTAATTTCTGGCTGCACAGGTTGACCAGCTGTATCTTTGGCAACGGTTTTTTATTTGCCCGTTGCTTGAGGTAATGCACGTGGTAGCGTTGTTCATTAATATTGTTAAGACTTTCCAATGAGGGTGTGGCCGAGCCTAATACGATGGGAATATTTTTGTTTTTTGCGCGCAGGATGGCCAGATCACGGGCGTTATAACGAAAGCCGTCCTGCTGTTTATAACTGCCGTCATGCTCTTCATCGATGATGATCAGGCCGAGGTCTGGCAGCGGCGTAAAGATCGATGAGCGGGTACCGATGACCAGTTGCGCCTGTTTATTGGCGGCGGCGTGCCAGGCGGCGTAACGCTGCTTGTCATTCATCGCAGAATGCAATACCACCACGGTGGCATTCAGGCGTTCAAGAAAACGCTGGGTCAATTGCGGCGTCAGGCCGATCTCGGGAACCAGCACCAGTATCTGTTTGTTGTCGGCCAGCATCGATTCACACAGTGCCAGGTAGACTTCGGTTTTGCCGCTGCCGGTGATGCCGTTGACCACGTGCACCGCATGCTGGTGGCGGTGAGCTTCGATGTTTTTAATCGCTTCCGTCTGCTCGTCGTTTAACCGAACCGTTTCGAGGTTTTTATTTTGCTGTGTTAGCAACGCGGGTTTGACGAAACTTTCGATCAGCTGCTTTTCCAGCAGGGCTTTGACCGGCGCGCGCCAGTTTTCGGTGAGAGCGTTCAAGGCATCGGTGTCCAGACCATCGTCTGCGGCTTGCAGAAGCTGGTATAGCTGAAGCTGTTTGGGCGCACGTTTTAGCGTTTGCAAGGTCTCTTTCGTGGTCTGCGCTGCCGTCTGCGTCAGCCGCCAGTGTTCATTCAGTGAAGGCGTGGCATCGTCATTGCTGCGTAGGTAAACCGGTAGTGCAGTCTGTAGCGCGTCGCCCAGCGGATGCACATAATATCTCGCGGCCCATAGCAGGAGTTCTAAAATATCGGTGCCGAGCAGGTTATGCGCATCCAGCACAGCGGTCACCGATTTCAGTTTGTTTGCCGGTACATCGCTGGACGCCACTTCTTCGATGATGATGCCGATCAGCTTCTGCCGACCAAATGGCACGCGCACACGTAAACCGGGCTGTATGGTTTGAACACCGAATGCGACAGGCAGTCGATAATCAAACGTTTTATACAGCGGACAGGGAACCGCAATTTTTACGAAACGTGGCTTGGAAGTTTGCGCGGGCATGGACCGGATTTATTGTTATTATTTCTGGTTTGAAAGTGTCGATTTTACTGCAAAACACGGTCAGACTTTGAAGAATCGCTAGCCACGGGCATTTCAACCTGTGGATAAGTTAATTTAGACTGATTATTTCTGTGGATAACTCTGTGGAAATAATCTCTAGCAGAAATAAATAAAGTTGACTAGTCTTTTCTTTGTAATAAATGTGAACAAAATATTACATTGAAAAATATAGTTAAATCATTGTGTTGGAGTTGTCAGCTCTATAATAATAGCGTAAAAAAGAGTCTTGACCGTTAAAAAGAATTGTGATGCATGGGGTGTGTATAAGTGTTTACTGTTACAGTATTATTGTTTTAGATTTAATGACAAAACTTAATAAGGATTCTAGGTTAGGGTGGGTAAGTCATTAAAATTCTATACAAAAGGCGAGTTACTCACAAAATCTGTGGATAACTTTGTGGACAAGAAAAAAAACCCGCATCATTTTTACTATAAAAATAGTGTTTTTGTTAATTTGATCGTTTTTTAACCGTTAATTATAATCTTATATAAATCATCATGTTATGATGAGTAATCGCGCCCCTAAAGCCGATAATAGCGGATATTATAAAAATAGCGCGAGTACATTAAGGTTATATAAACTGCTTGTGCACAACCGAGGCTTTTTACTGGAAAATAACAGCTACTTAGTGATTTAAACAGCTGTTTAGAATGAAAAACATTTTGCTGAAATTGATGGGAATAAAATGAAACACTGGCAGTCGATTATTTCGCACATAGAACAGACCACCGGTCAGCCGTTTTCAGTCCAGCGGCAACAGAGTATGGGTGGCGGCAGTATTAATTCTGCTATTTTGCTGACGGGTGAAAACGGGCAGCAATATTTTGTTAAAACCAATCGAACCGGTCGACTGGCAATGTTTGAAGCCGAGGCTCGAGGTTTGCAGGAGATAGCAGCAAGCAACACGCTTAGAGTACCCGAATCGGTGTGTGTTGGCGAAAACCAGGCCCAGAGTTATATCGTGCTGGAATACCTCGATATGGCCGGGCGGGCAGATCAGCATATTCTGGGGGAGCGGTTAGCCGTCATGCACCGCGTGACCGCCGAACGGTTCGGCTGGGAAATAAATAATACTATCGGTGCCACGTTTCAGCCGAATGGCCAGATGACCAACTGGTTAGATTTCTGGCGCGAGCAGCGCCTGGGGTTTCAGCTGCAGCTGGCAGCACAAAACGGTTATGGCGGTGAGCTGCAATCACTCGGCGAAAAGTTGCTGCTGGAAATGCCAAAGCTTTTCAGTGGGCGAGAAATAAAAGCATCGATGCTGCATGGCGATCTATGGGGCGGTAATGTCGCTGGTTTAAAAGACGGTACACCGGTCATCTTCGATCCGGCTTTTTATTACGGCGACAGGGAAGCAGACATCGCGATGACTTATGTATTTGGTGGTTTTGGACCGGAGTTTTATGCCAGCTACCAGGGCGCTTTTCCATTAGATGACGGTTTCTCAGTACGTAAGACTTTTTACAACATCTATCACATCATCAATCATCTCAACCTGTTCGGTGGTGGTTATTACGGCCAGGCCGTTCACATGATCGAGCAGGTGCTGGCTGAACTAAGTTGACATCTGTTTTTTCTGTTTTTGTAAATATTTTCTACATAGTGTGTGATATCACACGGTAAATTTTTCAAAGAAAAGCCCAGGTGTTTGATTCAGTGGTTTTTAATAGTTGGCATGGATACTGTATTAGCCACTTCAAAAATTTTTAATTTTTGGAGTTACATGTGAATAACACTTTATTAAATACAATGATGTTACTGGTAGTACTGGTTTTGTCATCGATACCATCTGCCAGGGCTAGCGGGCATGAGGATCACACGAACCACTCTGGCCATGACCACACACGGCCAGACAGTCATGCACCAATAGGTGTTATGGGTGACCACCTGATGCGGCAAGGTGAAGTCATGCTGAGCTATCGTTTCATGTCGATGGCAATGGATGGCAACCGCACGGGGACTGATAGCGTAAGTACGCCGTTACCGGGTTATATGGTCAGCCCGTTATCAATGGACATGGACATGCATATGTTCACCGCCATGTATGCACCATCAGACAAGCTGACGATGATGCTGACACTTCCATATGCCTCGGTCTCGATGGATCACCTGGTGAACATGAGCGGTGCGAACTTCACTACCGAGTCTGCTGGTATCGGTGATGTGAAACTGGGAGCGACTTACGGCCTGCTCGCCAGCCCGGGTTCAGATTTTCTGTTTAACTTTATCGTCAGCGCGCCGACCGGCTCGATCGACGAGCAAGATAACACCACGGGCACGGTTGATGTGCAACTGCCGTATCCGATGCAGCTGGGTTCAGGCACCTGGGACTTCACCCCCGGCCTGACCTATGTGCAGACCTATGGCAGCTGGTCATGGGGCGCGCAAGGTTTATACACTTTCAGGACGGGCGAAAATGACAATGGTTACACGTTGGGCGACAAGCTGGACGCAACAGTCTGGGCAGCAAAACAGGTGGCCGGATCAACCAGCCTGTCTTTTCGTCTGAAAGCACTGGACTGGGGCAACATAGACGGTAGCGATAACACATTGATACTGTCGCCAGCCGCAGTACCAACAGCAGACCCGAACCTGCGCGGCGGTACGCGTGTGGATGCATTGTTCGGTGTTAACTATGTGCCGCGCGGGTTAACCAGCCTGCGCATAGCTGCTGAAGCCGGCATGCCTGTTTATCAAAAACTGGATGGGCCACAGCTGGAAACAGATCTGGTATTTACGTTAGGGGCACAATATACTTTTTGAGGCGATGGTTTGATGGTGTTTGTTAGTGTGAATAACGATTTAGCTCAGCGGCAGGCGAAAGTGACGCGTATTTTTGCTTCGCAAAAATCGCAACGCTTTTGACTGTCAGCTGGAGCGTATTGTTATGTGATGTCTTTAAGTGCATCAATTTCAATTTTGCTTAATTTACCATTATGTTCAAAGTATATATCCTCCCCAGAGGAACTAAACACAGAAATATATGCTTCGTCGTATTCAATATTGAATGGTTGGCTCAATTCTCCAAACCTTGAAAAATCTTTACCTGCCCATTCAGTCTTTATTCTTTTTGTTTTTTTATTAGTGAAATACATCATCATCCCACCAGTGGTATAGAATTTCGTAATTTTTTTGCATGATTTACAACACTTTACAGCAAACAGTTCTTTTTCCCGTAGTAGATAACCTTGCTCAAGTATTTCATCAATTCTATCTATATCAACATATTGATCTTTAATTATGTTGTTAATTGCTTCACATTGTTTTTCATTTCCCATGAAAAAATCATGATGCATATTATATAACTCTGTTTTTTTGTAGTTTTCCAGTGTTTCAGCGCCAATATATTTTTTCATAAATTCTTCAGAATAAGGAGAGGTTATCGTGTCTTCTGTTCTTGAATAGATTTCTTCATCCGCTAAGAGAACGGGCATAGGGTCTATTGCCAAACGCATAACTGCCACAGTTCCTATACATTTAATTAAGCAATCTTCATAGTTCTGTAAAAATCTTTCATCGTCTTCCACGCCATTTATCGGATGATTCCTGCTGCTGTAAAATTTATCAAAGCCTTGCTTATGGGCATATTTATTTAATGTTTTTTTTGTTTTTGCTGTTTCAAGAAAAAAGTTTGTTAAATTACTTTTTATATCTTTAAAGGTGTTTTCATTTGATTCAAGATATTTAATCATTTGGCTATACATTGGAAAGTTTTTTTCAGATTTCCATTTTTTT